>VFQQ010001101.1_pt1 | contig 41251 bp, 30 predicted proteins | sample 3512341 | NCBI WGS metagenome assembly VFQQ01 (sample SAMN10412373, study PRJNA504923) | tailings metagenome | isolation source: Relicate 2 Philex TSF1 revegetated site | place: Philippines: Tuba, Benguet | collected 2017-08-29 | reverse complement strand
TGGCTCCTTTGGCTCCACCTTTGGAGAAGCAAAGGTGGAAAAAGAAAATATTACCGGAATTTTGATTGTACCTGAAACGTGATTAACAAAATTGATTGTTTTAGAGGCTTTTTAAGGGCTAACTAGTTATTTGCCAATGTTTGTGCGCGGGCAATATACTTATCAATATCTTGTGCTTCTTGACTATCAAAAAAATCGGTTTTAATTTTTTCGTAGGCTCTTGCAGCATCTTTGTATTCTTTTAACTCTTCAAATACCAAACCGGCTTTCTTTAAAAACATGGGTGCAGTTAGTTTATTTTTATTCATGTTAGCCGCTTTCATGTATTGTTTAGCAGCCTTTTCCATGTTTCCGGTTTCAACATAAGCATCGCCTTTTAAACCTTCGGCAAGCGGACCAACCAAATCATTAGAAGTGCTAAAACTATTTAAATGGCTTATTGCATCTTCAAATTTACCAATACGCATATTGCAAACAGCAGCATAATAATGTGCTAAATTCCCTGCTTTTGTTAAACCATATTCATTGGCTATGGCATCAAAACCTAATACATCACCTTGTCCGTTTAATGCTGTTTCAAAACTATCTTTCTCAAACCAATTTTGAGCCTTAAACATGGCACTTTGTGCTTCTTTTTCTTTTGGTTCAAGGTAAAACATATTAAAGGCAAAATAACCTAAAACAGCTACTGCAATAGCTGCCAAGCCTATATTAACCTGTTTTTTGTTGCTGTTGTAAAAGTGCTCAACTTTAGAAGTTGTTGATGCCAAAGTGGCTTCTAAGTCTAAATTAGATTTATCTTTATTTTCCATTGTAATTGTTTATTCAGTTATAAAAGGATATTCGGAAGTATAAACGTCTTTATAAAGTTCGTCGGCAGTAGGAAAAGGAGAGTTTTCGCTAAACTCAACCGAGTCTAATACAGTTGCCATTATTTTATCTTCAATGGCTTCTATTTCGGCTTCTGTTTGCCATTTATTTTTTATGATAAACGCTTTAATAACCTCAATAGGATCTTTTTGTTTGTATTCTTCAACCTCTTCTTTGGTACGGTATTTTGCAGGATCGCTCATACTGTGGCCGCGGTAGCGGTATGTTCTTATTTCTAATAGCGTTGGGCCTTCGCCATTACGCGCTTTTTCTGCGGCTTCGGCAATAGCTTCGTGTACTGTTTCGCATTGCATGCCATCAACAGGTTTAGAAGGCATATCGTAGGCTAATCCAATTTTGTATATATCCAATACATTAGTGGTGCGCTCTACCGATGTACCCATGGCATAGCCATTATTTTCACAAACAAAAATAACCGGTAATTTCCACATCATAGCCATGTTAAACGTTTCGTGCAATGCGCCTTGGCGGGCAGCTCCATCGCCAAAATAACAAACAGTTACTTGTTTGCCACCCCGATACATATCGGCAAAAGCAATACCGGCTCCTAATGGAATTTGACCTCCAACAATACCATGCCCTCCAAAGAAATTATGTTCTTTGCTAAACATGTGCATGCTGCCGCCTTTTCCTTTACTGCATCCGGTTATTTTACCATATAACTCGGCCATAACAGAACGTGCCGACATACCACAGCCCAATGCATGGGCATGATCGCGGTAGGCTGTAATTACCCTATCGTCTTTTTGTAATGCACTCATGGTACCGGCTACAACAGCCTCCTGACCAATGTATAAGTGACAAAAGCCTTTTATTTTTTGCTGTCCATATAATTGGGCAGCTTTCTCCTCAAATCTGCGCATTAGCAGCATTTGTTCGTACCAGTTTAGGTAGGTTTCTTTCGTAAATTTAGTTTTGTTAGCCATTTTTACAGGTTTGCAAAGGTAATTTTTTTTATGATGTAGCCAAAAGTGTTTTTAGCATTGATTAGCAATAATTTATATTTAAAACGGCCAGTTTTTTAATGGTAAACACAGGTATAAATTTATCTAATTACCACTTGTTCGATATAGTTTTGGCCCAAATGGGCATTTACCAGATCAACAATTTTTGTTTTTTGAAAGTTTAACTCTTGTTTTAACGGCGCAGCATTAATATAAACATATAAAATACCTTCTTTAACATACATTTTTTCGGTATGGTTAAAAATCATGTCGCCCACAATCTCTTTCCATCCGGTTATAACTTTACTCTCAAGCAGTTTAGGAGTAAGCTTGCGGTAGGTAATAAAACCCTCTATAATATCTTTAATCGAAGCTTCGCTATGATTTCTCACGCATCAAATATACAAATGTAATGTTTGTATAAAATAGTCGACCTTATTTTTACAATTAAAAATCCGGCCGATTAATCATACGCTTCAAGTTATTTTCTGCTATAATTAGGCGCTTCTTTGGTAATGGTAATATCGTGCGCGTGACTTTCTTTTACCCCAGCTTGGGTAATTTTAATAAATCTGGCGTGCTGCTGCAAATGTGCAATATTTGGTGCACCACAATAACCCATACCGGCACGCAAACCGCCCACAAATTGATAAACCACTTCTTTTAATGTACCTTTAAATGGCACAATTCCTACAATACCTTCCGGTACCAATTTAGAGATTTCGTCTTCAGCATCCTGGAAATAACGGTCTTTGCTACCCTCTTTCATGGCCTCAATACTGCCCATGCCACGGTAACTTTTAAATTTTCTACCTTCATAAATAATGGTTTCGCCCGGACTTTCTTCTACACCGGCAAAAATACCACCACTCATAACTGTACTGGCACCGGCAGCCAATGCCTTAACCACATCGCCACTGTATCGAATACCCCCGTCGGCAATTACAGGCACACCGGTGCCCTTTAAAGCCTCGGCAGCTTCATATATTGCTGTTAGTTGTGGTACACCTATACCAGCAATAACACGCGTGGTGCAAATACTTCCCGGACCAACACCAACTTTTACGGCATCAACACCAACATTAGCCAAAGCCAAAGCAGCTTCGGCCGTAGCAATATTTCCGGCAATAATATCAATGCCTGTAAACTTATCGCGAATACGTTTAACTTCATTAATAACCCCACGCGAATGTCCATGAGCGGTATCAATAACCACCACATCTACACCGGCTTTAATAAGAGCCGAAATACGGTCTTCCACATCTGCACTAACCCCAACAGCTGCACCAACCAATAGCCTGCCATGTTTATCTTTACAGGCATTTGGATGGTCTTTAACCTTTAAAATATCTTTATAAGTAATTAGGCCAATTAACTTGCCATCTTTATCAACCACAGGCAGCTTTTCAATTTTATATTCCTGCAAAATAGTTTCTGCTTGAGCCAGGCTGGTACCTTCCGGAGCAGTAATTAAATTATCTTTGGTCATAACCAAATTAACCGGCTTGCTTAAATCTTTTTCAAATCGCAAATCGCGGTTGGTTAAAATACCCACCAGTTGATAGTTTTGGTTAACAATAGGAATACCACCAATTTTATGCTCACTCATAATTTTATGGGCATCTTTTAACGTGGCATTTTCATTTAATGTAAGAGGGTCAAGAATTAAACCACTTTCGCTGCGTTTAACACGCCTTACCTCATCGGCTTGGCGCTCAATGCTCATATTTTTATGCAAAATACCCATGCCACCTTGTTGGGCCAACGCAATAGCTAGCTTACTTTCAGTTACGGTATCCATGGCCGCAGACAGCATAGGAATGTTAAGCGTAATATTTCTTGAAAGTTTGGTTTGGGTGTTTACGTCGCGCGGAAGAACCTCCGAGTAAGCCGGCAATAGCAAAACATCATCGAATGTTAAGCCCTCGCCAAAATATTTTTGTGGATTGTTAAACATGCAAATAATACGATTAATTATTTGCCGTGCAAAATTAGGCTATTATTTGTTGTGAACCAAATAAATAGTGTTTTTGTAAAAAATTAAACTCCAAAACGATAATTTTATAGCATCCTCTTCGATTCATAGTTAATTTGCAAACAAATAATTGAAAGCTACAAAATAAAACGTGAATTTAATACCACTTGCAGAAACAATAGCAGCATTACCCGGAAACCCCGGTATTTATAAGTATTACGACAGTGATGGCAAGTTACTATACATTGGTAAAGCCAAAAATTTAAAAAAACGTGTAAGCAGCTACTTTAATAAAAACCATTACGAAAACCGCAAAACAGCAGTAATGGTTAAGCAAATTGCACAAATAGAGTACACTGTTGTAGAAACCGAAACCGATGCTTTGCTGCTGGAAAATGCTTTAATTAAACAACATCAACCCAAGTTTAATATAAACCTAAAAGACGACAAAACTTACCCGTTTATTGTAATTAAAAATGAGCCTTTCCCAAGGGTATTTTACACCCGACAACATATTAAAGATGGCAGCGAATATTATGGCCCGTATGCTTCCGGCACTTTAATGCATACCATCTTAGATGTAATAAAACAAGTGTTTCCGCTGCGCACCTGCAACCTGCAACTTACACAACAAAATATTAAAGCCTTAAAATTTAAAACCTGCTTAGAGTATGATATAGGCAACTGCCATGCGCCATGCGTTAATTTGCAAAACGAAGAAAATTACACAAACAATTTAATTCAGATTAAAAACATATTAAAAGGCAACTTACAAAGTGTGGTTGGTTATTTAAAAGAGCAAATGCAGCAAGCCGCTGCAAGGTTAGCCTTTGAAGAAGCCGCAGCATTTAAAAAAAAACTGGATGTATTGCAGCATTACCAAAGCAAGTCTACCATTGTTAATGGCATACCCTACGATATTGATGTTTTTGGCTTGGTTAGCGACGAAAAATATGCTTTTGTTAATTTTTTAAAAGTTAGCAATGGCATGATTATTCAAACCCAAACCTTTGAGTTAAAACGAAAAATTGATGAATCTGACACAGAATTACTGGAATATGCCATTGCAGAAGTGCGCGAGCAATACCGCAGCAATAGCAAAGAAATTATTGTTCCGTTTGAACCCACTTGGGAGTTAGAAGGCGTTAACTTTACGGTACCCAAAGCCGGAGAAAAAAAGAAACTGCTAGACTTAAGTTTAAAAAATGCCTTTTACTACAAAAGAGATAAAATCTTACAGTACGAAAAACTGAACCCTGAATTTAAAACAGAACGCATTTTAACGCAAATGCAAAAAGACTTGCGTTTAAAAACATTACCAAAACATATTGAGTGTTTCGACAATAGCAACTTGCAAGGCACAAATCCGGTAAGTGCCTGTGTGGTGTTTAGAGATGCCAAACCCAGCAAAGCCGACTACCGTATTTTTAATGTAAAAACAGTAGAAGGCCCCAATGATTTTGCCACCATGGAAGAAGTTATTTTTAGGCGTTATAAGCGTATGCTTGAAGAAAATACTACCCTACCCGATTTAATTATTATTGATGGTGGAAAAGGCCAGTTGAGTTCAGCCATACATAGCTTAAAGGCACTAAACCTTTATGGCAAAATTCCGGTAATTGGCATAGCAAAAAGACTTGAAGAATTATACTACCCTGAAGATGAACTACCATTATACATTGATAAAAAATCCGAAACCTTAAAGGTAATACAACAACTGCGTGATGAGGCGCATAGATTTGGCATAACAGCACACCGCAAACGAAGAAACAAAAACACCCTACAAACCGAGTTGGAGCAAATTAAAGGTATTGGGCCGGAAACCGCAGCCATGCTATTAAAAGAGCTAAAAAGTGTAAAAAAAATAAAGGCTGCAAGTTACGAAGAACTTACAGCCATTATTGGTGCTGCAAAAGCAGCGTTGGTGGTAAAGTATTTTAATGGCTAGAACATGTTAAAATGTCTATTCCACTAGATATTTAATCGAACAACACGTTATTTACAAGCAAAATCGGTTGAACGTAGCGTTAAAACCTCGTTAAAAACAGTTTTATTAATTATGTGTTGATATTCGTACCAAACACCCCCATAATTAACACCGAAAATATAAGTTTTATTAAGTTCTAGCGAGAAAGTAGTTAAGTTTCCGTTTCTCATTGTTCCTAAGTAACTCCACCATCCATTTGGTTCACGATAATAAACATCGAATGTTGGTCTTATAATTCTTCCACTAGGACAATTAGCCTGAAAATTTACGTTAATAGTCACAGGCTGAGGCAAATTAACCGACATTGTTGAAGCCCCCCCGCAAAGCGAAAATTGATTTGATTGTGAAATCATAGCTCCTCGATTCCACCAATTAGAATTATTATAGATTCTTAACCTTGCATTTCTGCCACTTTGAGCATTAAAACTAAATCTATTACTTCCTTGCCATAAATATCGGCTTCCCCAATCTATCCAACCACCCCACTGATCAACAAGTTCGTAATATACCCATCCTGATCGGTTTGAGTTTACAGTTACAAATGGTTGACTGCATCTAGGCCATGGACTCCACGACCACCACGACCACCAGAACCAATCGATATTCCAAGGAGAAAGGTGTGTAATTTTCATAACTGTTACCAACTTCCCTGATACGGGGTCTTTAGTAATTAATTCATATCCTTCTAATTTCCATTGTCCGTTATCTTGATCTCTGCTCCAAATAGGAACACTATCACCTTCTTTTATAGCTACACCGGTGTTAGGATTAATAGATGTTTCATTTAATTCAACAGATGCTATAATTGGCTCAGAAAATGTTTTAACTTTTTTATCTCCAGCCTTAATCTCTAAATTTATTAAACCTAATGTTTGAAAAGTTACCGGATCCATGGGGTTACCATTTTCATCAATCACATTATCTGCAAAAAAACCTCCTGGAAATGAGTTTACAGATTCGAATGCACGGTTATCGTGGTGCGCCATTTCTATGCTAATATTTCCGGTAACCGGATTACCATCGGCATCTCGCATAATTGTACCCGGATTAATTGTAACCTTTACATTTTCTGGTTTATTCGCCACTGATGGCGTTTCTATTTCTATTTTTGACGGAACAGTTCCACTATTATCTAGGGTATGATTTTTATTTACAACAACTGCAACACCCTCGGGGGCATTATTTAATTCTACCATAGGTATTTGATAAGAATATTGACCAGTATCTCCAATTGATATTAAATAAGTTACATCCATAAATCCTGGAGCTGATAAGTTAACATTAAACAAAACCGGCTTGTCGGCTGTAGGTTTATCGGCATTAATTAAAATTAAATTGATAATGCCATTTTGAAGCGTAAAGTCCTTAGAGCCACTAACTTCAAAAAGTCTGGCAGCGCCGGCACCTGTAAAACTAATTTGCACATCTTTAGGCATTTGCTCTGTTGCATTTGGGTTTGCATTTGTTACCATAATGCTTAAGGTTGCTGAAGATATATTTGAGTTTAGTTCTGCTTTAAATCCATCTAATGGATTTTTACACATTGGCAACAATATTACTGCTAGGATTAAAATGGCAACAATTCCTGTAACTCTATTAAATAGTTTGGTATTCATAATATATATTATTTGGCAAGTTTAATTGTTAGACTAAATGATAGATGAGGCAACCAATTATAGCCCGACATATTTGATTTTAATACAGCTTCATTTGAAGATGAAGGTTCTAGTAATTTAGTAGTTTTAAAGCTAACATCTGGTTGTCCTATGTAATAAGTACCAAGTTCAAAAGCAAAACCTACTCTATGTTTGGGTACAGCTCTTCCAAAACCAATTCCTAAATAAGGTGCAATTTTTTGTGGTGCAATGCTGGTATTAATTTCACCTAGTTCCTCGGGAGAAATTGGAATTAAACCGATCTTTGCGCTATCTCTTAATCTTCCACCTCCGCTAATTCCGGTTTGCAAGTATCCTAAACCCGCTGACAATTTAAATGCATTTTTAAATGGATGCCAATCAAATATTGCAGCAGCCCCACCAACAACAACTTCTATATTTGCCTTTACAGTATTCCCGTCAAATGGAATCTCAACATTGTCTAAACCAGTAGAAAAACGAGTGTAATAAATTCTAGCAAACAGCTTGTCTTCTTTTGTTAATCTTTTACCTAGCTCTAAACCAGGCCCGTTAGAACTAACCCTTAATCCCATGCCCCAACCAGATGCTAACCAATTATTATTATTTGGTTTAAACACCTCCGTTTCTTGGGCAAATATTATAGCCGGAATAGCTAACCACATACAAAAAATCATTTTTTTCATAATGTAAATAAAATTGAATTTTAAATATTTATTCAACTTAATTGTAAATAACCACTATAACATTCTCTTATAACACTGATTTACAAACGATTATTTATCGGGTAAAGTTTAAGATTACAGTATGCCTAACTATTTTTTTGGGGTATACTTTATTTAGCATTAAAAATAGATCATATTTTGTTAAAAAAAAAGAGGTAAATTTTTTATCACTTACCTCTTTTTTATGTGCATTTGAATTATTCTATTAACTATTAGTTACAATCCGGCACTATCATATCAATGGGTGGCATCTCTCTAATCGTATTATCTGAAGGGGCAAAAATCTTTCCGTTAGGATCGTTTACGTTATTATCTTGCCTTTTACCGGCACGGTAATAAGATGCGCGGTACTCTGCTCCTGGAGTTAAATCCTTCCAAGGTATATACACTATACTGTAAACCTTATTGTCCTTTGTTTCAAGACCGTTTACGGTATATTTTTTCCAAACAGTACCATCTCTTAAAGCAGCATCTTCAGGGAAAATTTTATTACCATGGGTAGTATTTGCTGCTGATGCCTGGTATTTAGCTTCATCTATTAAATAAATCTGCGTGCCCTCCGGCAGTACCGGTCTTTTTACTTGCCCACTTTGGCAATCTACACCAAAGTAAACTTTTAACAGGCTTTGTTGCTCGACAAAATCATATTCAATTAGGTTTTTACCTGCCCAAGCAGTTTTTGCAAACGGTGTTGATACAAACAAATCCGAGATTAATCCACCTCCAAAAGGAGCATCTGGTTGTGGAGCGAATCTTGTAATGTTTGCATCAAAAGTTCCATCTATCTCAGGAGTAATAGAGCTAAAGATTACGGAAATAGGGTTAGTCCAACTAAAAGCAACTAACCTCATACCATTTCCAGCCATGCTTTTTACAGCAGGATTAGAATAATCTTTAATACTAAATCTAGTTGTTGTAACTGGCCTTGTGGCTGGTAATGAAGCTATTTTCCTAGCTCTTGTAGTTACTCCGGCAGTTTTAGGTCTAACAGTTTTTATGATATTACCTTCAGCATCTTGGGTTATTTCTAAAATATAGGGCACTAAATTATCAAAAAACTCTATCTGTATTGGATCTGAAGGAGTTACATCTTGCGCATTTTTACCGGTAGCCTTAAATGATATATCAATCGCTTCGCCTTCTACCACAGATAGTTTGATATCATTGCCATTTTCATCTTTAAAATTATTGTCAAAAGCTCCTACAGTTTTCATGGCGCTGTTTGTAGAATCTTGAAATTGGGTATGTATAATGGTTGCTGTAATATTACCACTAACGGCATTGCCATTGGCATCTAAAAACCTGGTACCGGCTGGTAAGGTAATTTTTGCTTGCTCTGTTTTGGTTGCTGTAGTGGCTGTAGTGAAAACAATAGGTTGAGTAATACCTGTGGCAGGTACTGAAATAGTTGTATCTTTTTTAGAGGCACCTGAAGGCAAGTCATTCTCATTTACCAAAGTAATGGTATTGGTAGTTGGCATGATAGATTTTAAAGAATAACTTAAAGATTTAGGTAAGTATCCAGGTACAGTAACGTTTAAGGTAAAATTTACAGGTGTTGCGCCACTTGGATTTACACCTCTTCTAATACATATACCAATTCTGCCTTCAACTATTCTAAAGTTTTTTCTACCATCGGCATCATACAGATTGGCTGCACCAGGGCCACTTAGTGTTACTGTAGCATTCTCAAAAGCATTAACAGTTGCGCCTGTTTTATTATCTACCAATCTAAATACGTGGGCTGCAGATATGGCATCAGTTTTTACAGAAACCACAAAGCCCTCTAATGGGTCTTTTATTCTGCACGCATTAATTAATACTGCTGCTATAAGTATAGCCAGCAAAGAATAAATTCTTGTAAATTTAGTTTTCATTTTTTATTATCTGTTTTTATTGTTTGTCAATTTTGCCTAATCTAAAGTTAAACCCAAAGTTCATTACCGGCCACCAGGTTAAGCCGCTTAGGTTTTCTCTAAGTATTGGTTCGTTTGCTGATGTAGGCTCAAGCATTCCTGTAGATTTAAAAGTTACTTCGGGTGCACCGGTATAATACGTTCCAATTTCGAAAGTAAAGCCAAAACGCTTTTTAGGTACTGCCCTACCAAAACCTAAGCCAATATACGGACTAGGTTTTACAGATAAACCAAAAGTAATATTGCCTACTTCGTTGGGTGGTATAGAAATATCGCCATATTTGGTCGAATCTTTTGTAATGGCTACTGCCGAAATATCGTTTAACAACAAAGCATAACCGGCTGTAAGTTTAAACCCATTGCCAAATGGATGATAATCTACCATTGCGCCAATTGAGCCCAATTTAACCGTGGCATTTGCCACAAGTTTGGTACCGCTTACAGCTGCTTCGTAATTATTAAGACTAGTAGATAGGTAACGCCCCTCTAAGCGTGCTGCCAATTTTCCATTTTTTAGAAACGAAGCAGCTAATTGCCCTCCAATTCCGTTTGTGCTTAAATTAAGGCCTACCCCTAATTGAATATTGTTAGCCCCTCCTTCCGGTTTAAAAACTTCTGTTTCCTGAGCGCTTATGTTATTAAGCAACAAAAGTGCCACTGCAAATACCGAGTAAAGTCGTTTTTTCATGTAGTTTGTCGTTTTTTGTAGTAAAAATTTACATTTATAGATTACAAATGTAATTTTTAAATTCACTTAACAAAATTATTTTTGCATTAACTTGAACCAAACACCAAGCATAGAAATTCTTGCAGCCCAATACCCCATTTTAATGGTGTTAAACAGCAATGGTTATGGCAATAACAACACGCAACTACATGAATACAAGCAGGTTATTGCCTCAGGCGCAAAGCGCACCATTTCTGGCAACCATAACAATTTAAACGAGTTGTACGGCTTTTTAGACCAATGTAAACAAAACAAAGAGTTTGCTTTTGGCTATTTTACCTACGATGTTAAAAATCAATTGGAGCAATTAAACAGCTTACATGAAGACCATATTAATTTCCCCGATTATTACTTTTTTGTTCCTGAAATTTTATACACAGTTAATGCAATACAAGATGATGCGTTGGTTCAACACTTATTAACAGGCGGATATAAAAACGCCATTAACTTAACTGCTAAAGTAAGCAAAGAAACTTACACCAAAAACGTTGAGCAGATTAAGCAACATATAATTGCCGGCGATGTTTATGAGCTAAATTATTGCATGGAGTTTTTTACTAAAGGTGTAAACATAAACCCTTTGCAGGTTTATGCCGCATTAAACCAATGCTCGCCAACACCATTTAGTGCATATTTGCAATTAAATAACTTGTATTTAATGTGTGCTAGTCCGGAGCGTTTTTTAAAAAAAACCGGCAATAACATATACTCGCAACCCATTAAAGGAACGATTAAACGTGGCAAAACCGAAGAGGAAGATAAGCAGCTTAGAAACGAGTTGTTTAACAGCGAAAAAGAACGTGCCGAAAACTTAATGATTGTAGATTTGGTTAGAAATGATTTGGCAAGAAGTTGTGAAACAGGCAGTATTAAGGTAGATGAGCTTTTTGGTATATACAGCTTTAAACAAGTTCATCAAATGATAAGTACGGTAAGTGGTAAAGTTTTAGACGATATGCACCCATTAGACATTATTAAACATGCCTTTCCTATGGGTAGCATGACGGGTGCACCAAAGGTTATGGCCATGAAGTTAATTGAACAATACGAAGCCACCAAACGCGGCTTATACAGCGGTGCTGTTGGCTATTTTAACCCCAATGGTGATTTTGATTTTAATGTGGTAATTCGCAGTTTGCAATACAACAGCCAAAATAAGTATTTAAATGCAATGGTGGGTTCAGCCATTACCTACGATAGCATTGCCGAAGAAGAATATAACGAATGCTTGCTAAAAGCCCAGGCTATTTTGCAAGCGATAAAATAAACACATATAAACATGAGATTTGAAAAACACATTTTTATTTGCACCAATCAAAAAGATGAAGGCAAAAAATGCTGCGGCGCAGAACGCGGCATGGAATTGGTAAATAAGTTCAGAGAGGTATTAAAAGAAAAGGGGTTACATACTAAAATTAGGGCACAGCGCAGTGGCTGTTTAGACGTTTGTAGCAAGGGCCCGGCCCTGGTAATTTACCCCGAAGGTACTTTTTATGGCCATTTAACCCCAGAAGATGTTAATCGTATTGTAGATGAACACGTTTTAGGCGGCAAAGTAATAAGCGAATTAGAACTAACTTTTTAGTTTTATTGCATTAGGCGTTTGGCTGGCTTGAACCAACTATATACCTGACAACCAACATCAAAACGCTACATCAGGTTAATTTTAGACCAAAAAAATGTAGATAAGCCAAATTTTTGGCCATTTTTTTAATGGTAATATTGCAATTCATTAATTTTCACTTATTTTTGCCCGCTTTTATAGCGAAAGGAGAATTAAAAAATTGACAGAAACAAACCAACCAAACGCTAACGCACAGTCGCAAGAATTTGACTGGAGTATGGACAAAGCCGGTTTTGGCGGCTATTCGCAAGATGAATTCCAAAAGCTTTCTAACCTTTATGAACAAACCTTAAGCGCTTTCAACGAAAAAGAAATCGTAAAAGGAACCGTGGTAGGATTTACCGAAAAAGAAGTGGTATTAAACATAGGATTTAAATCTGATGGTTTAATTGCCCGCACAGAATTTAGAGACATGCCTGATTTAAAAGCAGGTGATGTTGTTGAAGTATTACTTGAAACCAAAGAAGATGCCAGTGGCCAATTAATTTTAAGCCGCAAAAAGGCCGTTGGAGAACGTGCTTGGGAAAATATTATGGCAGCTTACGACAATGATGAAGTGGTTAACGGTTACGTTAAAACCCGCACCAAAGGCGGTTTGGTTGTTGATGTAATGGGTATCGATACTTTCCTTCCTGGAAGTCAGATTGACACTAAAACCATTAAAGATTACGACGTTTATGTGGGTCAAACCATGCCATTTAAAGTGGTAAAAGTTAACCACAACTTTAAAAACGTGGTTATTTCTCATAAAGTGTTAATTGAAGAAGATATCGAAAAACAAAAATCAGATATTTTATCTAAGCTGGAAAAAGGTCAGGTACTTGAAGGTACTGTTAAAAACATGACTTCTTTTGGCGTATTTATAGATTTAGGTGGTGTAGACGGATTGTTACACATTACCGATATTAGCTGGGGACGTATTAACCACCCTGAAGAAGTATTGCAACTTGAGCAAAAAATTAATGTGGTGGTATTGGATTTTGATGATGAGAAGAAACGCATCAGTCTTGGCTTAAAACAATTAAATGCACATCCTTGGGATAGTTTAACACAAGAATTAACTGTTGGATCTAAAGTAACAGGTAAGATTGTAAACATTGCCGATTACGGTGCATTTTTAGAAATTGCGCCTGGTGTTGAAGGCTTAATTCACGTAAGTGAAATGAGCTGGAGCCAGCATTTACGCAGCCCTTCTGATTTCTTAAAACTGGGCGACGAAATTGAAGCAACCATTTTAACGCTTGAAAAAGAAGAGCGAAAAATGAGCTTAGGCATTAAACAATTAAAAGCCGATCCTTGGGTACTAATTGCAGAAAAATATCCTGTTGGTTCACGCCACAAAGGTATTGTACGCAACATGACTAACTACGGCTTGTTTGTTGAGTTAGAAGAAGGTGTTGATGGTTTGGTACACGTAAGTGATTTAAGCTGGACTAAGAAAATTAAACATCCTAACGAATACGTAAAAACGGGTCAGGAATTAGAAGTAGTTGTACTTGAAATGGACGTTGAAAACCGCAGGTTAAGCTTAGGCCACAAACAAGTTGACGAAAACCCTTGGGAAGCATTTGAAGCTATTTTCTCTGTAGGTACTATTCACGATGGTACTGTTTTAAAAATTGAAGATAAGAGTGCAACCATTGCTTTACCTTACGGTGTAGAAGGTTATGCACCTTTAAAACAATTGCAAAAAGAAGACAAGAAAACTGCAAAAGAAGACGAAACCTTACAGGTTAAAGTAACTGAGTTTAACAAAGAAACCAGAAGAATTGTAGTTTCGCATACTGCCCTTTGGAAACAAGAGGTAGAAGAGAAAAAAGCCGGCGATGACAAACGCAAGGAAAACGAAAAAGAAAAAGCCAGTAAAGCTGCTAAGAAAATAAACGATAGCAATGAAAAATCAACATTTGCTGAAGTTGAAGGACTGGCAGAATTAAAAGCTAAATTGGAAGGTAAATAATTTAACCAACCATAAACTAAAAATCCCGAAGCTAACCGCTCCGGGATTTTTTTTTCCATAAAATATTCAGTTTTTAAAAAAAATAGTTGCATTAACCAAATTATTGTTTACTATTGCATCGCCTTGTCTGATCAGACATACTAGCCACGGCATATCATTTCAATTTAAACATAATATTCCGCATCGGCTCAGAAAAAGGCAATATTTTTAATCAGAACTATACACGTAAGAATGCATACAATTCAAACCTTGAATGAAATGCTCGTTTCAGAGCTAAGGGATTTTGCTGCTACTATTGGCATCGAAAATCCAAAAGAATTTAACAAAAGAGAACTTATAGAAAAAGTACTTGAGCTGCAAGGTAATGGCGCACACCCTTTGCATAATGAAGTTGCCCCGGAAACGAACGCAGAAACCAATGCAGATGCAGATGGCGATAACAAGAAAAAACGAACCCGGAAACGCAAACCTGCCGAAGAAAAAGTTGAGCCACTGCCTCCTGTTCCTTCTCTTTTTGAAGCTAAACAAAATGCAGAAACACTGCAAGCCATAAACAATGAAACAACAATGGTTGAACCAACCAATGAAGTAACTGCTGATAATGCTGCACCAATAACCACACCTACAGAAACTAATAATCAACAACAAGATTTTCGTAACAAACACAGAAACGATAGATACGAAAGAAATGACAGAAACGAACGATACGATAACCGCCAACAAAATCAACAACCGCAATATGCCGATTTGGAAGCCATTGTTTCTAGCGAAGGTGTATTGGAAGTAATACAAGATGGTTATGGTTTTTTGCGTTCGTCGGATTATAATTACCAACCCTCTCCGGATGATGTGTATGTATCGCCGGCACAAATAAAAATGTTGGGACTAAAAACCGGAGATACCATTTTAGGGACCATTAGACCGCCAAAAGAAAACGAAAAATACTTTGCGCTGGTAAAAGTAGAAGGTATTAATGGCAGAATGCCTACAGAAGTGCGCGATCGTGTAGCGTTTGAACACCTAACACCTTTATTCCCAGACGAAAAACTTAAGTTAGCAGATAATGCCACCACTTTTTCTACCAGAATAATCGATTTAATTGCACCTATTGGAAAAGGACAACGTGGTTTAATAGTGGCGCAACCTAAAACCGGTAAAACCATTCTTTTAAAAGATATTGCCAATGCCATTGCAAAAAATCATCCGGAAGTTTACTTGCTTATTTTGTTAATTGATGAACGTCCGGAAGAAGTTACAGATATGCAACGAAGTGTTAAAGCAGAAGTAGTTGCCAGCACTTTCGACGAACCGGCAGAAAAACATGTTAAACTAGCCAATATTGTATTAGAAAAAGCAAAGCGCTTGGTAGAATGTGGCCACGATGTGGTAATTTTACTTGATTCGATTACACGTATGGCACGAGCTTTTAATACAGTTCAACCAGCTTCAGGTAAGATTTTAAGTGGAGGTGTAGATGCAAATGCTTTACACAAACCAAAACGCTTTTTTGGAGCAGCGCGTAAAATAGAACATGGTGGCTCGTTAACTATAATTGCCACAGCCCTAACAGAAACCGGCAGCAAAATGGACGAAGTAATTTTTGAAGAGTTTAAAGGTACCGGTAATATGGAATTACAACTCGACCGTAAATTGGCTAATAAACGCGTATTCCCTGCCATCGATATTGTATCTTCGAGCACCAGAAGAGAAGATTTGTTATTAGACAAAACCACCCTGCAACGCATGTGGGTATTAAGAAACCATATTAACGATATGAACCCGGATGAAGCCATGGATCTTATCTTAAAATCGATGAAAAATACCAGCTCAAACGAAGAATTCCTGGCCAGTATGAATGGTTAAGAACCGGTAAAACAAAACAAATAATTTTTAAAAATCCGCACCCATAGTGCGGATTTTTTTTTGTAATACCCTAACTTTGAACCAACCACCAAATTATTTGTTATGACTTTTATACATGTTTATTACCATGAATCTTAAAAACAACCTATTCTACCCTGCCAAATGGCTTTTAGCAACCATTTTTTTAATGGTAAACACAAATGCCAAAGCACAGTTTATTACAAGCAGCAAAGCAATACTTTATTGGGTTGAACCCACACTATTTAGTGCCATACAAGAAACAGAAGAGATAAGCAATTATGCTAAAAAGTTTGTTCCGGCAGGCCATGATGTTAGTTTGGTTGCGGATGTAAGGAGTCAACTAGGTCGCCATTTGTTGTTTAAGCACTTATACCAAGGAGTTGAAGTTTTTGGTTCAGACATAAAATTAAACATTAACCACCAAGGCCAACTGATAAATGTTATAAATAACATAATTTCATTTAACAATAAACCAAAAATAGAAAACTTTCAAAATGCATGTATATGGGTAGATAACGGCTTTGCCATTACTGCCGCAAAACAGGTTACAACAGATCAATTTGGTGTATCTAAAACCATTATTACCGATAGTAAAAACTACGAATTATTTGCACAAAGCAATGCCTTGTATAAGCGCGCAGATTCAGTTGTAACAGCTTTTATTTTTAACCCCGATCCGCTTTCTACAGCAGAAAAATTATATGGCGCAGAAGGTGGCTTTTTTAAAAATAATAATGGAGCCGACAATCCGCTGTTAAATGCACAACGAAAACCGGTATCGGTTACGTTAAAATACGAAAATGGGATTTTTTATGCAGCCAATGATTTTGCAGAAATAAAAAACTTAGAATCGCCAAACATATTACCTTTTGTAAACACCAGTGGCGTTTTTGATTACAACAGGTCGCAATCGGCATTTCAGGATTTAATGTGCTTATACCATATTGAAAAACTAAATACATACTACCAAAGCATAGGTTTTGAACCCTTTATAAAAACACCTTTGCCTGTAGATGCACATGCATATCAAGGTGTTGACATGAGTAGATTTGAAGTTGTAAATGGTGTACCATCATTGTTTTTTGGAACGGGAGGCGTGCATGATGCCGAGGATGCAGATGTAATTGTTCATGAATATTTTCATGCAGTTGGTTATGCTATAGCACCCAATACAACCAGCGGTAATGAAAGGTTAGCTGTTGAAGAAGCCAATTGTGACTTTATGGCAACACAACACTCGCGTGCTGCTACGGAATTTAATTGGCGTTGGGTATTTAATTGGGATGGTCACAATGAATTTTGGGATGGTAGAAATACAGATAATAATAAAAGATACCCTACCAATGTAAGCAGCGATTTTTATAGCAGCAGTGAAATATGGAGTGGCTTTTTAAACGATTTATCGCTTGATATTGGCAGAGATAATGTTACCAAATTACTTATAAACAGTATGTACTTTTACACCAGCAATATGAGCATGCAAACGGCTTGCGATTTATTGTTTATTGCTGATAGTATTTTATTTAAATACGCCAACAACGATGCCATGAGAAACCGCGCTGTGCAACGTGGATTTAAACCAATTGTGGGCATTCAAGAAAAAAGTTGGTTTAGCACAAATGTAGCTTTAATAAACACCCTGGCATTTGCTGGTGGCCATGGCAATGCAAAAATTATTAGCAATGCCGAACCCATAACGGTTACCATTAAAAATCTGGCTGGTAAAACCTTGTTTACACATAAAAATGTGCAAGAATTAAGTTTAAATCCAAGCGATTTTGAAAGCGGCATTTTATTGGTTACAGCAGAAAATAAATTTGGCAATAAAACTTACAAACTGGTTTGCACGCGTTAACAAAATCATTAGTAACGGCAACTTTGTTTTTATTACATTTGAAGTGTGGAATTTGAATTAGAAAGTGAGTTTAAACCAACCGGCGATCAACCGGAAGCCATTAGGCAGTTGGTAAGTGGTGTTAACAAAGGCGAAAAAGCTCAAGTTTTATTAGGTGTAACAGGCAGTGGTAAAACATTTACCATGGCAAATGTTATACAACAAGTAAAAAAACCAACATTAATTATTAGTCATAATAAAACCCTGGTTGCACAATTGTATGGTGAGTTTAAACAGTTTTTTCCAAATAACGCAGTTGAGTATTTTGTAAGCTATTACGATTACTACCAACCTGAAGCGTTTATTGCCAGCAGCAATACATACATTGAAAAAGACCTTGCCATAAATGATGAAATTGAAAAATTACGTTTAAAAGCAACCTCATCATTGCTTTCGGGCAGACGAGATGTGATAGTACTTGCCAGTGTAAGTTGTATATATGGTGCCGGTAACCCAAACGATTATGAAAGCAGCATTATTCGCTTGCATAAAGGAGAAAAAATTTCGCGTACTAAATTATTGCACAACTTAGTTGATAGTTTATACAGCAGAACTACAGCCGATTTTCAACGTGGAAATTTTAGGGTTAAAGGCGATGTGGTTGATGTGTTTCCGGCATATGCTGATTTTGCATTTCGTATTTCATTTTTTGGAGATGATATTGAAGATATTTCAATAATAGACCCGGTAAGCGGCAGAAAAACCGAACAAGCAACAGATATTGCCATATTTCCGGCAAATATTTATGTAACGCCAAAAGACCGGTTAAACCAAGCTATTAGAGATATTCAAGATGATTTGGTAGCACAAATCGAATATTTTAAAAGCATAGGAAAATTTTTAGAAGCAAAACGCTTACAAGAACGCACAGAGTTTGACCTTGAAATGATTCGCGAATTGGGATATTGCAATGGCATTGAAAATTATAGTCGCTACATGGACAGGCGCAAACAAGGCGAACGACCGTTTTGCTTAATTGATTATTTTCCTAAAGACTTTTTAATGATGATTGACGAAAGCCATGTTACCTTACCTCAAGTTAGGGCCATGTATGGTGGAGACAGAAGTAGAAAAGAGGCATTGGTTGAATATGGATTTAGGCTGCCATCGGCACTGGACAATAGGCCATTAACATTTAATGAATTTGAAGCCATAGTACCACAAACCATATATGTAAGTGCTACACCGGCAGAATACGAAATTCGTCAGTCGGAAGGAATAATAGTGGAACAAATTATTAGGCCAACCGGACTATTAGACCCTGTTATAGAAGTAAGGCCATGCTTGAACCAAGTTGATGATTTGCTGGATGAAATTGATGAACGCATTAAAATGGGCGATCGCATATTGGTTACTACGTTAACCAAACGCATGGCAGAAGAGCTTAGTAAGTACTTTTTAACATTAAAAATTAAGGCGCGTTATATACACAGCGAAGTTAAAACATTAGACAGGGTAGAAATATTACGTGATTTACGTTTGGGCAAATTCGATGTTTTAATTGGCGTAAATTTACTACGCGAAGGATTAGACTTACCCGAAGTTAGTTTAGTAGCTATAATGGATGCGGATAAAGAAGGCTTTTTGCGAAATGATAGAAGTTTAACCCAAACCATTGGTAGGGCCGCACGTAACGAAAACGGCAAAGTAATTATGTATGCCGATACAGTTACAGATAGCATGAGACGCACCATTGAAGAAAACGATAGAAGACGCGAAATACAGATTGCTTACAACACCAAACATGGTATTACACCGCGTACAGTAAAGAAAAGCAAAGATGAAATTATGAAACAAACCGGCATTGCCGATGCAAAAGTTGGATCGGAATATATGGATGCGTATATTGAACCGGAAGAAATAAATATTGCAGCCGATCCGGTAGTGGAATTTATGAGCAAAGAACAAATTGAAAAAACCATAAAAGAAACAGAAAAACGCATGTTAAAAGCAGCAAAGGCAATGGATTTTATGGAAGCTGCCAGGTTAAGAGACGAGTTGTTTGCATTACAAAAACTTGTTAATCCAAATTAAAATTAAACCGCATGTGCTACAATGTTGCCGGATTAACCAAGGCTGCCATTAAATATGCCAAACATCGCGGAGAAGATATGGCCACCATATCGGCTCTTGAAAAAATGATAGAGGAACTTATGGGCTATACCAAACCCTTGTTCTTTACCAGTGGATATAGTCACCCGCAACTATTGGTTTTTACCAATGAATTTCCGTTTAATCCACAATTGTTTTTTTGGGGATTGTTACCCCCTTGGGCAAAAGAACATAACTTTTGGAATCAAACATTAAATGCGCGCGCCGAAAGCATTTTTGAAAAACCCACTTTTAAAGCCTCTGCCCGTTACAAAAGGTGCTTAATTTATGTAGATGGTTTTTTTGAGTACCACCATCAAAACAAACAAACCATCCCCTACTTTATTCAACAAAAATCGCATGAGCCTATGATATTAGCAGGTTTGTGGAGTATGTGGCTAGACAAAACCACAGGTGCAGAATGGCCAACTTGCACCATTATAACCACACAAGCTAATAAAACCATGCAGTTTATACATAACAATCCAAAATCAGATGGGCCACGTATGCCGGTTATTTTAAACAAACAACATCAAAATCTTTGGCTTAACAACCAATTACAAGAAAAAGAAATCATGAGTTTATTGCAGCCGGCGCCCGATGAAATACTGGAATACTATCAAGTTCGGCCGCTAACGGGCAAACATGGCATTGGCAATGTTGCAGAAGCACACCAAAAATACGATTGGCCGGCAGAGTTGTTTTAATTCCTTTTGTTTTGAACCAACAATTGTTAGTTTTAAGCAAATATTAACAAATATAGTTTGCCAAATAACGTAACTTTGAAATGATATGAAAGTAAAATTCGTTATTGCATGGATATGGTTTATGTGCACGGTTGGTTATGGTCAATCAGGCGCTATAGACACCTCGTTTTTACACACGGGCATACCTTATGGCTTTCCTACATCTGTAAATGGAGGCATAAACAAAATATTGCTGGAACAAGATGGCAAAATGCTGCTTACGGGAAATTTTACTGAATACAATCATTACAAATCGCGCAGAATTGTTAGGGTTTTTAGCAACGGAAAACCAGATACTACCTTTAAAACCATTTCGGGTTTTAATAGCGCTTTTGTAAATGTAATTCACACAGCCGATAGCAATTATTTGTGTTTTGGATCGTTTACCACTTACAATGGCTTAGTTAGCAACTACGTTATAAAACTACTTAGAAATGGCCAAATAGACACTTCCTTTAAATCGGGATTAGGCTTTAACAATACGGTTTTAACAGCAATAACTTTACCCGATGGCGGCTTTTTACTTGGTGGTTTATTTACAACGTACAACGGCTTTTTATGCAACCGATTAATTAAACTTAACAAATTTGGCCAACGCGATTCTACGTTTAACTTACCTAACTTAAACAACCAGGTTAACTCGGTGCTTTATCACAACAATTTATTATATGTTGCCGGCAGTTTTTCAGCCAATGCACAACAAAATAAAAATTATTTTTTAGCACTTGATTTAAACGGCAACCCACAAAATCAAATTACTTTAAATACTACTGCGGCCATCAATCAGTTAGTAAAAATTACCGATAGCACATTTATGATTGTAGGTAATTTTAATTTTGTAAACAATTTGCAGTATAGGCAATTAGCAATTATAAAATCAGACTATTCTATAGATACCAACTTTAACACCAAAGCAGCATTTAACGGTAATGTAAACAAGGTTTGTGTTATAAATAACAATCGATTTTTGGTACTTGGTAGTTACAGCCAGTATAGAAATAGCATTACAAACAATCCACTGCAAATAAATGGTTTGGCTGAACCCATTTTAAACAGCGGCTTACAAGCCATAAGTTCAGGCGATGTGGGTGATGCTATTTATCATCAGGAAGATAAAATTGTTGTAGGTGGATTATTTGCGGTAAGTGGGTTCAATACAAAGAATAATTTTACAGCATTTAAAACCAACGGTGAATTGGATATTAATTTTAACCGTATGCATGGCCCCAATGGTCGTGTTAGATCCATACAACAAACAGCAGACAACCGATTTTTAATTTTTGGCGATTTTTCGACCTATAACGATTTACCATACAAAATCTTGCTAATGGTTAATGGAAATGGCCAAATAGATACCTCATTTAGGTTTACGGTTAATTATACAGGCGGAATAAACTTTGCCCATTTAATGCCAAATGGCAAAATACTACTAGGCGGAGGATTCTTTACAGCCGATAGTCCGGCTTACAACAATTTAATTCGTTTAAACAACAACGGAAGTTTAGATACTACCTTAAAAGCCGAAGTTAGCAGCAACAGAGCCATATTAACAGGCAGTACCGATTTTAATGAAAAAATACTTATTGGTGGCTCGTTTGAGTTTTACCAAAATAATTTTGTAAACAACATGGCCCGTTTATTTAACGATGGTGGCTTTGATGCAACATTTAGTGGAACTGCTATACCAAGCGGACCCATTACAAAAATTATTGCACTACCCGATGGCAAATGGATGGTATTTGGTATGTTTCAATTTTGGGCAGGATCGCCAAGAGGCTATTTTACACGTTTACTAAATGATGGAACTGTAGATACTTCATTTCATATTGGTACCGGTGCCAATCAAATTGTTAACGATGTTAAAGTATTGCCCAATGGCAGCATGATAATTGCAGGAAATTTTACAGAAATTAATGGCACAAGTTGTTTTAAAATTGCCAAACTTAACAACAACGGACAGTTGGATAGTAATTTTAATCGCACGCTTGCCATTAACGGAGTTATTAATTCGGTTTATATTGAACCAAACAAAAAAATTGTCATTGGAGGTAACTTCACTTTTGGTTCAAGCAAAACCATATTCCATTTAATGCGCTTGGATAGCAATGGCTTTATTGATGAAAATTTTAATATTGGCTATGGCTTAAATGCGCAAGTTCTAAGCATACATGCAGATATTGATGGGCAATTGCTAATTGGTGGCGATTTTGGCTTATACGACTCGACAAATTATGTAAGTAGATTTATAAAAATAAAAACCAACTGTAATTTTGCAACAATGCTTCAGGTAAAAAACGATTCGTCTTGTTTACCTTCAAGCATGCTATTGAGTGTATTACCAGATAAAGGCAAAGCTTTTTGGTACAGCACCATAAGCGGAGGTAATGCTATTTTTGAAGGAATGCAATTTACCACACCTGTGTTACAGCAAACAACAACTTATTATGTAGAATTGGTTTTAAACAATTGCATTACCACCCCCCGATATGCAGTAACAGCGCTAATTAAACCCAAGCCTAATTTATTTGTAACAAACGATAGCATATGCGCAGGAAAAAACGCAACTTTAATAGCCACAACTACAGCACAAAATACTTATTGGCTGTATAACGACAGCGTTGTTAACATTGGAAACACCTTTTTAACATGGCCAATTAACAAAAATACCACATTTAAAATATGGGCAATTCAACAGGGTTGCAGCACAGATACATTAGAGGCAAGTGCAATTATAGGTTCACCACAAAGCCAAATAACGCAAATTAACAATGCGTTGGTTGCACCTGCCAATCAGCAATTGTATAGTTGGATAAATTGCAACAATAACCAGGTTATGCAAACAAGTAATTCAAACAAGTTTGAACCAACTAGTGCTGGCCGTTATAAAGTTGCTGTATTAAATGGTGGTTGTTTTGATACATCGAGTTGTGTGGTTTACAATACAACACAAGCCAATACAAATAACAAAACGGATGAAGGAATAACAGTTTACCCAAATCCGGTAATAGATTTACTTACCATCGAATCCAATCAAGGCATAATTGCCGTAGACTTTTTTACTATTAGTGGTGCACTTATTCGTTCAATTAACATTAGCAATTTAGTGCACATTCAACTTCCTTGCAGCGATTTAACAACGGGCATATACTTGCTGGGAATAAAAACGGAAAAAGGGCAATACGTTTGGAGAAAACTTAAAAAATAAGCACTTGAATTAGTATCTCGTATTATATACGCGTTTTAATTTAAACTCGCGTTGTGGTGTAACCAGCAGTGGCACCATTTCTACCGTTACATTAGAGGTGTCTAAACCAAATGCTTTTTCTTCGCTTAAGCTAAATGTATCTAATAAGCTATAGGCATCCATAGTCCAGCGCTCTAGACCTGTTAACTGGTTATCGTGCGAAAGGTGGCGTTTTAAAACAACAAACCTAAAATCGCCTGTAATATTTTTATCTCTTAAAGATGAGTAACGCGAGGTAATATCAATTTCGCCATTTTTAACCAACTCTTCTACCACTTTCTTAAAGTAGAAGTTTACTTTTTGCTCAACCCTAAAGCCCAAAATAAACTCAATTCGTATTACATCGTTTGGCACAATATGATCTACCTTGTATTGCATGGTATAAGGTTGGTCGTCTACATGAATATGTACAAACCAATATACATCGGCACGTTTAGGCCTTTTTTGCATTATTGAGTAAATAATTTTATTCTCAATTTCCATGGCATTATCGGCACTTGTTAAATACACCAGATTGGTTGCATATTTGCTAATAGAGTTATCTATACTAAGTTTATGAATGGTTGGCAAATAATCTTTTAGGCTAACAAATTCTGTTAACCTGTTTTTTATTTTTCTGCCTCGGTACCACACCCACATTACCAACATAAATACAAGGCTAATTAAAAGTGTCATCCAACCGCCATGCGGAATTTTTACGATATTGGCAGCTAAAAACATGCTTTCAATAAATAAGTAAACCACACCAATAACGATAATGGCAAACTTTGGAAAGCGTATTCGTTGCAAGAAATTTAGTAATAAAACGGTTGTCATTATCATGGTTGTAATAATGGCCAAACCATAAGCTGCTTCCATTGCAGAAGATTCTTTAAAATACAAAACAATGCCGATACAACCTGCGTATAAAATCCAGTTCATACTGGGCACATACAATTGTCCTTTTAATTCGGATGGGAATTTAATGGTAACTTTAGGCCAAACATTTAAACGCAATGCTTCAGAAACTAAGGTAAAAGAGCCACTAATCATGGCCTGACTAGCTATAATGGTTGCAAACGTTGCAATGGTAATTCCTGCCAATAAAAACCATTGAGGCATCATGCCATAAAATGGGTTTATGCCTGCCATATTACTACCTGAATAATTGGTAAGCACCCATGCACACTGACCAAAATAATTAAGCAATAAAGCTGTTTTTACAAACACCCAACTAACCCTAATATTCTTTCGGCCGCAATGCCCCATATCGCTATACAAGGCTTCTGCACCTGTTGTACAAAGAAAAACAGCTCCTAACAACCAAAAACCGCCCGGGTATTTTGTAAGCAACATAACTGCATAGTATGGGTTAATGGCTTTTAGCACTTGTGGGTTCAAACCAATATTTATTGAACCAACAACAGCAAGCATTAAAAACCAAACTAACATAATAGGGCCAAAAAGTTTACCCACAATGCTTGTTCCCATACGCTGGAAGATAAACAACAAAGTTATGATGCCAATTACAATGGGTATGGTAGGTATATTTGGATTTAGGATAAGTAAACCTTCAATGGCACTTGAAACTGAGATGGGTGGTGTAATCATGCCATCGGCTAACAACGCGCAACCACCAATAATAGCAGGCCAAATTAAATAAGGTTTTCGCCTGCGAATAAGCGCAAACAATGCAAAAATTCCACCTTCACCATGGTTATCGGCCCTTAAAACAAAGGTTACATACTTTATGGTAGTTTGCAGGGTGATTGTCCAAAAAATACAAGACAAACCTCCAATAATTAAATCTTCGGTAATTATTTTACCTGCTGTAATGGCTTTAACCACGTACAGTGGTGATGTACCAATATCGCCATAAATAATACCTAAAGCTACAATTAAACCAGCTGCACCAAATTTATGGCCATGACCAATTTGATCTTTTCCCACTACTCTAAATTTGTAGCAAATGTAAAAACTGAAAAATGATTACCTAATTTTTTTTAAAAATTAGTTAGCCATTTCGCTTATAAAGTGAATATGAAGCAACTGTAAATCTTCCTTACTAAGTTCGTTGCCAAATTCGTTTATGGCTTGCTCAAGCACATTTTCGTGTGTAACGCGGTAAAAATCGCTTACATCTTTAAGCAAATCATCATCGGCAATATTATGTATGTACTGCTTTAAACCAAGTTTGGTGCCGCTGTTAACAATGTTTTCAATTTCGGTTAACAATTCATCAAAAGTAATACCCTGGCTTTTGGCAATATCGTGCAAATCAATTTTTTTATCGATATTGGTAATAATAGCAATTTTTTTAGCCGATTTATTAACCACCGATTTTAAAACCAAATCTTGTGGGCGCTCTATATCGTTTTCTTTAACGTATTTGGCTATTAACTCTAAAAATGGTTTACCATATTTTACAGCTTTGCCTGTGCTTACACCTTGAATTTTGCTTAACTCGTCGTTGGTAATTGGGAATTTAAACGCCATTTCTTCCAACGATGGGTCTTGAAAAATAATGTAAGGCGGAAGATTTTTTTCTTTAGCCACCTTTTTACGAAGGTCTTTAAGCATGTCATACAACTCTTCGTCGTAAACGCCTTCGCCTTGCATGGTTGGTTCATCATCATCGTACAAGAATTTTTCAAACTTCCTGTCGATGGCAATTTCAAACTTAGCAGGTTTTTTAATGTATGCTTCGCCCGATTCGCTGATACTTAACAAACCATAGTTTTCTATGTTTTTGGTAACCATGCCACGTAGCAGCAACTGTCTAATTACCGATTTCCAGAAGTTATCGTCTTTTTCTTTACCCGAGCCAAAGGCAGCCAATGTATGGTGCTTGCTTAAGGTTACTTCGTGGGTTTTGTTACCAATTAAAATATCAACGGTATGACTTAAATTGTATTTTCCGTTTAACTCTTTAATTAGCTGCAATGCCATTAAAGCAAATTGCTGTACATTTTCTTTTTCTTTTGGATGGCGACAATTATCGCACATTTTATTACAATTTTTCTCGTCAAACTCTTCGCCGAAATAATGCAGTAAAAATTTTCTGCGACATGCAGCCGATTCTGCAAAAGCTTCGGTTTCAAAAATTAGCAATTCGCCGATTTCGCGTTCGGCTACAGGCTTATCTTTTAAAAACTTTTCGAGTTTTTCAATATCTGCGGGGTTGTAAAACAACAAACATTCGCCTTCTAAACCATCACGGCCACCGCGACCAGTTTCTTGGTAGTAACCTTCAATACTTTTTGGTATATCGTAGTGAATTACAAAACGCACATCTGGCTTATCGATACCCATACCAAATGCAATGGTTGCAACAATTACATCGCAATCTTCCATTAAGAATGCATCTTGATGGGCATTACGCATTTTTGCATCTAATCCTGCATGGTAAGGAAGTGCCTTTATACCATTGGCTTGCAGTGTTCCGGCAATTTCTTCAACCTTTTTACGACTTAAGCAATAAATAATGCCACTTTTATTTGGGCGCTGTTTTATAAAGGTAACAATATCTTTTAAAGCCTCGCCCTTTTTACCTTTTGAGCGTATTTCGTAATATAAATTAGACCTGTTAAACGATGATTTATAAACAATTGCATCAGTCATTTGCAGGTTTTTTATGATATCGCTTTGTACTTTTGGTGTAGCAGTAGCCGTTAAAGCCATTAAAGGTACATCTTTAATTTCTTTAACCATGGCCTTAATACGACGGTATTCCGGCCTAAAATCGTGGCCCCACTCAGAAATACAATGCGCTTCATCTACAGCTACAAACGACACATCAATAGATTTTAAAAAGTCTATCGACTCTTCTTTTTTAAGTGTTTCGGGTGCTATATAAAGCATTTTGGTATTACCCAAGCTGATGTCTTTTTTTACAGTTGCTATTTCGCCCTTGGTTAAAGATGAATTTAGAAAATGGGCAACCGACTCATTACCAAGCGACCTAATAGCATCAACTTGATTTTTCATTAATGCAATTAATGGTGAAATAATAATAGCCGTACCCGGCATTATTAAGGCCGGCAATTGGTAACAAAGTGATTTTCCACCACCTGTAGGCATAATAACAAAGGTGTCGTTACCACCTAACACACTCGAAATAATTTTCTCTTGTTCACCTTTAAAGGTGTCAAATCCAAAGTACTTGCTTAATGCACCTTTTAAATCAACACTTTGCTTTTCAGCTTTTTGCGCCTTTGGTTTTGCTTTGCTTTTTGCTTTTTCTGCCATAAAATCAACCGAAATAAGGGTACTAAGTTACGTTAATTTAATATTATAAAAAAATAAAAATCATGAATAGTTTTTGCAAGAATCAATAAATTCGCCCGGATTAAACAGTTACAATTTACATGCATCAAGAAAATCAATACGCTGTAATAATGGCCGGTGGGGTTGGAAGCCGATTCTGGCCAAGCAGCAGAACAAACTATCCTAAACAATTTATAGATATATTAGGAACTGGAACCACTCTTATACAACAAACTTACAAGCGTTTTTTAAAACAATTTTTGCCCCAAAATATATACATAGTTACCAATGCAAGTTACGTTGGCCTTGTTAACGAGCAATTACCAGAAGTAAATAGCCAGCAAATTTTGGCTGAACCTATGGGTAAAAATACAGCCGCTTGTATAGCTTATGCTTGCGGTAAAATAGCTAAAATTAATAATAATGCCGTTTGCATTATTGCACCTAGCGACCATTTAATATTGGATGAAAATACCTTTTTAGATACCGTTAACAAAGGCATGGCGTTTGCCAGCCAAAACAATGCATTAATTACCCTGGGTATAAAACCAAGCAGACCAGACACCGGTTATGGCTATATTCAATACATTCATGATAAAAACCAATCGCCTTTATTTAAAGTAAAAACTTTTACCGAAAAACCCAATCTAGAGTTGGCTCAAACGTTTTTAAACAGTGGCGATTTTTTATGGAATGCAGGAATTTTTATTTGGAGTGTAAATGCCATTAAACAAGCATTTGATGAACATTTGCACGAACAACTGGAATTATTTACAGATGCGGCACCCGCTTATTTTACAAGTAATGAAGCTGATACCATTAAAACCATTTACGAACAAACCCGAAACATTAGCATTGATGTAGGTATTATGGAAAAAGCTGATAATGTTTACGTAATTCCAAGCGATTTTGGATGGAGCGACCTTGGTACATGGAATAGCTTATATGATATTAGCCCAAAAGACGAACAACAAAATGCTATTAAAGGTAAAAACATATTATGTTATAACGCAACCGGAAATATGATTGATGCCATTGCAAAGGGCGATAAACTATTAGTTATAAATAGCGTAAACGATTTAATAGTAATAGATACACCCGATGTGTTGCTTATTTGCGATAGAAATAAAGAACAAGAAGTAAAGCAAGTAGCCACAGATGTAAAGATAAAATTCAATGAAAAATACTCGTAATTACACGTATTACAGCCAGATAATTAATTGTATATGCTAAAACTTTCATATATCTTGCCAATTGTTGCTATTCTGGCATCGTGTTCGCCTAAACTAACAAAAGTTGGTTCAAGCCAAAAACTTGTAAAAATAACTGCTAACAATCAAAGCGAGCTTGATAGTGTGGCATTCAAAACCATTTTACCTTATAAAAATCAGCTTGAAAGTAAAATGAATGAGGTAATTGGCCTTACAGAAAGCGATTTAATAAAAAAATTACCTACCGGTAGTTTAGGTAGTTTGTTTTGCGATGCCATGATGGATTATAACAAACGTGTTAACAATACACTTACTGCTGCAGATTTTTGCTTAATGAATCATGGAGGTATAAGAATTGGCAGCATTGGCAAAGGCCAAATTACCGTTAATACGGCTTACGAACTTATGCCTTTTGAAAACGAATTGGTAATACTGGCATTAGATGGCAAATATTGCCTGGATTTATTTAATACCATTGCAGAGGGCGGAGGCGCACCTGTTAGTGGCGTTAAATTTAAAATAGTAAATAATAAGCCAACAGATATTTTTATTAATGGCAATGCGTTTAACATTAACAATACTTATTACGTTTTAACCAGCGATTATCTTGCAAATGGTGGCGATAAGGCAGATGCCATGAAACACGCAAGTAAACAAATACCATTAGGCATTAAAATTAGAGACGCTTTTATAGATGAGTTAAAACACAAACACAAAAATGGTATAACCTTACAAGCACCTACCGATGAGCGAATTACAAACTAGAAAAGATTTTATTAAAAAAACCTTGTATTTGGTTGGGTATGGCGCTTTGGCCAATACACCATTAACTGTTTTAGCTAAACCCGATCCAATTAGCATATTAATTCTTCATACCAACGATTGGCATAGCAGAATTGAACCCTTTCCGGAAAGTGATAAAAGAAACGGCGGAATGGGTGGCGCTGCATACAGAAGTAAGATAATTAACAATTTAAGAGCACAGCATAAACATGTTTTATTGCTAGATGCCGGAGATATTTTTCAAGGCACACCTTATTTTAATTTTTTTGGCGGAGAGCTTGAATACAAGTTAATGAGTCAAATGGGTTATGATTGCGCTACATTAGGTAACCACGATTTTGATAACGGCATTGAAGGCATTACAAAAATGTTACCGCATGCCAATTTTGATTTTTTAAACTGTAATTATAATTTCAAAAACACGCAATTAGAAGGAAAAGTTAAACCATACAAAATCATAAATAAAGGAGGCGTTAAGATTGGTATATTCGGCGTTGGTATTGAATTAAAAGGATTAGTACCCGATAAACTTTATGGCAATATTAAATACAACGACCCGATAGCAGCAGCCAATAATACCGCAAAAGTATTAAAGGCAAAAGGCTGCGATTTGGTTATTTGCCTTTCGCATTTAGGCTATAAATACGAAAACGCTAAAGTTAGCGATATGGTACTTGCTGCTAAAACAGAAAATATTGATTTAATTATAGGCGGCCACACCCATACTTTTTTACCCGAACCTATTTTATGCACAAATGCAGCGGGAAAAAACACCCTTGTAAATCAAGTTGGCTGGGCAGGTATTAATTTAGGAGCTATAGAATTTATGTTTGAACCCACAAAAAATAAAATAATTAACACCACAAGCAGTGTTAAAGTTATAGTAAACACAAGCAATTGTTAACAGTGTTAACTAAACGTTAACCGCCCAAAACCCTTGTATATCATAGGATTTAAGCCATTAACCGCATTGCTGCAATACATTTAGGCTTACAATGTTTTGCACAATTGCAAAATTTTTTTTCACATAAAATATTTTCTGTGTTAAAAATCAGCACTAAAAAAAAATCTACATACAAATTGTTGAAAAGATTTGCACGTGTAATTTTTTTTAGTCACTTTTACCAAAGAATTAACCACAAAAAATTGAAGGAAGTAATATGAGTGAATTGAATTACGAATCGGTATGGAATAATATTTTAAAGTTGGTACAAGACAATGTACCCATGCAAAGTTTTAAAACTTGGTTTGAACCAATAAAGCCAATTAAATTAGAGAATAAAATTTTAACCATTCAGGTTCCTAGTCAGTTTTTTTACGAATGGCTTGAAGAGCATTATGTAAATTTGTTAAAAAAGGCATTAAAGCAAGAATTAGGTGTAGGCGCCAGATTAGAATACAATATTATAGTAGAAAACGCAACCGGCAATAGCGCACCTTATGTTGTAAACATTCCGGGCAGCAACAGCATTAAAACCGAGCCTCAGCAAATGGGTGTGCCACTTAATTTAAATCCCGGCATAAAAAATCCATTTATTATACCCGGTTTAAAAAAGATAAATATAGACAGTAACTTAAATCCAAACTTTACCTTCGACTCGTTTATAGAAGGCGATTGTAATCGTTTAGCCAGAAGTGCGGGCATGGCGGTAGCACAAAAACCGGGAGGTACTTCTTTTAACCCGTTAATGATTTTTTCTGAAACAGGTTTAGGTAAAACACATTTGGTGCATGCCATTGGTAACCTTATTAAACAAACCAGTAAAAATAAAATTGTACTTTATGTACCGGTTGAAAAATTCATCAATCAGTTTGTAGATGCAATTAAAAATAACTCTAATCAAGATTTCTTAAATTTTTACCAGCAAGTTGATGTTTTAATCGTAGACGATGTACAGTTTTTAGAAAACAAACACAAAACGCAAGAAATTTTCTTTACCATTTTTAACCACTTGCACCAACAAGGTAAACAGATAATTTTAACCAGCGATCGTGCACCAAAAGATTTAAAAGGCATGGACGAACGTTTATTAAGCAGGTTTAAATGGGGCTTAAGCGCCGATTTACAAACACCTGACTTTGAAACCAGGCTTGCCATTTTAGAACACATGATGTATAAAGATGGCATTACTTTACACCATGAAGTAGTTGAATATGTTGCACACAATATAAACACAAACATACGCGAACTACAAGGCGCGCTTATTAGCTTATTGGCTCAAGCAAGCTTAAATAAAAAAGATGTAAACCTGGATTTAGCAAAATCTATTCTTAAGAATTTTGTTAAAAACAACTCTCGCGAAATTAGCATTGAGTACATACAAAAATTGGTTTGCGATTATTTCTCTATTCCGGTAGAGCAAGTAAAAAGCAAAACACGTAAACGCGAAATTGTACAAGCACGCCAAATAAGTATGTTTTATGCAAAAGATTTAACCAAAAGCAGCTTAAAAACCATTGGTATGCACTTTGGTGGTCGCGATCATAGCACAGTAATTCATGCTTGCCAAACGGTTAACGATTTAATGGAAACCGATAAGAAATTTAAGGCAGATATAGAAGAAATTGCAAAACGTATAAAAATGAATTTGGTATAAAACCATACATTCATAAAAAAATGCGCGACCAACAATCGCGCATTTTTTTTTACCTTTAATAATCTGGCTGAGTTGTTTTGATAGCGGGCAGGAATTAAGCCAATTTAATTTTTGATTACACTACCTCACAAGCAAAACCATTGCGTGTGTTTTAACCCTCTTGGTTTAAAACAAAAAACAAGATTTATTTTATTGTAAATCAGTATTAAGTCTGTAACGGCAAATGCGATTATTGCCTTTATCACAAACAAATATGGTGCGTTGAAAATAACAAATACCGGTTGGGTTAACAAAGTTAAACGGACCACTGGCTTTTCCATCTGGGCCACTTCCACCAAAACTTGCTATAATTTGCCTGCGTACGTTAATATTAGCCGGAGGGTTTACGCCTTCAAAACCATTGTTAGCAAAAATGTATACGCTATCTTTTCCTGTATCGGTTACAAAAATATATCCACTAACATCGGGCGCTACACAGATATCATATGGTTCTAAAAAGCGGTTAGGTTCATACAAAAACCTATCGGCACGTGTTGGATCGAAATTTAAGAAGGTTGGGTTTTCTGAGTATTGTGTTCCTGCATCAGGATCGTCGAATACGTTTATGTTTAACACACGGTATTCTAAATTAAAATCGCGGTTGTTTAAAGTAACAAAAAAGTTTTTACTGGTATTAATACCCGTTAACCGTTGAGGTGGCCCAACCAATGTTGCCAATCCGCTAATTCCGGCAGCACTTTTTAAACTGCTTTCGGTAGGGTTTAATCCGTTACTAAATCCAATATTTTCTCCTTTAGGGTTAAAAACCAAAACACCATTATCCGGTCTAACAAAACCATCGGTTCTGTTTGTTGGTCCGGTGCGCGCAACATATAATGTATTATCGTACAAACATGCAATACCTGTAAATTGTACGGCTACATCATCCGGACCTCTAAAGCTGGTTGTAGTTCTGCTTTCATCGCACAAGTAATGAATTAATGTGTCTTCAAAAATAGGTGTTCCCGATCCTAAATTAGAGATGCGATATACTGCCGCAACCAATTCTGTGCCATTAGGCCGTTGAGCCCTGCCTGCAATATAGGTATGTAACCTTCTATCTTGCACCACATCTGTAGCTCCAGGTATACGTAAGCGATAACTTAATGTGCCTTTTTGGTCGTAAATAAGCAGTTCATTATCGTTAATATCGGCTTCATCATTTTCAGCAATTACATATATTAATTCATCGTACCCTACAAATACATCAAGTGGATTTCTAATGCCATTAAAAAATGGATACAAAGGCACATAACCTACATTGCTAACATTTAAGTTTGGGTCAACCTTACCTTGATCAAAAACTTCATCGGCAGTTTTATTTCTTTTATCGCCAACCAACGAGCAAGCTGAGTTAAACAACACAACAGCTATGATTAAGAAAAAGCTATATTTTTTTACTTTGTTCATTATAAGATTGAAAATTGCAGCGTTACTCTGTTAATATTTCCTATGCGTTCTTGTGCAACAATGCTGTAATCAACACGCACATTGCCGTATCTTTTTGGCATTTTAAATCCTACACCTGCCGATGGAAATAAATACCTGGCATCTGCACCAAACTCCCATCCTGCCCTACCGAATAAAATTCTTTTGTAACCATATTCGGCACCAAGTGCAAAGGTTTCGTTATTATCTGTTGGGTGATTTAGTTGTGCGGCTATGGTTAAAACGTTTTTATCGTTGTGTATTGGGTCGAAAGCAGCGCCAATTCTAAAAAGGCCCGGAGTAGAAATATTGCTAAAAGAATTTACACGTTGTTCGCCATTAAACTTTAAGATGGTTACTTCTCCTTGGGGCGAAACATTTAATCCAAAATTACTAAACGACACGCCAAATCTTGAGTGCATTAAACCAATGTTGTAATACAAACCCAAATCAAACAAAACATTATTTGTTACAACATCGGCAATTACTTCGTTAGCCCATTTTGCATTAACGCCAAATGTAAAAGCTTCGGTAAGTACTTTTGCGTAAGTTAAGCCAATTAAAGAGTTTGACACAAAAACCTGGCGGCCGGTACCGGCAGGCATAAACTCTGTGGTTTCGTCTATTACACCGTAGTTAACATGTATAACATTTAATCCAACATAGCTTAATTTACCTGCTTTAGCAGTTGCTGCAAGCATATTACAACGGGTATCGCCAAAATACCTGTTATGCGATAGTTGCACATTAACTTTTGCCGAGTCGGTTGCTGAAATTACAGCAGGATTCCAATACAATGCAGCAGGGTCGTTAATCATACCTACTACAGCACCGCCCATTGCAGTAGAGCGTGCATCTTGATGAATTTTTAAAAATTGCATGCCACTGGCGCCCGTACGTGAGTTGCCAAAAGTTGGAAACAACTGTGCATCAGCAGTTTTAAACAAAAAAACAAGGCATAAAAGGGTATAAATCTTTTGCATTCAGCGTGCAAAATAATAGGTTTGGTTCAAAACTAAAATTACAGCTATGTTAAATTTACAAAAAACCTTTGCTTTACCATTAAAAAGCTTGCCAACCTTGTGCTTTTAAGGCGTGTTTATTGCCCATTTTAGTAATTAGATGGTAGCCTTCATTTGGCTCGGTGGCATGACCAATAATAGAGAAATCGGGTAAATTTTTAATTTTATCGTAATCTGCTTGCGATATGGTAAAGAGTAATTCGTAATCTTCGCCACCATTTAAGGCACAGGTAATTGGGTCTAAGTCTAATTCTCGGGCAAAATTATAGGTGGTTGGGTCTATGGGCACTTTTTCTTCGTAAACCGTAAAACCACAATTGCTATGTTTGCCTAAGTGCATAATTTCAGACGAAAGACCATCGCTTATATCTATCATGGCCGTTGGGGTAATTTGTAACATTTTAAAGATGTCGATGATATCTTTGCGAGCTTCGGGCTTTAATTGACGTTCTAAGATATAATCATAACCGCTTAAGTCGGGCTGACTATCCGGATTAGACAAGTACACACGTTTTTCGCGTTCAAGCAATTGAAAACCACAATATGCACCACCCAAATCGCCTGTTACAACCAATAAATCATTAGGTTTTGAACCGTTTCTGTATACAATTTCGTTTTGCTTTGCCTCTCCTATTGCAGTTATACTAATGGTTAAACCTTGTTTAGAGGCACTGGTATCTCCACCAATTAAATCTACATGGTATTTTTTACAAGCCAAATGTATGCCGTTGTACAGCTCTTCTACAGCTTCCAGGCTAAATTTGCTGCTAATGGCAATAGAAACCAATATTTGACGAGGGGTTGCATTCATGGCAAAAATATCGCTAAGATTAACCACTACGGCTTTGTAGCCCAAATGCTTTAATGGAAAATAACTTAAATCAAAATGCACACCTTCTGTAAGCAAATCTGTGGTTATAACACTTTTTAAATCGTTATTATTTTCAATAACGGCTGCGTCATCGCCAATACCTTTAATGGTATGCTTAGAAAGCGTAATATCTTTGGTTAAGTGATTAATTAATCCAAATTCACCAAGTGTGCTAATTTCAGTACGTTGTGCATTTTCAAACATAGGCGCAAAGATAGGTTCAAAAACGTAAAAAACACCGAGTAAGTAAAAACACACATGCTATAATGGCGGCATTTACCATTAAAAAACCGGCTATAACAATTGGTTTTGCTTTATAAATTGGCAACAATTGGCAAGTGTTTCTTTAACGGGTTTAAATGTATAACCGGTTGCATTTATAAATTTTTCGTTGCTGTAAAAACTTTTATTTTGCGAAGAGCGGGCCGTTTCTTTGGTAATGGCTAATTTAAGGCCAAAAAACACACGGCCAATGGCTGCTACGCGCCATGCTATTTCTGCTGTAAATTTAGTAATTCTATAAGGTGGTCGCTTAACCTTAGCGGCATCGGCAATTGCAAAAAACAAATCTTTGTTTTGCATGCATTCTCCTACTACAATGTATCGCTGTCCGCTTAATTCTTTTTGAACCAACAAACACATCGCATTAGCTACATCTTCTACATCTACATAGCCATTAACCCCATGTGTGTAAAATGGTAAGCCTTTCATAACCGATTTAATAAGGCTGTTGCTACCTTTATTAAAATCGCCAATTCCTAAAATAACCGTTGGATTTACAATGTAAACCTCCAGGCCTTCTTCTTTGCCACGCCATACTTCTAATTCGGCTTTATATTTACTTACGGCATAGTTGGTATTTAGTTTACCCGGCTCCCATTTAGCATTTTCGTTTATTAACTCACCACTTTTTTTGCGACCCAATGCCGCAACCGAACTGGCATAGCAAAACTTTTTTATACCTTTTATTAAAGCCATATTTACCATATTGGCTGTACCGGTAATATTTACCTGCATTAGTTTATTGTAATCTTTTTGGTAAAAAGATACCAACGCTGCACAATGGTATATGGTATGCACATTGTTAAGTGCCGCATCTAAAGAAGGTATATCTAATATATCGGCTTCTACCCAATGTAAATTTTGCAATAATACTTCCTGTTGGTTTTCCGGAATTCGGTATTTAAAAATAAGGTTAAATTCATTTAGGTTACTATCTGTACGCATAAATGCCTTTACTTGCTGTTTGTTTAACAACAAATTGCACACCACGTGTGCGCCTAAAAATCCGGTTGCTCCGCTAACTGCTATCACTGGTTGTGGATATGTTTATTAAATGCCCGTGCAAATTACCCACTTTTGAGGAATAAATACACACAAGATGCAATTTGACTATATAAATGGCTTAAATAACAGTGAAATCGACCACCTGGCACAACAATGTAGCGCCAAAAGCCTATTTCATAGTACAACTTTTTATGCCGGAAATGACATTGAAGACATACATAAATTTCAATTGGCCATTATTGGCGTTAACGACGATAGGTTTAAGCCCAAATACCTGGGCAGTGGTAAAGCGCCAAATATTATCAGGCAATATTTATATAAATTGGTAAAACCCCGTTTAGATTTAAACATATTAGATTTAGGTAATATACACGCCGGCAATGGTATTAACGACACCCATTATGCATTAAAGCAGTTGTTGGCTCAAACCATAAAACATAAAATTACCACCATAATTATCGGAGGCAGTCAGGATTTTATTTACCCACAATACCAGGCATTTCAGGGAATCAACGCAAACGTAAATGTAATGCTGGTAGATGCAAAAGCCGATATGCAAACCAATTCAGAAGACCACCTGCAATCTGGATATTTGCCGCGTTTAATTGCGCACGAACCAAATTTTTTATTTAACATATCGTTAGCTGCCTATCAAAGCTACTTTGTTGAACCAGAAACATACGATGCCTTTGAAAGGCTAAACTTTGACATGATGCGTTTGGGTGCTTTGCGCAGTGATATGGCCGAGATTGAACCCATTTGCCGATCGTCGCACATGCTTGGTTTTAGTGTAGGTGCTGTAAAAGCTGCCGATGCACCCGGACAGTTTGAACCATCGCCTAACGGGTTAACCAGTGATGAAGCCTGCCGCATTGCACGATATGCCGGGTTAAGCACAGAAATGCTATCAGCAGGTTTTTATGATTGCAACCCGGTATTGGATATAAATAACCAAACGAGCCATTTAACAGCGCAAATTATTTGGCATTTTATTGAAGGATTTTGCAGCCGAAGAATGGAATATCCGGTTGCCGATAGTAAAGATTACATGATTTACCGCACTACGGGCAAAAATCTTAATGAAGAAGTTGTTTTTTATAAAAGTTTATTAACCAATCGCTGGTGGATGGAAGTACCTTATCCTAATGAGCGAAGCAAACAAGAAGGTAAATTTTTAGTGCCATGCAGCTATAAAGATTACGAAGCAGCATTAAACCACGAACTACCCGATAAATGGTTAAAAACATATCAGAAATTGCTGTAAAAACCCTACCATTAAAAATCTGGCCGCTAAACCAGCTTTTCGGTTAGTTTTTCTATGGTTTTCTTTGCCGATTTTCCCTCATACAAAATGGCATAAACTGCATTTAATATGGGCATTTTAATTTGCATTTGCTCGTTTAGTAAAAACATATTTTTAGTAGCATAGTAGCCTTCTGCCACCATTTTCATTTCTAATTGCGCATTTTGTACGGTATATCCCAGGCCAATCATATTGCCAAAAGAACGATTTCGGCTGTGTATGCTATATCCGGTAACCAACAAATCGCCTAAATATGCACTGTGGTTAATTTTTCGGTTGGTATCGGTAATGTTTCTTAAAAAGCGCTTCATTTCTCTTATGGCATTGCTCATTAACACAGCCTGAAAATTATCGCCATAACCTAAACCATGGCAAATACCGGCCGCTACCGCATAAATATTTTTAAGCACCGCACCATATTCTGTACCTCTTACATCGCTGCTAACTACTGTGCGTATGTAGCGACAAGAAAGAAATTGGGCAAAACTTCTGGCAAAATCTAAATCTTCAGAGGCAATGGTTAAGTAACTCAATTTTTCGTTGGCAACTTCTTCTGCATGGCAAGGCCCACTAATAACACCAATATTTTTCGATGCTACATTGTATTTTTCAATAAAATAATCACCAACAATCTGTCGTGTACTAGGCACTAAACCTTTAATTGCCGATACAATTCTTTTTCCTTCTAAATCTGCTGCAGATATACCCTCTAAACTAACCTCTAAAAAAGCCGCAGGAATTACAACCAATAGTATATCATGTGTGGCAATTAATTCTTTTAAATTGTTGCTAACATTAACCAGTTCGGGGTGTATTTCTACGCTGCTTAAATACTCAGGGTTATGCCTATTTTGATTGATATAATCAACCAATTGCGGATGACGTACCCACCAACTTAGTTTGTCTATATTACTATCTGGTAATGCTTTGTGTTCGCTTAATATTTTAACCAAAGCGGTTGCCCAACTTCCACCACCAATAACTGCTATATTGTGTTGCATTATAAAATTTGGTTCAATATAATTTTGGGTAAAAGTAAAACTTAAAACCGAAAAAGTAAGGATTACTGCTTAAAATTTCGATTGTCGATACCCCACATTAACTTATCGCGCAGGGTATTTAAATAATTTTCGTCGTTAAAGCGCATAAGATTAAACAAAAAATCTGCCTTTCTTATGGCCAACGGAGAATTTGCACCAACGCTTTCCGAACGTGAGTCTAATGTAGCCAAAAAGCTTTCGCCTCTACCTTCAATCTCAAAAGAAATAACATTTGAGTCGTTTAAAATTATTGGCCTAACATTTAAATTATGCGGAGCAATTGGCGTAAGCACCAAGCTGGCAGACGTAGGATATAAAATAGGGCCACCACAACTTAAATTATAACCGGTGCTTCCGGTTGGCGTAGATACAATAAGTCCATCGCTCCAATACGAATTTAAAAATTCCCCATTTAAATAAGTATGAACGGTTATCATGCTACTTGAATCTTTTTTATGAAGCACAAAATCATTTAATGCGTAGTGCACACCACCAAACAATTTCGATTCGCATTCAAGTTGCAAAACGGTTCTTGCATCAATTTTAAAATGTCCTTTTTCAATATCGCTTACCAACTGCTTAACATGCGTTGCAGCTACACCCGCTAAAAAACCTAACCTACCGGTATTAACACCTGCAACAGGAATTTGGTGCGATCGAATAAACTCCAGCGTATTTAATATGGTTCCATCGCCACCAATGGTAATAACAAACTCAGGATTAAAATCTGCAAATTGTTTATAGTTACTATAAGTTGGCGTTTTTAAACCAATATTAATGCCATGCCTTAGGCAATCGTCGAAGTAATTTTTGTAAACTACAAATTTGATGTGTTTTTTTTCAAGTTCATCGAATAGCATTTGCACTTCTGCAAACCTGGCTTCTTTAAAATATTTTCCAAAAACGGCAATTAGCATGTTTTAGGTATTTAAATATTTTATCAGCCAATCTAACTTGGTTTTAAGGCTTTCGTCGTCTTCAAACTTATCAGAAGAAAAAACAATTTGGTAGCCAAAACGCTCAAACGACTGAGCAACATCGCGTACGTTGGTTTTACTTAATTTTAGGTGTACTTGAATTTGGCCTGCATTATTTACTAATGGCTGAACCAACAATGCCAATATCTTCGTATCGTTTGATTCTGTAATTCTTGCTATTTCTGAAAGTGCATAATTCATTACCG
>VFQQ010001100.1_pt1 | contig 41263 bp, 72 predicted proteins | sample 3512341 | NCBI WGS metagenome assembly VFQQ01 (sample SAMN10412373, study PRJNA504923) | tailings metagenome | isolation source: Relicate 2 Philex TSF1 revegetated site | place: Philippines: Tuba, Benguet | collected 2017-08-29 | reverse complement strand
CACTTGATCTACTGCTGCTTGGCCATGAGCCAACAAGTGCACACTCCCTCTACCACCGCTCCTTCTGCTGTGCAGGCTGCAAGATGAAGATGTGGAGATGGGGCCAGACGTGAACCGCTTCACCGCCTACGATCGGCTGCTGGAGCGCACCCAGGTCGCAAAGTTGCAGGGTGAGCATGCAGCTGCCCATTGCATTGCGGCTTCTAGTAGCGCACTAGCGCAGACTGGGCAGATCGTGAGCATTGATTCCCACTGGGCAGCAGCTGGGCGCTGCGCAGCTGGCCAGCAGACAGCGCTGCTGTTGCCGCTCCGGCTTGCACCCTTCCAAACTCAAAGTCAACTAACAACCAATTTGGTCTGCAAACAGACCCGCCCACTTATCCTGCCCCACGCCTGCCGCAGAGGTGCTGGGTTCCATCTCATGCTCTCTCAAGGCGCAGGCAAAGCTGCAGTGCATGCCAGTGCCGCATTGAATCTTTGACACATCTGTACTCCTCCTGCCATCTGCGTTGCAGTGAGGGCACAGCAGAGGCGCTGACGGAGGAGCAGGCAAAAATGTTCAAGCCGCTGCTGAGGACCAAGCAGTCGGACCCAGCAAAGCTGGACGGGTTTGTGCAGGCGGCAAAGGCCTTCCAGCCGCACCGCCACGGTGAGCCTGTAGGTCTTGCTGTTCGCTGGTGGCGCACGTGGGGTGTGGCAACAGATGGCGGGCTGGGTGTGGGACATGGCACCTGCGAATGCCAGGAGCCGGTGCCCGTCTTGTTTGTAGAGCATGCTTGGCACCAACACTACCAGCAGCTATATTTCAGCAGGGCGTGTGGCTGTCCAGTGCTCCAACTGTGCAGCTGGCGGCATCAGTGTTGTGCTGTGCCCCTGACGTGCTCCACAACGGTCTACCTGCAGGCCAGGCTGAGGTGCCCACTATGGAGTCCGCTGCTGATGCGCTGGAAGAGAAACTGCGGGAGGGGCCGCTGCAGAGTTTGATGCAGCACTACCGTGACGACAAGCTGAGCGATGGTGCGTTGCCGCGGCTCAAGTGTTGGGGCTAACTGGTCAGGCCATGCATAGCACCACTGCGCCTGCTTGCTGCAGACTCTCAGTTTAGTGTTTCACCCTGACTACCGTGCTGTGGCTCCCTGCTCCATCCTCCATGCAGCCAGCATTGCGCTGATCACGAACCAGATAGTGGCTAATCTCAAGGACCATGACGGGGCAACGCTGCCCACGCTGCGACGGATCTGCAAGAGCTCTGCCGTTTCAGTGAGGCGGCGTCTGCTGCTCTTTCCTCGGGATCAATTTATATGTTGCACGTTGACGCAGCGTCATTGCCCTAGCGGCATGCGCGCGGCCTGCCTGGCGCCAGTCACTTGCCATGCACATCGCCACTGGCAGGCACTGTTGCCGCTCAGCAGCATGTGTTCCTCCCCTACTTGCCCCTGTGCATCGCAGGTGCCTCGGGTGATGAACGTTTTGAAGAACTTGAAGGACAAGCTGAGGGTGGAACTGTCCGATTTGGTCACAGAGCAGGCCGAAGAGGTGCTGCAGCCTCATCGCCAGGCTGCGGCAGACGTGGCCAATGTTTTAAAGCACAACCTGGGTGGGTGGACGGGCCATTTCTCGAGCTGCATATACGCACCAGTCTGTGCCTGCGGTGTGGTTGGGCGAGCGGCACCTGGCTGCGCACTGCTGCAAATGCTTCTTTGCAAGCCTACCGGCGGTCTGCAACATGTGCAGCAACGGGTGTTAAGTGCAGTATGCAAGCTGGCTGGCTACTGGGCCATCCAGCCGACTTTGAGCAGGGCGGTGCAAGAGCACTATCTGCCAGTTTACTTGCTTTCTGCCCTTCTGCCCTCCGCCCTCCTCTAACTTTTGCAGGCACGTTCTCCCCAGTTGAGGAGCTGCTGGAGTTCTTGCAGAGCAACCGAGTGTGGCAGCTGCTGGTGGGGCGCACCGAGACCGAGCTGCTGCGGTGGGTTCAGGGGCAGGGTGACAGGAAGGCAGCACACACATAAAAAGCAGCAGCACTGTGCCCTGGGCAACAGGTTCAGAAGGGTGCATGCCGCAAGCGTGCTTGCAGCGAGAATCCTACCAGATCTGGCCTGCTGGCTGGGCAGAAGGCAGATACACAGCTGTTTGCACAGCACGCCTTATTATATAGAGTTGCTATGGCGCTCGCTGACGCACTCTGCCGCTCCATCACCTGCTGTCTGCAGGGTGGCGCAAACCAATTTCCTTGAGGGGGAGGCATTCAATGATGCCATCGGCGAGCTGCTGCGCTCTCAGCTGTCGTGAGTGCAGGACACTTACCTTATCCTGTAGAGCTGTTGAAGGGCTGTTTAGTGCAGTATGCGTGCGTGCGATTTACCTGCCCATGCCGCCGCAGCTGTGTGTTGCCAGGGGGTGATTGCAGCGCCCGTCCCCCCAATGGCGCCTGCAGGGCCAAGCTCACGCCGCTGAGCGGCTACGGGGTTGTGAGGAGGCATGCCCCCAAGAGCGAGTTTTGGACGCCCTTTCAGGTGAGGTCCACACCCGCCAGTTGCTCTTCCTTTGAATCTGACAGAACACGAGCCTGCCACCCACCGAACAGCACCTGCACCTAGTTTGTCACTCTCCTCTCTTCTGCTGTCCTTGCAGGATGCACTCAGCAGCGCGCTGCAGGCAGTTCGCCGGCAGCTGCCGGAGCTGCTGGGGCAGCGGCTGCGTGACCATGTGCGCAACGAGCTCTTCGCCGCTGATCGGCTCTTCTTGACAGTCAGGTGGGCAGCCGCTCTGCTGGCACGTGCGCAACGCACTTTTGCTTGCTGCTGGCGCCCATATTTTGCTGCACATTAAGTAGGCGGCGGCTGTGCTGGGAAGAAGCTGTCGCAATCAATCCTGGTTTGGCATGCATCCTGGGTGCAGGAGCCGCTCACACGGCCTTGCCCGCCAGGAGTTTGGCCGCCTGGAGCAGGGTGCAGATGCCAACGGCGCGCAGGAGCAAGGGGGTGACGTGGCGGACAGCCCAGAGCCGGGCGCAGCGCTGGCAGCGGCGCCCCCGGCTGCAACACCGGGGCGTCGCAAGAAGAGCCGGAAGGAGCAGTATGCGCAGCAGGCATCACTGTGGCGCGCTCTGCACCGCTTTGTGCGGGACGCGCTCACCATTGTGGTCACCCAGGCAAGTGCTGCTCCATCTGAGGATGTGCCGCGCTGCGTGCACCACCTGCATTTTGCACATGTGCTGGAAGCAACCACTGGCAGTTTGAGAGCTGGCCTGAGGCCGCGCCCGTTATGCCAGCATCCCTGCTGTGCCAGCGTGGGATGCCCCGTTTGGCGTCTGTGCCAGCCTCAGCGCCTGAGCATGTTGCACCTGCGACATTCTGGCAACTTCTGCCATGCTCACCCACCCTTCCGCTCCCTCTTGTGTGTACACAGGAGAAGGAGAACGCGCCGCTGCGCGCCAGCCTGCTGCAGGAGCTCGCTTCCCTGCAAGCAGACCTGGAGGCGGCAGTTGAGATGTACAGCGGGCGGGCGGGTTATGAGGAGCTGCGCCGCCAGATGGGCAGCAGCCTGCTGCATTCCATGCTGCAGCACAAGCGCCTCGCGCAGGTGGGTTGATTGGCTGCTGAAGGGTGCGGGTGCATGCATGTGTGCTTATGACGGTAGTGCATAGCAGTGATGCACGCGGGATCCCTGGTGTCTCTCTGGCCGCTGTGCACTCTCAGCCACCTTAGCGGTCAGCCCGTCATGCCAACCGTTGCAACTCATCCCTCCACGCGCCCATGCTGTCCTGTCCTTGGTCCAGGTGCTGGCCGACAGCGCTGATGTCACTGTGCATGCCGAGCCGCTGGCCTTCGGCGCGGAGCTGGTGCAGCTGCCCGGCGGCGGCTGGGCGCTGCAGGGCCGGACCTTTGTGGCGACGCTGGGGTGAGCCTTGCCTGCCTGGGATGTCCTGCGCTGCCATATTCCCAAGCAAGTTGACGCTGCGGGAAGTCCCGCGTGCCTTCAAAGGCATTCCCAGCTGACAGGTCTCAAAACTCTGGTGCGCCCTCGTACAGGGACCTGAGCCTGCCGGCTGGGCTGCACGAGGACTGGGAGGCCCTGCAGCAGCTGAACCAGGTGCTGCTGCAGCAGCACCGACTGATGTGGCGCGCAGAGCACCCAATCCCGGAGGGCAAAATGAATGCGCTTCAGGCTGGCTACTCTTGCCTGACCGGGAGCCGCCTGGTGCGCAGGGCAGAGCTCGGGAGGGCAGGCAGCTGCTTCTGCAGATTTGCGCATCCAGCACAATGCCTGCCGCATGCTCAGCCCTTGCCTGGCATGCCTCAGCAGTAGGTGATGCGTAAACGTGAGCGATCTTGCAATTCGCGTGCATTGCAAGCTGAGCGGACCTTTTGTCTCCCTAGCTGCTCAAGCTCACCCTGGATTCCGGTCTTGCTTGCAGAAACCTGACAGCGGCGTGAAAAAGGTTCTTGACATCGTCGCAAAGCAGATGATTGGCGAGGGGAGTCAGCTGGCACAGGTCAGTGCACGCAAGTGTGCCAGTTCCCTGGGTTGCCTGTCGCCCGGCGGCTTCTGGAACGGGCCGGCGAGCTCGTGCCCCCGCGCACATGCCAGAGCATTGCGCAACACCCACACCGCAGTTTCTGGCTGCCCACCTGTGCAGAAGCTTGAGCGGGCAGGGCTGCTGCCTGCGCCCGTGGGGGAGCAGCAGTCCCTGGCCTACGTCCTGGACTTTGCGGTGAGCTGTAGCTTCATTTCCACTGCCCAACTTCAGTTTACAACAGCGGGGGGGCAACGGCCGACTCTGATTGCCAGTTGGCTTTTTGAGGTGTCCACTGCGCCCTGCTGCTGCGTGTACATACTGCTCACTTGAGCAAGGCAGGGCGCCCGCCGCCGCCTGCTGATCGCCGCTCTGCTTGCCACACTCTGCATTCGCAGGATGGCAACCGCTACTCTGGGCTGCTGGAGCTGCAAGAGCTGGCGACCGCCTGCCTGAAGGAGGACGAGGCGTTCCTGATTTGGACCACCCAGCGTGTGGACGGCGGCCGCGTCCATGCCTACCTGCTGCCCGCACAGCCGCTGAACACTGCTGGGCCCACACACCGTGAGTGGAAAGAGGGGCGGTATGCTGCCAAAGGCCGGGGTAGGCATGCAGCTGCCCGGGCATGCACAGCGGGCCAGTAATCGAACGGCACGCAAGTTGTCTTGCTTGTCTGGCACACTCCAGCACTGCTTGTCCAACCTGACTGACTCACTTGGAGTGCCCCCACCAGAACAGACTTGTGTGACATGCCGTCTGCCACGACCACTTGCGGCGCGCAGGCACCATCAAGGCGTTCCCCATGAAGTTGTTTGGGGTCATGTCCGACGGCGTGAACCGCCCCATGTTTGAGCCGCTGTTCAAGGCGCCTCGCGAGCTGCTGAGCCTAGGTGCTCCGCAGGCCTCCTACCAGTCCCAAGGTGGGCACCCTGCCCACTGCGGACCCCTGTGCGGGGTGAACTGGGCAGCTGTTGTGCGGATGTGGCTGCATCGGGCGCGCCATGCCAGCTCAGTGCAGTTGCATGCGCACTGTGGGCTGGGCTGTGCGGCTGAGGGGCCACCTGCACATGTGCTGAGCCGCGCGGCACCGATGGCGGTTTTGGGAGGTTGCTGCTGCTTGCAGGGTCGAACCACGACCCACCCTGCTGTGCTTCCTTCCCCCTGCAGGCGAGGGAGGGCGCAAGCGCATGCGCACATCCAGCGGCACGCTAATAGGAGACTCCACCCAGCCTGCCGCGAGCACAGCGAGCGGCGAGGCGGGGCCCAGCAGCGCGGCCGCGCCGCAGCAGCGTGCAGAGCGCAGCGTGAGCCGCCCCACTCGGGCGGTGCGGTGGAAGGATGAGAATGAGGTGGCGGCAGCCCTGTGCGAGCTGGCAGGTACCAGGCGCGGGTCCCAGGGGCCGCCGGACGCCAGCGATGAGGCTGGGCCGTCCAAGCGCGCCCGCCGCTGAGCTGTGGCATGTGCATGCGCGTGTGCTGCTGCCGTCTGGCATGGCTGAGCGCGGCTGGTTGGGCATGCCTGGGCTGACATAGATTACATCCAACAGTGGACAGTCACCTACATTTCTTGCCGGGTCCTTCTGCTGGTCTGTACTTTTCCACTCTCTTTTTATTTTTCACTGCAGCCCTATTGGTTGCGCAATGCATCTTCCCGTGTCGTCCTTCGATTCCCGCGCCATTTGCCTTGGCACCCAGCTTTCTAGTGGACTCCATACGTTAGGACCGTTGCCATTCTTTTCCTTACAGAAGCTTGTGCAATAATCACGTGCCCGATGTATCTCATTTTCACGGGAAATTGCCTGCTTGTAACGGGGACATGGGCATCTGAAGAAAGTAGGGCAGGCGGAAGGGTTGTGACCGCCTAGCATACTGAGAGTGCTTGAGTGATACTGAGGCAGTGGAGTTCCTGGAATCGACTGCAAAAACGTAAGAGGCTCGCTCGGGCAGAACTGACCAGAACTGCTTTCACCCAGCCCTGCCATCCCATCTCCGGGCGGCAGGCCTCGCTGGCGGCGGCAGCGGCGGCGGCGGCACAGCAACCCGCGCCCCGGCCCCATCGGCGCTGTCCCGCAACCGTCAATTGATCAGGGGGGGTTGGATACAGCGGCGGCAGCATGAGGATAACAGTAAACGTGGAAATAGCGCCGGAAGAGGTGCCGATGGCGACCGAGCTGCTGGCGGTGCTGCGGTGAGCGGTCGAGGTTGCGGCCACGTGCCCGATGGCGCGCCCCGGCCGCCGATCGCGAGCACCGATCGCGAGCACATGCGACTCCCAGCACGCCACCCAGCTCCCTGGCTGGCCTGCCCGACCTTGCAGGCAACTCACCGATCACGTGTCGGTGCAGCACACCGATGGCAGCGCCGCCGCGTCCCGAGGGCCCTCCGCCGCCGCCTCGGCGCCGGGCGGCACCGCCGCCACTTCGCCCGAGCCGATGCCACACGCGACCTCGGCGCCGCAGCTGCAGGCAGCGCCACCACCAGCGCCACCTTCGGCAGGCTCCGGGCCGCTCACACCAGCGAGCTCGGCAGGTGGGGCGGTGCCGGCGCCGGCGGCCGCAGCCATCGCCTTCCCTCCCGGCACCACCCCGCAGCAGCAGGTTCAGCAGCTGATAGCGCAGAGCGAATTCACGGAGCACCCTGAACCGGTGGGTGGTTATTGTGTTGAGTGTTTGGATGCAGGGCAGGAAGCAGGCAGTGCATGACGGCATTGATTAAGGCTGGGTGGGCGTGCAGGGACGGAAGGTGGGCAGCCACTGCCGCCACAGCCAACACAGGCTTGGGTTGCGGCATGGGAGCAGACATGGGGTGGGGGAATGCCGAGTGCTGCCTTGATGGCTGTTCTATGCGTCTGGACATTCTGGACATGCAGAAAACTGTGCATTGGCAGCTGGGGGCGACAAGCCCATTGTAATTTCATTTCATGCATTCCGGTCCCGCCCATGTATTGAATGCTGACCCTCGCCTCAATGTGTCTTGTTGCTGTCCGCTTGCAGCTGGCGCGGCAGCTGGAGGCCATCATCACAGACCCGGCGCTTGGCGGCCCGCCCGTCATGTTCCCACAGTTTGTGGAGGTGCGCTGCTGTTGCAGTATGAGCGTTGTGCCGAGGTTGGTTGGGCTGGAGACCACGTGCCATGTTCCCCCAGTTGTGGAGGTGCGCTGCTTTCTGGCCATTTGTTGTCAACGGTTGTTGCGGAGTTCTGCTTGTTGCACATGTACCCAAGCGTACGCCCTGCGCTTGCTCCCTGCCGTGGTACCTGCTGCCTGCTGTCGTACTGGGACAGGCTGGCAAGCCCTGCTGCCGTGCGCTTCCCATCCCGCAGGTCTGGACCAAGATTGCTCTGGACCCGCAGCTGCCAGCACAGGAGCGGTCGGCGGTGCCCTTTGTGCTGCTGCTGCAGGTGCGGCAGCGGGGGAGGGAGCCCCCAGGGTGGAGGGGTGGGCATGTGGGCAGCTGGTGCAGCGGTGCCGGCAGCGGCTGCGGATGTGGCAGCAGCAGGAGCATGTGCAGTTGGGACACATTGCAGCAGGGTAGGTGCAAGCGTCAGCAGCGGCAGGTGCAGCAGCGGAACGCAGCACACGCGTTACACATACTTTCAGTTGCCCCGCTTGCACACAGCGCATAGGGCAGACAAGTGCTGCAGTGCTTGCTGTCCTGCTCACCTTATTTGGTATTCCACCTGCCCTGCCCTGCCCTGCAGCACCTGAGCCAGAGCTTCCGAGACAAGTTCCGCGACCGCGTCATGCGCGAGGTGGGTATTGTGCACTCAAGCAGTGCCGAACCATTGCTCAGCCGACCGTCTCAGCTGTCCTGAATCCAGCCTCCCTGCAACCACCAGACCCTCCACACTGCCCCTCTGTACCACAGATGCTCAGGCACCTGGCCGTGGTGCGCCCCAACAACTGTCAGCTGCCGTCTGGCCCTCACTCCAGCCCTGTCCCAACCAGAATCTGAACCCCTTCCCTCCGCACCGCAGCTGCTCAAGCACCTGGCCATGGTGCGCCCCAACAACGCCGCCTTCCTGCAACTGACCCACATTCCAGCCCCTTGCATACCAAAATTTGTCCACTATCTGAACTCTTTCCTCTACCGCAGCTGCTCAAGCACCTGGCGGTGGTGCGCCCCAACAACGCCAACCGCTCCGAGTACTACATCCATGCCGAGGTCTTTGCAGCGCTGGTGTCCATCGAAATCGTGCCAGTGGACGTGAGTTGCCGCTTGCTGGTTTGGGCTTTTGAGGTTGAAGGGGTGCAACCTCGGGAACCAGGCTGGCCAGCCCGGTGTTCATTGCCCAACCATCTGACTGTGTGTCTGGAGCGGGAAACTGCACATGTGCTGCACATGCGTTGCGTGCCGCGAGTCGACCAACAGCTGCGCTTGCACCAACACCTGTGCTGCCCTCACTGCTGCAGGGCGCGGTCAAGACGATGGTGGCACTGGCAAAGGCGGACGGGAAGCGCGGCGCAGCGGTGACAATGCTGGGCAAAACTGTGGAGCTGGCAGGCCACCTGGTGCGTTCAGGGCTTGGTTGCGGTTCCTTTTGCTGCTTCCTCCCGTGGCCTTGCATGTGTGCTAGGCACCTGCCATGCTTTGCACCTGCCAGCTGAAGTTCCGTGGACCTGCGTGATCCCCAACAATGCAGATTGCGGAGAAGGCGGGGCAGGCAATGGTGGACATGCAGACATGCGTTGCAACCATCACAGGTGGGGCAGTCCAGATAAGCTTTGCCATGTGTGCTCAGCAGCTTGTCGAGTAGATCCCTGCAGCGCCGTTGTGCCACAACCAACCAATGGCCCCATCGCTTTCAATTTGCCAACTGACCTGCCAACGGTCAAATGAGGCGCACCCAAGCCTGCCTGTGCTGCCGATGTGCTGCCGCAGCCAACCAATGACCCCGCTTTCATTCCACGCTGTTTTGCAGAACCCGAGTTCCACTATGATGTGGAGTACATCAACAGCACCATGGGCTGGGGCGGCGCGGTGGCGGCGGGCGGTGGCGCCGCGGTGAGGCGTTGCTGAGTTCAGCCCTGCAATGTCGAGCACCATGCCTGGTGCCTGCTGGGACAGGTGACACGCAGGAGTGAACTGGTTGGACGTTTAGGTGCAACACACAGAAGAGTGCAACCTGTGCGCTCCCCTGCTGTTGTGGGGTGTGGCTTTTCCACGTTTGCCTCCAACATGGACCTCGCCCTCTCCTATGCTTGCGCAGGCGCGGCAGCTGCAGCTGGTGCCGGCGCACTCAATCGCAGATGGCCACACCGACACTGTCTTTGCGCTAGCGCTCGACCCCGCGCACTCCCAGTTTGTCAGCGGTGGGTTGGGTGCAGTGCGGCGTACGGTGATTGTGCCGTGCTCTCTGCATCTTTGGTGATGTGATCCAGCGCCTCGGCATCGCCACATTCTCCAGTTTACGTCTTTGTGCACTCTGACTAGGTGTCGTTTCCCCACTGCTGTTGCCTGCAGGCGGCAAGGACACGTACCTGCAGGTGTGGTCCTAGGCTCCGCGTTGTATTCAAGTGCAATCTAACTTTCGTTCGTTGTCACCCCTGCAGGCGGCAAGGACACGTACCTGCAGGTGTGGTCGCAGGCGGGGCACCCCATCCAGAAGATCGACCTGGGCGACGTGTGAGTGGGGCGCTGCATCTGTTTGAATGTCATTAGGAAGAGTCGCCGTTGGCCAGAAAGAGGGCACCCCATCCAGAAGGTCGACGTGGGGGACGTGTGAGTGCTGCTGCATCCTGCCCTGCATCTCACTGTGGCTGAATAAATATTGCTCTTCTTCTAGGCGGAGCGTTGCTGGGCCAACACTGTTCAGATGTCCTCTTCGCCGCTGGCTATTCTTGCCAACATCCTTCTGTGCAATGCTCTGACCCTTTGTGCAGCTACACATCAAGCATGGACTTCCACCCCCGCCTGAACATGCTGCTGTGCACCTGCATCAACCCCGGCAACCAGAAGCTGCGCCTGGCGGGTGAGCCGTGCCACGCTGCGCTACGCTGTGCTGCGGCGTGCTGTGCTGTACTGTTGCACTGCGCTGTAATGCACCATGCTGCAGCGTACTCTGGCCCCCGCTCAGCCTTCACGTGGGCTCCTGATGGCCCCAATGCCTCGCACCCCAGCGTCCCTCCGCTGCCTCGCTTTCCCCTGCGCCTGCAGCCTTCATGAGCAGCCAGCCGCAGGGCTTCGGTTCCAAGGGCACCAACGCTCGGGACGACATGGTGGCTGTGGCCTCTTTGCGGGTGAGCTGCAGCATAATGCAACTAGGTTTGTGCACTATGATGGAAGTCCAGGGTGGTTGTTGCTGTGACTAAAAGCCAGCGTGCATCCATTTTGAACAGCTAACGCTGCTCTCCTTGCCCGCAGGCGCTGGCCGACACCAACGGCTTCCTGACGGGCGAGACAGTCGTGGTGGACAACCAGCCCAAGCCGGTCGTGCGCTTCTGGGACCTGGCATGTGAGGCTTGTGCTGCTCATTGCTGTGTGTTGCTGCCTGTAGCCGCTGCCGGTGCTACCGCTGCTGTGCCTCATGCTTCTGAAAATGCCAGATATGTGCTTCTGGGACCTGGCCTGTGTGGCTTGCTGCATTTGCTGTTTGCTGCTGGTGCCACTGCTGCTGTGCTTTGTGCCTCAAAGTGTGCCAGCTGTGCTCTGCTGTGCACTGCTTGCCTGCAGCTGCGGCCGCTGCTGCCGCTGTGGCCAGCTGTCCCTCGTTGCATGACTCCAAGTCTACACCCTCTGCAGCTGCCTGGTGCTCCATTGCTTGCTTGCTCCCCAGCCGTCCTGACTTGCACTCTGGTCCCCCTCCCATCCATGTGCAGCCGCCCCCAGCTTCCAGGCGCTGCAGCCCACGGCCACCTACTTCGGCCACGCGCAGATCCCCACCTGCCTGCGCGGCGTGTTTGGAGACGCCAACATGTTCCTGTCGGGTGGGTCCTCTTGAGCTTGTCTGACCATCATGTATTGGCCCTCAATCTTGGGCTGCGATAGTGCGTCTGGGGGGCAGCAAGCTGGTGTGGGCCCACTGCAGCCCACATGCATCACACCCACTTGGATTGTGCGCACTTGTGTTCCTGTCCAGGCGACAAGTCGGGCGCGATGCTGCTGTGGGACCGGCGCAGCCCCAGCCACGTGGGCGCCTTTGCAGCAGAGGGGAAGCCCACGTGAGGTCTTGCAACTGCGCACCAGTGTTTGCGAGGGTGGTCTGCTGATGGTTTGAGTTAGGGCTGATGGCAAGCCCACGTGAGTGCAGTTTTTTCACAAGTAGTGCTGTCTTCAGAATGCTTAGAATGCCTGGATTGGTGCGGGAGCTGCGCTGCACTGCAGTGGTTGATATGCCTTGCCTGCCAGCTAGCCATGCCGCATTGCTCTGCGCTACACCGCTGTGTGAGAGGAGCTCTTTGGTGTTGATCGGAGCACCAAACACTGCCCACCTAACTGCGTTCTGTGTGGTTCAAAACCCCCATGTGCAGCGCGCACAGCGCCATGGTGACGGGCATTGAGAGCACGGGACCCCTGGTGGTCAGCGGCAGCACCGACAAGACAGTGGCCATCTGGGACCTGCGGTGAGCTGGATTTTGAAACGGGGTATGGTCCTTGAAACTGTTAGTGTGAATGTCTGCGACAGGCGAGCTGGTGACACCTTCGTTTCGGGGCACAACTCCTTCCCGCTGCTGCCAACTCTTTCTTGCCCAGCACACCCCTGGCCTCCCCGCGCGCCATAGCATCACACTCACCATTGCCCGCCCCCTGGCTGACTTATGTCTCGTGCAGATCTCTGGGCCGGCCGCCCGTGGGCTCTGTGACTGCGGACAACATGACTGTGCTCAAGGTGGGCTGCCTGGGAGGGATGCTGATCGCTTGCCTGGGAGGGATGCAACTTGCCTGGGAGGGATGCTGAACGTCGCTGATCAGCTTGATCCCAAGATGGGCTGCGCGGCAGCACCGGCGCCAGGCAGTGCCATGCACCCGCCATTGGGCCGCATCTGAGCCGTTGCATGCCACAAGCGCCTTGTCTGCGGTGCAAGTGCCTAAATGGTGCGTTGCCGTCTCTGCCCCGCCTCGTCCTGTCACGCAGCTGGCGCTGAACCAGGGGCGGCAGGCGGTGGCTGTGTCGGCGGTGCAGTCGCTCTTCCTCCTAGACATCGCCAACCCAGCGGCGCCAGGTGCGCATCATTGATTCCTTACTTCCCGGATTCACCCCGCTATTGCCAACCCTGGCTCAACGCGCAGGCTGCACTTCAATTCACTTCACAACAATGCAGACTGCAGTTCAATGCATTGCACATCAATGCAGCCTGCACTGCATCAACTGCATTGGCCAGCTGGCTCTTGCTTATTGCCGCTAGCTGCTAGCTGCTGCTCCACCAGCCCTCTCCTGACCACCCAGCCGACCCTCACACTGCCCCTCCTCACCCACTCCACCTGCCCACATCCACCCCTCAGTGCTGTCGCCGCCTGTTGTGGCGGCGTGGCCCGACGGCCGCAGGCGCAGCACGTACCACGACATCAAGTGGCACGAGGCGGCGGGGTTGCTGTACGCTGCAGGTGGGTTGCCGTGCAGATTGTTATTATTGAAATCGCACGAGTTGTTACTGTATGGGCGTTTTCACAGCACATCCCCAAGTGGCACGAGGCGGCGGGGCTGCTGTATGCGGCAGGTGGGCTGTGCTGCTGGCTGTGTTGCAGTTGGTGTGTGGGAGGTGGGTAGATCCCCTAGCACTGTTTCCCAGTGCTAGGGACCCAGCACCGGCACGCTCTTTGTCAGCAGTACTGATTGGGTGCTTGCTCAATACCTGCTGCAGGCAAGGACAAGGCGGTGGACATGCACACTATCATGCACCCTGGCAGCTGCTAGATCAGCCTCATCAGCCCACATCGACTTGCTGATGTGCCATTTCACACATTCCCACGACCTGCAGGCAAGGACAAAGTGGTGGACATGTACACGCTGCCCTAGAGCGTGGCGCATTTGAACTGCAAGGCACAGCTGGAGCGCCTTGCTTTGGCCGGCAGCAGAGCTTGTTGTGGGCTTTGCAGCTGCCACAGCGGGCAGGCCAGCAGCCTGAGCAGAGCAGCATGAATTCTGTGACCTCTGCTTTTGCCCAGCTGACCCCTTCGCCGACTTGCAACATGACCGTGGAATCGCTCGCCACGCTTGCTGGGCAGCAGCAGCTTTGGCAGTATTACACAGTGCGGCCGTTGCCTGCCGGCAGGCAGTGCGGCAGGCTTGAGACATTGAGAGAGAGGGCGGGTGCTTGATTATGGAAAGGCATGGCCGCTGCGCGGAGTTGGCGCAGCAAACAAGCGTGGGGCAGGGCGTATTAATCGGGGCTGCTGGGGGTTGGCGCAGCAAGCGGACGGGAGCAAAGCGGACAGTCTTAATCAAATGGGGGCGAGCCCCAGGGCCAGTGGTTCTAGGATTCACTCGGGGGCTTTGGCGGCCCGGCTGACTAGCGTAGTGAGGTGCATGAAAGCAAGGGGCATGTGACTGATGGTGGCCAAAACTGCACCGGCGCACAAGTGGGCCGGGATGACAGCATGTGGGGTGGGGAGGGTTCGTGGGGGCGGGCCGGTACAGGGCTTATGATGACAGGCGGGCATGGGCAAGAGGCGCCGTCCAAAAATCAGCGCACAGGAGTGCGCATGAGTGGACAGGGCGAGATGAAATGGCAGGCAAGGGCTCAAGGGTGTGTGCGGAAGTGGGTTGCAAGGGTGACATCAGCGACACACAAATGACATTGAGAGGCGGGGCAAGGGAAGCAGCGGGATTGGTGATGGTGGAAAGCCGGGACGCCAACGGGCTGGCGTGCCGGGCCAGGGGTGTGGCACCAGCCGGCAGGTGCCGGCTACAGGCCGCAAGGTGGCCAGGACGGGGCGAGGGGTGACGGGCAAGGGGCCGGGGCTACCTAAAACACAGACAGACGCAGCTAGTAGTCGCTCCCTACTATTCAAACGTGGGCTGAGGAGGCGTCCGCCAAGCCGTAAGCGGCTGCAAGGGGGTCGCCATCAGAGCAAAGGACGGGCAGAGCGGCCGCCGCGGCTGATGTGACATTTGATGCCTGCCACATAGCTGCGCGTGCCGTGGCCTGCAGAAACCACACCGCAAGGCTGCAAAAGTGTCAGTAGCTTGCATTGGCAAGCAGGCAGCACGCACAAGTTGCGGGCCTGTTGGCTGAGCAAGTACGGCGGGAGCAGCTGCCGCGGCGGCCGCCGGCGAGACCGTCCTGGCCCAACCTGCGCCCCTCCGCGGCCCGCCTCCCAACTTGCAAGCCCACCTGGACGCTGCAAGGGACGGCTGCTGGCTGCTGGGAGGCAGAGGCTGCTGCTGCAGGCCGGCCTTCCTGGGGCGGGCTGCCTCGCGCGATCACGCTCGCGGTCGTGAAGCCCAGCAGCAGTGTGCACATCAGCAGGCAGGCGGTGAGCGCCTGGACCTCGCCGCGGTTGCTGCCGGCTTGCAGAGAGCGGTGAGGCATCGCGTGTGTGGGCCTCCCGTCGCCCCGGGACCTCCAGCAACGAGGCTGAGCGCCGGCTGACTTTGTATCCTGCTGATGCTGGACGTGCTTGAGGGATGCCGGGTGGCAGGCAGAGGCTCCAGCCCGGGTTGGGCGCCTGAATCGCCTTCCAGACAGTGGCAAGAGGTAGTGTGTGGGGGCGGCCCCGAGCCAGGCGTCCTGCTTGAGCGGCACCTGAGCCGGCGGTATCGCTGTGCGAGCCTGTGCGGCACCGCCCGGGGGGGCATAAGTACCTGTTAAGCCTGTGAGATAGATTTTGATTCGTTTTGACAATGAGTGCATGAGAGTCTAGCAGACAGCGTGCATGCTGGCTGCTGCACGTCACTCTCCGGCGCCCAGTGCCGCCTGCAGCCGCGCCCGCAGGCTGCCGAGACAGAGAGCCAGCGGCGGCGATTGCTGCCGCTGCTGCTGCTGCTCCTGCTGCTCCTCCTCCTCTTCAGCCTTCCCAGCCTGCTCCAGCACGGCCTCTGGGCTGCCCAGCAGAGACATGGCCACCAGCTCAGCCTCGACTACCTCCTCCTCCTCATCATCATCATCATCTGCTGCCTCTGGCGCAGGTACTGCAGCCGCAGCCTCTTCCTGCTCCACCGCTGCCGCTGCGCACGCTGCATCTGCCGCCGCTCCTTCCTCAGCCAGCATGGCCGATCCAGGCTCGTACAGGGCCACGAGGCAAAGCTCGCCCGACAGCCGGCGCCGCCGCAGCTCCGGCTGGCGCTGCGAGGGACTGAGCACGCCGCCATTGAGCGGTGCATTCTCGCTGCCACCGTGCCAGCCAGGCCCTTGCTGCTGGTGCTGCTGCTCAGCCTGCTGCTGCTGCTGCTGCTGCTCTTCCATGCTGGAGCAGCGCTCCCGCTTCAGGCTGCGAGGCAGGCTCTGTGGCGGTTGGCTCTGTGGCTGTGTGGCTAGCGGTTGGTTCTGTGGCTGTGTGGCCGGCTGGCTGAGCAGCGGCTGCGTAGCAGGCTCGGCGTCTCCCATACCATCTAGCTCCTCCCCTCCACCTCCATCCGACTGGCTGCTGCGCCCTGCTGCACAGTCCACATCTGCACCTTCCTCCACCGCCACCGCTGCTGCTGCACCTGCTGCGTCTGCTGCACCACGCTGCCCCTTGGCTTCTCGCCTCGCCTCCTGCTGCTGCCGCCCAGCGATTGCCTCATCTGCAAGCGCAAAGGCGCCCTCCCGGAGCTCCCGCAACGTGTTGCTCAGCTGGGAGCCCCTCCGCCGCCCCGCCCAGAGGACGCCGTGGTACTGCATGGAGGGTCAGGTTCAGAAACCGGTGGCCCTGTAGTGAACACAGCTGGATAGATAAACTGCCGCCGTGTGGGAAGGCAGTGGACGGCATAAGCCAACCGCAGTGATGCCGCATGTGCAGGGATGAGTGCCTCAGCCCGCCAAACGGTGCTGACAACAGAACTAGGTGCGCAGACGGGGCAGCAGGTGCAGCACTTACCAGGTTGCAGGCGGCCAGGGCCACCTCAAAGGCGCGCTCCCCCACAATGTCCCGCATGTGCAGCTTCACACCGTTGGCATCTGCGAGCATGAAAGTTGTGTGGCGCTCTACAAGTGGGGCATGTGCGGTTGCTACCAGGGCAGTGCAAAGGCTTTGTACAGGCAGCTGCCATCAGAAGAAAGACGTCAATCATTTCAAAGGCCTCTTGCAGCGCAACAACAGACAGACACGGCTTGCCCAATGGCTTACCTCTGAAGCCCTCCACTTTGGCTCCCATGGCCGAGTTGGGGCCGCGGTCGATCAGAAAGTAGTTCAGCCTGCAATCAGTGACGCAGATGATGGGTCGACGGACAGTGCACGGCCAGCTGACCTTGCAGTCAATCACTGCGCGCCCACCAGCGCAAGGCTGCCGCCAGCATGACCTCCATAGGATGCATCCGCAGCACTGCAGGCTCACGGGTGGTCTATTCCGCGATTGTTGCGAGCGATGATGTGGTGCACGCTCGTCTCCGCACACAGGATGCCCGCCGCCGCCAGCCGTGCCTGCAGGGTGCAGATGCAAGGCCGGCTGACCCAACTTTAGCCAAAGATGGCTGGACTGCAACGCCATGCAGGCTGCTGCAAAAATATGAATACCTCAAGCAATTAAACAGCTACTTCCATCCAGCCATCCAGAAGTTGTCCCACCTGGAAGTCGCCGCCCATGCGCGCCAGCCAGTAGCGCACGCCGTCCGTGGGCACGCTCTCCACCCCTTCTTCCTCCAGCAGCTCCAGCAGGCCCGGCCAGTTGACCATCGCGCGCAGGTCACGCGTGGCGGCCACCTGGCAGACGTGGGCAGGACAGTGTGTTGGGGCAATAGCAGGCGGTGGCATAGGCCAGCAGGCAACAATTGACTGGGCAGCAAGCCAGTTGCATGCGGTGTACCGCTCCTGCGCAACTGAGTAACTGGCAGCCTCATGCACCACGCATGCCATTGCAGGCATTGCTGCAAGTGCCGCGGCCGCCACCCACCTCAGCGGGCACAACACCCTTGCGCTGCGCCTTCTTGGTGCCTGCAGAGGGCGCCCGGGGCGCTGAGCCGCCCTGCCGGGGCCGCCCCTCTTTCGTCTTCCAGCCCCTGGTTGGCGTGGCAGGCAGCAGGGCAGCAGGGAGGCATCAACTTAGGCATGGCCACAAGCTGCACATGATGCTCAGTGCAGCTGCTGCTCGGCACGCGCTGCCCAGCAGGCGCTATGCCACAGATGCTGTGCCCTGCATCTCACCACACTGCCACCCCACCACTGCTCCGGCCTCACCGCAGCATGTAGTGTGCCTTTGACAGGTCGTGCCCCGCTGCCTTCAGCTCCCGATACAGCCCTCCATAAGCCTCCACAAGTGGGTGCAGACGGGCGTACGGCACGTGCCAGCCGGTGGGCAAGTTGCTGGGGGCAGGCGGTGCCGCCGACCCGCCCCTGCTAGGCCAGTTGAGGGTGCTGCTGTCTGGACCGCCAATGCTACTGCTGCTGCCGCCGCTGCTGCTGCTGGCCAGCCTACTGCTGCTGACTAACCGGTTGGCGCTGCTGCCGTTACTGCTGCGGGCCCACAGGCGGGCAAATGCATCAGGCTTCATAAGTGCCATGGCGCCTCTGCTGGCATCTGACCCACTGTCGATGCTGCCTCCACTGCTGCTGCAATCGCTGCTGCCGCCAGCGCCGCCGGCCGCCACCGAGCTGCGGCAGCTGGGTGCTGTGAGCAGGCGGATGCAGCCGCTGCTGGCCCAGTGGCCGGTGCACCCAAACCGATCCAGGCTGCCGGTATCCACGCCTGCCTCAGCCTCAGAGGCATCTGCAAGAATTGAGGCGGGAGGGGCGTGCTGTTGAGTGGCCAGGTGTGGCGGCAGCAACGATACAAGCAAGGCATTTCATGGTTGCGGCTGACATGGCCTGCAGCGCAATGCGGCCATGCATCGCCAGCTGCATCGAATACCCAGCAGCCTCACCAGCTGGGAACAGGGGGAAGAAGCGGCCAGGCCCGGGCGTTTCCCCGCTGAGGTCCACTCGAAGGAAGCCCAGGTGGCGGGCGGTCACTGGCGGCGGCTCGCCGCCGCGCGGCACTGATGGGTGGAGGATGACGGGTACCGTGGGCAGGTGGGCGTCCAGGGTGGCGCTCAGCAGCGGCGAGGCCTCCAGCTGCTGGTAGATGGATGCAGCCCACGCATCGCGGTCGGCGTCTGGCACCCACGGGTTGGATGGCGGCGGCGGCGGCGGCGGCAGCGGCAGAGCTGCGCCCGTAGGCTGGCTGGCCGGCGGCGCTGGCACCGCTCCTGGGCACAGTGCAAAGGCCGCGAAGGCCATGCAGGGCAGCGGCGGGGTCCCAGCTGCTCGCAGCTGCGCGGTTTGTGTTGCGGCGCAAGCAGCTGGAGGCGCGAAGGCTGCGATGAACTGTTCAAGGAATTTATGCTCAGGACCGAATGCTGGCTGCCTGCATCATGCTTGCCTCGCCGCCGCCCCCGCTGCCGCTGCCGCCACGGCGGCAGGCCGACAAGGGGCAGCGTCGCTGGTCGTCTTGCCCAGTGGCAGGGCTTTCGACAACTATCTTATTTCTGTAGTAGTGAATGCCTTTGTAGCTGTACATCCACTGGGACGCACGCAGCCTTGTGCAAGCACTCCATTCAAAGCCGAGGCAGCAAGAATGCAACGCCAGCATTGGCAAACAATGGCACTTGGCCGCGCTGCGTGCCTTTGAAGCTGTAGCTAGCTGGAACGCAGGCTTTGAAATGTATGTCAAGTTTAACTGGGAGTGCCCGGCGGAGCAAGCGGGTGCCATTGGTAGGCGGGCCGAGCGCGGCCTCGTGCGGCGTGCCGCTGCCGCTGCCGGCATGCAAGGGTTGAATTTGCATTGCTCGGGACGCCCGCGCATTCCCCATCCGCTGCTCCTGCGGCCTGCGTGCGGTCCTCGTGCAGCGGGCGCGGCCCCTGCGGGCAAGGGCTCTTTCGCAGCTGTGTGGCATGCGCTGCTCCTGCTTCCCGACTCCTGTGGCGTTGCAACTCGCCTTGTATAGCTCTCAGATCGCTTGCCGCGGGCCGAAAGCGGCTGCCGGGTGCGTCGCACAAGCAGTTGAGCTTATGGCGCAGCCCTAGCCGTCCAGCCAATGGCAGCCATGCTGAAGAAGACGCGGGCGCCGCCCGCATTGGCGCGCGAGGTGAGCAGCTGTCCCCTTGCGCCGCCGCTCGCACTCACGGTTGCCGCCGCCTGCCCTTCCTCGCCGCCGACCACTGTCCATGCGTTCCTGGCACCACAGAGCATTGTAAATCTCTGCCATCTCAGCAGCCACCTCCCCGCATCCCTTTCTCCACCCAAAGGTGCGCGCCGTGGCGGTCTGCCGCCCCGCTGTGGAGCACGACAGCCGGTGGCTGTCGGCGGCTGGCGCACCCGCCTCGGCGCTTGCGGAGCTGGACATTCTGGTGCCGGACGACGCGCCGCCAGCCGACTCGCACCGCGATGCCGGACTGTACCGCGACATCAGTGTGGAGCGGGAGGGCAAGGGCAGCGTGCTGCGCCTGCCGCTGTACGGCTACCGTGGCGGCGCCGGCGCAGACGAGCTGTGTGAACGAGAGGTGGCGCCGCTGCTGCGCCGCCTGCTGGACGGCGAGAGCTGCGCCGTGATCGCCTACGGGCAGACGGGTGCGGCGGCCCTGGGTGCTGGGGTTGCATTTGTTGGGCGCACCTGCACACCTAGGCATGCGGACGAGGGCTTGCAGTCTGCTGGCCTAACCTATGGATATTGTGCAACTTTTTTTGTGCAATTTACACCGCTGCTGCCTCACATTGCTATGCAGGCTCTGGCAAGAGCTACACCATGGGCACCGAGAAGTACAGCGATGGGCAGGCGCCCCAGCCGCACTCGGGTGCGGCGCAGCAGGAGGGGCGGAAGTTCGTTGCGGGCTGCTGAGGCAGCCTAGGATGCTGATGCCACTGCTTCCGGCGGTGCCGCTTCTGATCTCCCAATGCTAGTGCACTGCGCATCCCAACACTCAGAAAATCTGCTTCCCAGACCATGGCAGCCCTTTCGCGCCGTCCCTGCCTGCAGTGGGCGCCTTCTGCTGCCGCCGCGTGTTTGAGCTGGCGCAGGAGGAGGGGGTGCGCGGCCTGGAGGTCACCTTCTCGGCCATTGAGGTGCGCTGATTTGTGTTGACGGGCAGGGGCAAACTTCGAGCGATTTGACTGCCGCAGTGGTGTAGGCCGTCGCTTGCATGGCAGAAAATGCATTGCAAGCTGCAACAAACTCCAACTCGTACAGCCAAGCAATGGTCCTCATACAGATCTACCGCGAGGGCAAGGACAAGGAGCGCGTGTTTGACCTGCTGACGCTGGAGCGCAAGCGCATCGAGAGCTTCGAGGCGCAGGCCTGCTGGCAGGGCTGCTCCGGGCCTGAAGACCTGCAGGTGGGTGGTTGCTGCGGCAGGAGTGCCATGGGATAGCAATTTCTGTGCTGAAGACAGGAAGCTCATGCATGTGGCACCCACCATGGGCCACAGCACGTGGCCTATGGGCCTCTTGCTCTGCACACTTGCATGCCAGCGTTCTAGTTTTGGCACCTCCCTAACAGTCCCTTCCCCCCCTCCCCTCCACATGCCCCGCAGCGCAAGCTGCTGAGCGCATCCTTCCTGCGCAACACCGACCGCACTGATGGCAACGCACGCTCCTCTCGCTCTCGTGAGCATGGGGATGGTGCAGCCGTGGTGGCTGAGCGTGTTTGTTCGAGTGGCAACGATATGGGGCGGGGCAACTGCGGCTGCTTGGCAGGCGCATGGCTGAGCCCACGGAGTGTATCTTATGAAGACCTGCTCCCCTTTTGCTGCACACTCTGCAGATGCCATCTTCGTGGTGCAGGTAAGGCGGCGGCCGGGCTGAGCAGTTCGCGTACCAAGCCATCTGTGTGCTTTATTCAGGGTGCATGCATCAGCCAGATGGGTTTGGGCACTGATTCTGGTTCACATGTGCATTTGCAGGCCCAGTTCAGGCGCGAGCAGCCAAGCGGGGGCGTGCAACGCGTCAAGGTGTGAGGGAGGGTGTTCGTTGGCAAGGCGAAACTCAGCAGGAACAGGCCTGAGGGTTGAAGGGTGAGCGGGCTCCTGCATGCCATTTGCTGCAGCCTTCGCTGTGCGCTGAACTAATACCCACGGACAATTGTTTTCAGGCCCGCCTGATGCTGGTGGACCTGGCTGGCAGCGAGCGCGCGGGGCTGGCCGCTGCGGGCAGCGCCTCCCAGAAGCAGGTGATTTATTGGGTGATATTTGGAGCTTGGAGCTTGGAGCTTGGTGCTGGTTGTGGGCTGGCACATTCCTGCTGGAGGGCTTGCCTGCAGTCGGTAGTGACAAACAGCTGTCCCAACTCCACAAGTCCCAGGGCTCGGGCATCAACGTGGGCCTGCTGCTACCGAATCATTTTCAAGTACCTGGCTGAGTTTTCTGCCCCTCCACCAAATTGTCTGCCCGTTCGTCTGTTTCAGGGCTCGGGCATCAACGTGGGCCTGCTGTACCTGGGCATGGTGATCAAGGAGCTGGCTGAGAAGGGGTCCACCCTGGCCTACCGCAACTCGATGCTCACCGAGGTGCTGCGCCCAGGTGCGCTGGGCAGCTGATTGGCCTGTCTTCCGCCGTTTTCTTGTGTTTGGTTGGTGTGGCAACTTGGGGCCAGTCAAGCGGGTTTGGGCAGTAGACCCCATGCCACCAGGCGCTTTGTGCTGGCCCTTGCACCGCTTGAATGCTGCTGCCCAGTTGTCTGCCCGGCTCCTCCTCTCCCTGCAGCCCTGGGCGGCGGCAGCAACGAGGTGGCCAGCTCCTGCAACACGCTGCTGCTGGGCTGCATCTCGCCGCTGGCCCTGCACCTGAACAACACCAAGAACACGCTGGAGTGAGGGCCTTTGCTTGCTGGGTGCAGCTTGCTGGGTACAGCTGCGGGGACGGCGCTGCTTGTGCTGCAGTGCGCTGCATTGATGGTTGGCCCGTTGTTCACCCTTGCCTGCCGCCTGACCAGTGCCGCCATCCCCCCCATCCGCTTGCCGCAGGTTCCTGCAGGCCGCCGGCACGGTGAAGAACATGGTGCGCCCCGACGTGCAGATGCTGCGGCAGCAGGAGCTGGAGGCGCAGGTGCAGTGTTGTGGGTTATTGGACTTGGCGGTAGCTTGTGGGCGTGGTGGTGTGGCAGCGTCGAGGGCGAGCCAAGGTTGCCCCCAGCTTGTGTTGAATGGCACGCCATGCGGCAGTGCAACATCAAGAACTTCAATCCGTACGGCTATTCCTGCCCATTCCTGTGCTTCAGGTGGAGCGGCTGGAGAAGCAGATCTCCGGTCTGCAGCTGCAGCTGCGGCAGCAGCAAGCACAAACCAGCGCACAGGGCTCCCCGGCCGCGGGCTCGCCGGCGCAGGGTGCAGCGGGCGGGGCAGGCAGTGAGGAGGGCAGCGAGGCAGGCAGTGAGGCAGGCAGCGCAGATGCTGCTGCCGCATCTGCTGCGGCGGCAGCGGCGGCCATGGCTGCAGCCGAGGAGCGGGCGGCGGCTGCTGAGCGGCTAGCAGGGGAGCTGCGGCGACAGCTGGTGGAGCAGCGCGATCGAGCGGATGCTTTTGAGGAGCTCCTGAAGCAGCAGGCCACGGCTGCTGCAGCGGCAGCTGCTACGGCAGTGCAGGCGAGCGGCGGCGGCGCAGCCGGAGCAAGCGGCAGTGGCGCTGAGGAGGCTGCAGCCGATGATGCAGCCATGGCGGCCGCCCAGACGCCAGGTGCGGCAGGCGCCACGCCCGTCAGCAAGGCAGGCGCCACCCCCGGCGGCGCAGCGGCAGCGGCGGTGACAGCACCAGTCTCTCCTCCCTTCCCTGGCTTTGCCGCTGCTGGGACACCGCTGCCAGGTGGCCTCCCGTCCGCCGCCTTTCTGGCAGCTTCTCCAGTGCTGTCTGCCAGCCGGGCTGTGGCTGAGTGGATGGTGGATGCAGATGCAGCAGAGGCGGCCACGCCCGCTGGGCAGCCCCTGCCGCTGCTGCAGCTGCTGCCGGGCGCGGCGGACATTGTGTGTGAGCGGGAGTCGCACATGGAGGCTGAGCAGCTGCGGGCGCTCAAGGTGAGCGGGGTGTGGCAACAGCTGGCGGTGCAGGCAGGGTTGGGCTTGGGATCCAGTATGCCTAGCGAGTGCAGCTGCAGCCTAGCATTGTTGGATATGCTATTACATGCATTGATGATTGGGCTTCTGCCAATCTCATTTGCAGGACAAGGTGGAGCGCACGCTGGGTGCCGCAGCAGAGGGCGACGACCGTACCCAGGCCAAGGCGTTTGGGGAGGTGGGTGGGTGGCCGGTGGATGGATTATTGAGCGGTCGGCTGGCCTGCTGACAAGTGCTATGGTGGGGGAGCTTGGGCTGTAAGGCTGTGCATGGGTTAACGGCGGACTGATCGAGGCAGCAAGAGAGTCTTGTGCGGGTCTGTGCATGCCCTCCAAGCCTGCCCCCATTCCCCTTCCACCCCACAGGCCTGCCTGTATTCGCTGCTGGCCTACAACAACTGCCTGGGCCAGGCCATCACGGCTGCTGAGGATGCGCTGGAGGACAAGCAAGCCCAGGAGGCCCAGCACAACCAGGTGGGGGCAGCGGAAAGCCAAACTGCCATGCTGCATGTTGTGGTGGCTCTGTGCTGCTGGCTTCACTGGTGCAATTTTGAGAGTGGGCCATCTGTCTCATTTGAACTGCTGCCCAGTGCATTGCCTTCCCGCTTACTGGTCGCAGGAGTTTGAGCAGCTGTTTGCCGAGAAGTCAATGTACATGCGGCGCACCGCAGCAGCAGAGGTGCGCATGCCTTGAGGCTGCTGCCTGGCCGAATTCGCTGAACATCGAGCCTGCAATTTCCAGCGCTGCTTGCGTGCAGCCGTACATGCCACAGGGTGCGAGTGCTGGCATGCCATCGCACTGCCCTGCAAGCCAACCTGCACCATATTCCTGCTCAGCCGCCCCTGCTGCCTGCTGCTTGCATGCAGGCCGGCCTGTCCCAGTACGAGACCCAGGTGGAGGGGCTGAAGGCCCAGCTGGAGGCCACACAGGAGGTGGGCTGCCGGGCATGTGGGCATGTGAAGGACTGGCGCGCATGGGCAGCTCAGCTGCATAGACCTCATTTCTGTGACGGTTGTGAGGCATTGTCAATTAGTGAGCTGAGCCAGGACACACTTTGCTCCACATCCGCGTGCTGCAGGAGCTGCTGCAGGCGCGGCAGGCGCTGCAGCAGGGCACACCCAGCCGCTGGGGCTCCCTGGGCCGTCTGATTGGCGGCGGCGGCGGGTCTCCCGGCAGCGACCGCCGCGCCTCTCAGGCCTCAGGCTCACCTGGTCCTGGCTCCCCTAGGGCATCGCTGGGCGGCGGCCCAGAGAGTGGCGGCCGCAGCCACGCCCAGCAGCAGCTGTTTGGCTCGCCCTCACGCTTCGGCCCGGGGCTCGGCCCAGCGGGGGGTGCTGGCGACAGCGGCAGTGGCAGGGAGGGCGGCAGGGAAGGGGGCCAGGAGTCGCGGCGAGCCACCATTGCCTGCGTGCGCTGGGACGACAGGCAGGAGCAGCAGGCAGCCTCTGCGGCACACGCTGCGGCGCTGGATTTCAAGCTGCGGCGCAAGTCAGCAGGCGCCTTGCTGGGCGGCCTGGTGGGCACAGCGGGCGCAGCGGCAGCATGCAAGGAAGGCAGCGAGGATGGTGGCCTGATCAAAGCAGTGCCAGCAGCTGCGGCCTGCTCCGTGCCTGATGGGCAGCTGCAGGCAAACGGCACCAAGCAGCCCCAGGGTGCTGCTAGCCCACTGGTGCAGGAGCCGCAGCCAGCCAAGCTGCAGCAGCCAGGCGTGCAGGCAGTAGAGCAGCAGCGGCAGCAGCAGGCTGGAGAGGCTCAGCTCGCGACACAGCCCCTTCCTCAGCCACCGCTGCCGCCACCGCAGCCATCGCCGCAGCTGCAGAAGGAGCAGCGACAAGAGCAGCAGGAGCAGCAGGAGCAGCAGCAGGACCTCTCAGAGCTGCCAGAGGCGGATACAGATATGGACACGCCCCTTGAGAGCCCAGAGGTGTCCTGCATTGTGGCTGGCGGCAGCAGCGACGTCGAGGCGGAGCAGCCTGGTGGGTTGCCACAGGCGGCAGATGAGGGCACAGCGGATGAGCCTATGCTAGCGGCAGAGCCAGCTGGGCCGGGCGAGGCGCAGCAGGAGCAGCCGCCTGCTGGCAGCCCTGCGGCGGCAGCGCAGCCGACGCCTGCTGAGCCGGCGCCAGCACAGGTGCAGGATCAGGAGGAGGAGCAGCAGCCATCACCTGCGGCAGCAGCAGCAGCGCCTGCTGAGCTGCCAGCGGTCAAGCTGGAGCATGGCCAAGCGGCCTTGCCGGCTGCGGCGCAGCAGGAGCAGCATGTCAAAGTTCAGCAGCCCCAGCAGGCGCAGCACGGCGGTGCCCAGCAGGCGCAGCAGGCGCAGCAGCCGGCGGTGCAGCACCTGCCCCGCAACCGCATCTCTGTGTGGGTGCCGCAGCGCAGCAGCGGGCGGCGGCGGCAGGCTGTGGAGTGGCGGACGCTGGATTGGGAGCCCACCACTGGCCGCTTCTTCGAGCCAGAAGACGCAGACGAGGCGGAGGAGGAGGGAGAGGAGGGTGTGGATGCGGAGGGCGGCCAGGGTGTGGAAGCCTTTCCACTGGAGCACATGGTGAGCTTGGGCTGATTGGTTGGGCGGCTGGAACTGGGGCGTGTGCTGCTGTGCAAATTGCATGCGAGGGCGAGTATTGTGGCTGCTGGGCGGGAGCCAGATCGGTGCTTCGTGTCACTTTCCACCACTTACCCCCTACCTGACCTGTGTTGCTGCCGCTCTCACCCTGCTTGCAGGGCCTCAAGCCCGGCGAGCCATGGCAGCGGCACGTGCTGCTCAGCCGCAGCAGCATCAGCGTGGAACAGTGGCTGGGGCGGCGCATGCTGCGCCACGGCCGCTGCCACTTCTGCTGCAGCGCGGTGCCAGAGCCCTCACGCCGCCACCCGGAGCCTTCCCTGGCGCCGCTGCTGCAGCTGTGCACAGACTGCCACGACAGGCTGGAGCCTGACGGCTGGAAAGGGTGGGTGGCTTCATTGCGGTGGTGGAGTTGCTGGACCGAGCAGTGCCCGGGTGCCTTGTATTCGGGTATGCAGCTTGCAAGCGTGCCCTGGCCTTCACTTATGCACAGCGGTGTGTGCTCCAAGCGTCGCTCACAGCTAGCTGTGCCTGCTGTACACCCTGTTGCGCTGCAGCAAGGAGTGGCAGTCAGACGACCCGGCTGACCCCGGTTTCAAGTACTGCTGCTTGTGCAGCAGCGCAGGCGTGGTGAGGCACGGGTGCTGGTCTGTTGGCCTTGCTTTGTACTGCCCGCCTGTCCAGTCAGCTTTCTGGAGCCTGCTGCAGCTTCTCCTGTTGGCACCATGCATGCCTGTTCACCCTTGGCACCTCTCCCAACTGCATTGCGCTGCAGGGCAACACCGGCGACCTGCTCATGTGCAGTGCTTGCAACCTCAGCGGCTTCTGCTTCGGGTGGGTTCCGGCTGCTTGGCTGTTGTTGTTGGCGGGCCCTGCAAGTCGCTGCGGCCGCTGGAATGACTAGCATTTATGTGGTGCTTGTATTGCATTGGCTTGTTGCTTTGACCGGTGCCTTCGTTTCACCCTGCCAAACTCTGCTTTTGTCTGCCCTGTGCAGCTGCCTGTGGCGCTTCACAGCAGACGACTTGGCGGCGGCTCGGGACGACCCGCAGTGGCAGTGCCCGCTGTGCCGCCCCGCGCCCAAGCTGCACCTGGCTTACTTGCAAGAGGAGCAGCAGCAGCAGCCAGCAAGCAGCGGCTCCAGCGGCGACGGCAGCGGCAGTGGCGGCAGCAGGGGCCGCAGCGGCAGCGGCGCTAGGGGCGGCAGCAGCAGGTCATCCCGGGCCGGCAGCCGCACGCAGCGGCAGGGAAAGCAGGCGGTGGAGCGGCAGCCCACTCCGCCGGGCGTGCGGCGCAGCGGGCGGCAGCGGTGCACCCGGCAGCAGCAGCAGGCAGCCGAGGATGCAGAGGTTATCGACCTGCTGAGCAGCAGCTGTGAGCGAAGCAGCAGCAGTGAGGAGGAGGCATCCGATGCTGAAGGGGCTGGACAGCAGCGACGCGGCAGGCGGCAGCGGGCCGGCAGTCGGGGCGCCACCACCACCGCCAAGAAGGCGCCTCGTGGCAGCCGGCTTGCAGGAGCGGCAGCGGAAGGTGCAGGGGTGGCAGGCGTTGCCGCCACTGCCGCCACTGCGCGCACGCCAGCGGCCTGCCAGGGCCAAAGCAGCCAGGCAGCGCAGCAGCGCAAGCGCAACCGGCTGCTGGCACAGGGTGACTTGCCGTCTCCAGGGGCAGATGCTGAGCTGCCGGCCCACGCCCACCAGCGGCAGCGCATGCGCGCACAGCTGGCTGCGGCGGCAGCGCCGGGGCAGCGCGCCCCTGTGGCCGTTGCGGCGGCGGCGGGAGCTGCCAAGGCGCAGCCACAGAGCAGCCAGGTGTATCGCGAGCTGAACCACCTGTGAGCGGCCGTGTGACTTGTGGCAGCCGTGCTGGCTTGTGATGCCGCGCTGCTGCTGCGTGTCTGTGGCTGCATCGCACTGACCCCCAGTTTTGCTTCGTCTCTGATTGTGAACGACTGCTCACAACCCTACCACAAGCTATCCCATTATTCACTTGTACTGCCTGCAAGTAACTTATGTGAGAACTTACAAAGACGTGTTTCTAAAGCACACAGAGACCGGTTTGAGAACACTCTGCAGCCCGGGTCAGTGGTACAAATCATTGGGCGCCACAGCATTATTATTGAGTTTCTCTCATGCTACAGCTCTTCTAACTCAGTGGGTGGCACGCCTGTCAGTTGCGCAGTCGCTGCCACGCCCAGCTTCTCGGCAACGTAGCCTAGCAAATATTGCTTGGGTGTCCAGCCCTCCTCACTGGCTACGTCCAGGCTTGCTCCGGCTGCCAGCAGCGCCGACACCATGCCGGCAATTTCCTGAAGTGGGTCGACCGCTCGTGGACGCTTGTTGACTTCCCACTCGTCCCAGCCGCCCCAGTAAACTGTACTGGCCAACGAATGCAGCGGCGTGCATCCAGCTGAATTTGCCGCTGCTGCATCGGCCCCCGCAGCGAGCAGCGCCTGCACTATTCCAGCTTTTGCGCTCAAGACGTCACTCAGGGGATTGTGCTCCAGGCAAGCATGGGGTATGTCGTGGTGCACCGCAAAATGCAGGGGTGCCGAGCCAGGTTCGATGTAGGTATAGACGATGTGTGTGGGCGCCGCTGTACGAGCATTCGGGTCAACTCCAGCCGCCAGCAAGGCTTCCACTGCCTCCAGGTTTGCATACACTGCCGCAACGTGTAGCACTGTTGCGCCGCATGCATCTGTCTCGTTCACAGCTGCCGGGAATTCTTTTGCAGCCGCCCAGACATGCTCAGGCCGCAGTTTGTTGCCCCAAGCCAAGGTCAGCAGGCTCATCCCAGCGTGCCACTCGGAATCCTGCAGGAGCACAGCACACCCTGGAGTGTTTGGCAGTGCTGTCAAATTTGACTGATTGTTCAATCAACTGCTAGACGGATATAGTCACTTGAGAGACATCCCCATAGCTCGCCGGCTCATCACTGTCTTCTTCAGACTGATCAGCATCAAAGTGCGAGGTGGGAGGGGCGGCACGCTGCGGCGGCGGCGGGCGGGTGGCGCGGCGGGCTGCAGGGCGGCCAAGCGACCGGTGTTGCGGAGCTGGCAACCTCGCATGACACACAGGGCGAGCTGCGCAGCTCAGCGCCAGCATTGCTGCACGGTTGGGGCCGGGAGGCGGGCAGTCTGCCGGGAGGCCGAGCTTGGAGGGCTGAGGCGCAGCGCAGCTCGCCATCGAGCTCTCGAGCACGGATTTACTGCAGCCTATCACGAGGCAGAGGGCAAGCCAGCATGACCTGCCGACGTCAGCAGCAGCCGGCTGGAAGGGCTTGAAAGCAACGCAGCTGCCAAATCGCGGCTCGTTGGCATCCGCGCAGCAACTCGGCTGCAACTGCACACTCTCTGAAAGGCCCTGCGAGCGTAGCCCGAGGCCATGTCCGCGCAGGCCGCCGCTGGAAGGCTGTCCCCGCCTCGCAGCGCACTTGCAGACTGACGCTGAGGCATCGAGCAGCTCTGCACGCGGCCTGCAGCAGCAGCCGACCGCCGCCGCCGCTGCCGCCACCGCTAGGCATGTTACCTATGCCGTAGCTGGCGCCACCGCTATGGCGTAGTATGGCGTAGTATGCCTTAGCCGTAGTATGCCGTAGGGCCGTAGACAAGCCAAAAATGACTCATTTTCAAGCTCTCTAAGGCATAGTATGGCATACTATGCCGTAGCCGTAGTATGGCTTAGTTACCGTAGTAACATCCCTAGCCACCGCCCCCCTGCCGCCACAGTCGCCGCTGCAGGCAACGCCTGCTCCATCAACGGCTGCTAGAACTATGAGCCGGCTGCAGCGGGACCAGCTGACTATCAAGATGGCGTGGGTGCAGGCATTGACACGGCGGTGAGCGCACAGCAGCTGCGAATGTGATATGTCGCGTCCAGGGCACAGCAGGCGAGCCTCTGCTCTGCTCAAACAGCCATAGCTTTACAAGCTTTTTTAATGCCAGCGCAACGAGTGGCAGTGATTGTACACGGCGCATGAAGCAGGCGCTGTTTGTTAGTCTGCAACATGCCATCACACAGCCAGGACTGCTGCGGCCCACACACATGGGTGGGGTTGCGCTTCGCAGCTAGCGCCCGCGCTTCATGACAGCCTCCATCTCGTCCAGCTGCGCCTCTGGTACGCCGGCCAGCTGCGCTGTCACCGCCGTGCCCAGAATCCGCTCTGCTGTACAACAGCAGCAGGTGGCGGGGCGTCAGACCGTCTTCATCGGCTGCGTCCATGCTGGCGCCGGCTGCTATCAGCGCCAACATCATCTCCCCAATCTGATCGAAAGGGTCGACTGATCCGTAACATTTCTGAACCTCCCTCGGGTCCCAGCCGCCCCCATACACTATGAGAGCCAAAGCATGCAGCGGCGTGCATCCGTTGCAATCAGCGGCCGTGGCATCGGCCCCTGCATCAAGCAGGAGCTTCAGCACTCCAGCCTTTGCGCGCACGGCATATTCAAGGTGACAGCCTGGCATGTCCCAGTCGTCATAAATGTCTTTGGGTATGTTGCGGGCCACCGCAAGGTGCAGTGGTGTGGAGCCAGGTCTGATGTCGTTGTTTAGAGATGACGACAAGGTGCGCACATTTCGGTCGGCGCCAGCCTCCAGCAAGGCTCGCACAGCGTCCTCATCCACCTCAAACGCAGCATAGTGCAGCGCCGCCCAGCCGGAATCGTCTGCCATGTTCATGGCTGTTGGGTTCTTCTCTGCGGCTGCCTTGATTTCCCCAGGATGAAGGCCCCACACAGCCGAGCGCGCCATCATTTCCTGCCACTCAATATCCTGCACACGAGCACAGGCGGCACTGCAAGTCGTGAGGCAGCCGCGTGGGCCCAACCATGGTGTCTACCACTGTGCAATGCGCTTACTCACAGAGTCGTCGCTATCCTCCGCCTCGCTGCCTGAGGGAGGCGGCGCAGCACGTGGCGGCGGCAGCGGTCGGCGGGTGGCGCAGCGTGTAGGGCGTTCCAGCGACCGGCGCTGCGTGGCTGAGGACCTTGCGATGTATGCAGAGCGAGCTGCAACACTCAAAACGAACATTGCTGCACGGCTGGGGCCGGGAGGCGGGCAGTCTGTCGGGCAGAGGGGTCTCAAGTGCTTGCGAGCAGCGCAGCAGCTGGCAGTAGAGCTCTCGAGCAGATATTTACTGCAGCCTATCACGAGGCAGAGGGCAAGCCAGCATGACCTGCCGCGTCAGCAGCCGGCTGGAAGGGCTGTCAAGCCCCACAGCTGTCAAATCGCGACTTGTCAGCATCCTCACAACAATCTCATTGCTGCTGCGCACGCCCCGATAGCCCCTGCAAGCGCAGCCCCAGGCGAGGTCCGCGCAGGCGGCAGCTGGAAGGCTGGCCCGCCTCACAGCACATCTGCAGGCTGAAGCACAGTCATCGAGCAGCTTCGCAGCCGGCCTGCACCAGCAGCCGACTGCCGCCGCCGCCGCCACTGGGCGCTGCCCGCTGTTTCCATTAGCTGCTGTAGAACTACAAGCTGGGACTGCTGCTGCTGGACCATGTTGCATTTGTGACAGAAGCGGACACAGGCATCTGCAGGTCGGTGACAGCACAAGAGCTTGGCTGTTGCAGTGCAGTGCAGCGCAGGGGGGCTTGCACGCCAGCAGGTGCATGCCGGCGGCGCCCGTGCCGCCCTATTCGCCGGGCGCGGACTTAGTCACGCCCGTCCATTTCCAGAGGAATGGACGCGGCTGGAAAGCCTGGCGATCATGAGTGAGTGCTGTGGAATAAATTTTGCCTGCCTGCAATTCCTTGCCTTTCTTCGCTGCGGCGGCTGCCACGGCTCCGCTGCCCCACCGCTTATTCTTCCCTGTGCATACTCCAGCGAAACCCTTGTGCTGGCACTCCTCCCCGCCGGGGCCCCATCGGCTTTGCATCCAAGCTGCCAGGCTCAATCGTGTGGCCCCTCCCGCCCCCAACACGTCGCCTGCAGACCTGAATGGTAACCGGCTGAGCGGCCCGCTGCCCGCCTCCATGACGTTCAACCAAAGCTTTGGCGTGAACGCTCTGAGTGTGGATGGCAACAACTTCAGCGGCCCCGCGCCGTCCTGGCCCAACCAGCCCACCTCCATCCTGACAGTGCTCCCCGGCAACGAAGGCGTGTGCGGGCAGGTGCGCGCCAGCTGTGCAGCGAGACCCAATGCCATGCGCGGCTGCCACGGTAGCTCCTGTGCAGCGTGCGGACTGCGAGGCAGGCGCACGTTCCCCAGATGTTCCAGGCACATCACACGTGTGTGCGTGTGCGCCTGCCCCGCCAGTCTACGTGCGAACGGGCACGTGCACAATGTGTGATGTGCCGCTGCTGTGGCACAGGCTTTGGCACAGACTTGTGCACTCGCACCGCACCAAGGGCTGCCCCTGAGCATGTGACCGTGTGCGCTCCTCTGCTGCACCCCTATGTGCCTGCAGATCCCCGCTGCCCCTTCGCTCCTGGAATGGACGGGCACCGGCGGCGCGCCTGTCAACAGCCTGCCGCCCTGCCCAGGCCAGTCTGCCGACAAGCAGCTCGAGCGGGCTCAGCGGCGGCGCGATCGCTGGCGTTGTGGTCGGCTGTGTTGCCGGCCTTGCAAGTGAGCTGGCAGGGGGGCGGACAGTGGCGGCAAGGGGTGGGCGGAAGGAGCACCGAGGGTTGGGCCAAAGGGAAGCGCCAGGCATTGCTCTTCAATGCCGCTTGCACAGATCTACGGTCCCACGTCTCACCCCGTTTTTTGCCACCCTTGCCAGTTGTGCTGGTGGGCGCGGCTTGGGCGGTGCGGCGGCGGCGGCAGCACGGGCAGCTTGCTGCACAGTCGAGCGTGTCAACTGACGGGGGCAGCAAGTATGACAGCAAGCCCGGAATGTCGAGTTTGTTGGCCTCCTGGCTGCCGACTGTCCCCTCTGGCATGCCATCCAACAGCCATTCCCAGGTGGGTGGCCGCTGGATGAACGCCTGCTGCGCTGGGGGCAAGCTGCTTCTAGTGGGTGTGCATGCATGCATGGTAGCAAGGCAAGGGGGGCCGCATGAACACTTCGATGCAATGTGTGCTCAGCTCTTTCACAGCAATCCTTGCCACTATCGCCTCCACGTCTCCCTACCCTGCAGCCCGCAAGCGGCGCCCCGTTCAATCCCTTTGCTGCCGGGCCACCCAAGGCCAACGGCAGCGATCCCAGCACTGCCCTGGGCAGCAATGGCAGCAGCGGCAACCGAAGCGTGCCGCTGTCCGCGCTGCGCTCTGGGGGGAGCGGCGGGGGCTCCAGCACCACGCTCCCTGCCGCGCTGCAGGCCAAGCTGCAGGCCAAGCTGCAGGCTTTACAGCAGGAGCGGCCCGCCTGGCTCATCTCGCCCTCGAGGCTGACCCTGGAACAGAGCCCAGAGGGGCAGCTGGTACTGCTGGGCACTGGGGCGTACGCCAGGTGCGGCGGAGCGGTGTGGCGGTTTGGCTGCTCATGCACACAGATGCTCATGACGGCGGCGGTGCTGCAGATTGACAGGGGCAGCGGAGAGCATGCAGTGGTGGGCGTGGCAGCGCACTTACCTGAGGAGCACCTTGGTTGCCGAGTGGGCTGCCGCCGAGCTGCCGCTGTGCTCCCGCTCTTGCAGGGTCTTCAAGGGCTTGCTGCAGCCCGAGCCGGCTGCTGCGCCACAGGCTGCGGCAGAGGGCAGCCCAGCAGCGCCCGAGCATGCTGGCTTGGTGGCAGACGGGACGGCAGCGGGTGCCGCTTCCAATAGCAGTGGCAGCACCCAAGCACCGCTGCGTGTGGCCCTGAAGGTGATGGATGTCGCAGACATTGGGGCCTTCATTCAGGAGGCCGCCCTGCTGACTCGGCTGGCGGGCGGGCCGCACGTGGTGGGCCTGCATGGCGCGTGCGTGGACGGCCAGCAGCTGATCGTGGTCATGGAGCTGATGGAGGTGCGTTGGGGAGGGCTGAACACACAGTTTGGTTTTTATTTCCCAGCAGGCAGCCCCTGGCGGCTCCAGCCTGCCAGCTGCCAAGCTCTTCAGCACTCTGGCAGCGCCTGGCAAACCCGTGAGCAGTGCATCACTGCATACTGAATCTCCAGACAGATAGCCACAAACTCCGCACACTGCCCCTCCTCCCCTCCTCCCACAGGGCGGCGACCTGCGCACCGTGCTGTGCAGCGAGGCACCCCCTGAATGGTCCACTGGCGGCCGCCAAATCGCGCTGGACATTGCAGAGGGTCTGGTGTACCTGCATACCCGAAACGTGACGCACCGGTGCGTGTGTGGGCGTTTACGCCGGCTACAGCAGTGCACCAGTGGCAGCATGGTGTGCCGCCTTGCTTAGTGCTGCTCTTGGTTGGTATACACGCACTGTGCTGCGGTGCACGACCTGCCCTGGTTTTCAGTGCCCGCTCACCAACCAATACTTGCCACTGATCATGGCTCCCGTGCAGCGACCTCAAGTCGAAGAACGTGCTGATGACCACAGAGGGGCGTGCCAAAATCTCCGACGTCGGCACCGCAGCGCTGCACAGCGCCACGTTCATGTCGGGTGCGAGCTTCAGGCGCTTTGAAACTTCAGGCACTTGTGCGAAATTTGCAAGCACACGCCAGCTGTTGTGTGCTGCTGTCGTTGCCCAGCCGCAAGCTTCTCCCACTCGCTCGGCGCCTGATGGTGCGGTTGTTGCAGCTCCTGGCACCGTGCTGCAGCCCCACCCGCCACTCAACCCCAGCCCCTCCATCTCCACCCTGCCCCTGCTGCAGCCGGCAGCTCCAACTTTGGGGGCACCCTCGCCTGGTCGGCGCCGGAGCTGCTGCTGGGAGCACCCATCTCCCACAAGAGCGACATTTACAGCATGGGGGTGGTGAGCTAGGCTGCCTGTATTCGTTTCCTTCAGCTGGGGCTGTGAGAGTGCTGTAGTATAGCAGCGCGGGGAGGAGCTGCACTCGCTGCAGCGCTTGGGCAGGACCAGGATCAGCAACGGCGCCTGGGCTGGTTCTAAACGGCATGCAAAGAACAGCCAATGCCCCGCCAAAATCCCCTGTAGGTGCTGTGGGAGCTGGTTACCAAGCGAGTGCCTCGTCGTGGCGATGTGGTCCCTCCCCCGCCCTCGGACGCCTGCCCTGCGGGGCTCTCACAGCTCATTGCCGACTGCCTTCGGCAAGAGCCGGCGCAGCGGCCCAACGCTGCGCAAGTGTTGGAGCGCCTGAAAGCGCTTTGAGTATTCACATCCCTATATTGTCTCCGACAATGATACCGCCTGGCTGGTACGAACTTTCCTACCGACGTGCCAGCACATTGTAATATGCCATAGGAAGCCCCCTGGGACGTGCTCCTCGCCTACCACCTTGTTGCCAAACCCCCTCTCCCCTCCGCCTGCAAAACACCCTCTCTCATCTCCCTGGCCCCTCGCTTCTCTCGTCCCCCGCCCACTCGCCTCCTTCCTCCGCCTGCCCATGCACCTCTCTCCCCCCTGCCCATTCGAAATCTCGTTCACCAATCCCACTCGAAGTTACCGTTCCCTTCCCAAGCCCTAATTTGTGCCTCCATGCGGCTCTTTCTCCCAGCCAACCTCTTACTAATACCTTCACCCAGTTTGACTGTGCGATTGGTGCTACCGACAAGTGCAACTGCGAAATCAATCACGGCGGACGTACCTCCAGCATTCAGCAGCCAGGCAGATCAGAGGTGTTGCTGCACACTATTTGGTTCGTTCTGCGCTGCACCAAGGACAGCAGGTGTGCGGCGAGACTGTAGCGGCGGCAGGGCAGCGGCGGCAGCACAGCAGCGGCGGCGGCAGAGCTGACCGGTCGAGGCGGCCGAGCAATCGGGCCGCACTTTCACAATCTCAGCGGCATCACGATGCACATTGCCGCTGTAGGACAGGGGTTCCCTGCGGCCAAGCCGCAGGAGCCAAGCCCTCGCCGCGCCGAGGCCGCCTCGCGCTTTGCCAGTGCGCCCACTCGCTCTCCGAGCACTGCGGTGCATCATGCTGCCAGCGGTAGCGCCGCCGCCGCACGGCGCACAGTCGCCGCCGCCGCCACCGGCGGCAGCCTGAGCAGCAACGGCCGTGGCGGCGAAGCACCCACCCAGGAGGATCTCAGGTGTGCTAGGATGAGCTACAGAGAAAGCAGTGGAGATGTCCGGCAGGTAGCCTGCCCTTCCGCCTGCAAATTCACAGCTGGCAGGAGGGATTATGGGCCGCCTCGCTGTCCGGCCCTTCACCTCCCCACCTGCCCAGAACCCACCCCTTCTTTGCAGCCTGTTTGCACACTTCTCGCCTTGACTATTGTCCCAACACACAGTTGACTATAATTTCAGCACGCCCGACTCTTCTTTGCAGCCTGTTTGTGCGCTTCCTGCACATGGCCTCCCCCTATGTGGCGGGCCACCGCGGCCGCACCTTTGTGGTGGTGATCCCTGGAGAGGTGGTGGGGCGCAAGGAACGCCTGTACCCCCTGCTGGAAGGTGGGTGTGATTCGAGTGAAGTGGCGGTTCGTTTGTGGGTGCTGGAGCTTTGCAACGGTGATATTCGGAGAGGTGGGGTTGCAAGGAGCGGCTGCACCCCTGCTGGAGGGTGGGGATTCAGGCCATGATGCTAGGATGGAGTAGCAGGCCGTGGTGGTGCACGCTTTGGAATGGTCATTGGAAATGATGCTGGCTGCTGCTGGTTGGGAATGCCTTCGCCGTCTGGCAGGCACACAGCTCCCTCATGCTTGTGCGCCCTTCACTTCCTGCAGACATCCTGCTGCTGCACGGCCTGGGAGTGAAGCTGGTGATTGTGTGTGGCGCGGCCACCCTGGTGAGCTTTGTGGCATGCGAGCTAGCTGCTCCCCTGGCAGTCTGAGCACCTCGTGCGGTTGCAGCTTGCCCATGTTTCAGCGCTGCCGGTGCCCACTGATTGATCGCTTGGCGCCTGCCCCTGCTTATCGCACAGATTGACGAGTACCTAAGGCAGCACGGCCGCGAGACGCAGATTGTTGGGGCGTACCGCGTCACAGGTGAGGAGCAGGAGTGAAGGGCTGGAGGCACCTTGTGGTGTGTGCTTGCCGGCCGTCGCCCCTCAATATCCGCCAGCCTGCACCCGAGGGCCTGATCAGTTGAGCCTGCCGTCGATCCTGTGCAATTTCTGCGGCACACTGTGCCCGCTGAGCCTGCTTTGCAACCTCCTGCTGTGCCCGTTGTGCAGACGAGGTGGCGATGCGAGGCGCCATCGAGGTGGCGGGCAGCACCTGCACCCTGGTGTCCGCCTTCCTTTCAAAGGCAAGTGCAACAGTAGTATCACATAGTCAAACCCATCTGAGAGCTTGTTATGCAGCGTGCATGGCCTGCTCGGCATGCCCCGTAACTGTAGAAGACTGCAGGCCGACACACCGCCTCTCGTTTCCCTCCCTGCCTGCAGGCGCCAGCCATTCCGGTGGTGCGCCGCCACTCCCGCGGTGAAGGCCAATTCCATTTCGCTCCGGCAGTGCAGGTGCGGCGGGGAAGCTCGTGTGCTTTCTTGCCCCGCTGCACGCAGAGAGAAACGTGCTGTGCCTGCCCTGCCTGGCCTGTCTTAGCTGGCTGGCTGTTGTGAAAGTGCACTCTTCATCCCTGCAGGTGGTGAACGGCAACTACGTGACCGCAAAGCGGCGAGGCGTGGTCAACGGCATCGATTTTGGTACGTCCAGCCCAGTGAGGCTGCATGGATTGGGCTGTTTGGATGTCGCTCCAGCGTGGCTGCGTTGCAGCAGGCCTGCACTGGGGTCACTGCAGAGTCAGGCTGTCGCCCCACCATCCCTGCTCTACCCTCAGTTGCTTAGACCCACGCTGTGCCCCCTATAACTCTACCCAAGCCCTCTGCATGCCTATTCATTGCGCAGGCCGCATGGGCCAGGTGCGCTTTGTGCAGCGGGCGGCGGTGGAGCAGCAGTTGGCGGCCGGCAACCTGGTGCTGCTCACCAACGTGGGCGTCAGCTCGTCTGGAGAACTGCTCAACTGCAACGCATTCGATGTGAGCAGCTGCATTGTTGGGGTTTGTGGGGTGTTCTTTCAAGTTTGGGATGTTGGCGTCAGCTCATCCGGCGAGCTGCCCGACTGCAACACGTTTGATGTGGGTCTTGCTAATTGTTGCTGTGAACGTGCACTGCATTGCCATCCGCCTGCCTCCCTGCTGAGCCAGCTCCCATACATGTCACGCTGAACAGGCCCCCTGTGTGCTTTCCCCCACCCGACCACTCCGCAGGTGGCCACCCATGCGGCGGTAGAGCTGCGGGCAGACAAGCTGCTTGTCATCACAGGGCAGGACGTGCGGCAGCTGGGCCTGCCCCACTACCTGCCGCTGGTGCGCTTTGCATTTCGGTTTGCAGCACTCAGAGTTGCCTCGAGAAGTGAGTTTGCAGTGTGTGGCAGCTGGCCCTGCCCTAACTGCCTCCCGCTGATCCGGTTTAGGGTCTGGTTGTGCTGCGCTGAGTGCAGCCCCGGTGGTTGGTGGCAGCAGAGCCTGGTGTTGCATTATGCGTTGTAATGGCTTGGTGCAAGAAGCACAATGCAGCTGCCACCTGCGTGAACGAATCACCCCACCCATGCACCGCAGGACGATGCAGAGGAGATGATTGCAAGCAGCGTGTGTGCCGGCGACCAAGACTGCGTCTTCCTGTCTTCTCTGGAGCTTCTAACCCGCTCTGCTGGCCAGGAGGGCGGCAGCAGCGGCAGCGGCAGCGAGGGCGAAGAAGGCGCTGCTGCCTATGCGCGATATGGGGACAGCGGAATGGCGGCGGCGGGCGGCGAGGGCGGCAGCAATGGGTGGGCCGGGGCGGCGGGCGATGAGAGTGAGTCAGAGGCCTCAGCTTGGGATCAGCAGCAGGCAGAATCTAGCGGAGGCTGGCAGGGGGAGTCTGAATCGGGATCAGATGAAGGTTCAGATGTCAGCGAGCCAGCAGCCTACGGCGGCAGCAGCAACGGCAGCAGCAGCAATGGCAGCAACGGCGGCGCGCCAGGCGGGCGCGGCAAGCAGGCGGGGGCCGTGCAGGAGCTTGCGCTTGATTTGGACAGCTGGCAGCAGGTGTGTGGGTGCTCGGGTGATGGCATTTGCAGCGTGAGCCTCACTGCTGTGGTTGCTACCGAGATGGAAGTTTCAAGGAACTTCAACGCACACTGGTGCCACTCCTTTGCACCCGCCCACAGATTGGCTACCCCAACGCCGTGCTGGCTGCGGTGGTGGCCTGCAAGAACGGCGTGAAGCGGGCCCACCTCATTGACGCAGACAGCGATGGGTGAGAAACTCGATAGTGGGGCACGCCTGCAGGTGCAAGCCGCAGCTGCGCCTGCTGGCCGATGATTGCATGCCTGCAGTGCAAGCCGCACATGCACCTGCTGGCCACCCTGCCCGTGCCTGTCTGCAGACCTCTGCTTGCCGACTGCCCCCAGCAGTGCCCAGCAGAACTTGCGCTCCCAACGGCAGCCCCTCTGCTGTCCAAACCACCCTCTGCAGAGCGCTCTTGCTCGAGATGTACACTCGGGATGGCACACCGGGCGTGTGCATGATTGCTGCAGACCTGTACGAGGGCATTCGGTAAGCTAGGCCGCACATTTTTGCTCTGATGCTGGGGCACATTATTAAAGCTGCCTGATTCCTGCACACCTGCCTGCCCCAGCCACCTGCTCCCTCTCCCTGCCCCTTGTTTGAACGACTGCAGGAGCGCGGAGCCTCGGGATACCGGCGGCCTGCAGCAGCTGCTGGGCCTGCTGGCTGCAGAGGGATTCTCGCTGCCCTTCCCAGTGGAGGACGTGCCGCAGCGGCTGGCCGACATCACGGTCATTGAGCGGGAGGGCAAGGTGAGTGCTTTGCAGCTTTGCAGTGCAGCGCGGCTGCGCTCGTAGCAACCTGATGTGTGCTGCAAGCCGCACTCATGGCTGGAGTTGCAGCCAGCCAGCCCGGGGTCCACCTGCAAGCTTGTGCTGCTACTGCCCGTCCCCCCTGCAGGTGCTGGGCTGCGCAGTGATTCGGGACCTGGGCCCGTCGCCGGATGATGTGCGGGTGCGTGTGGGGCTGGCTGCAGCACACGGTTCGGCTCAGCTGGTTGTGGGTGGGAGCTGTTCTTGCGCTGGCTGGCCCGCTCGGCCATGCTTTGATTTGCATCTGCCACGAGCTAAACAGAATGGGCCCCTGCCTGGCTGCAGGTTGCGGAGCTGGGCGCGTTTGTGGTCCACCCCGCCTACCGGAGGGCCGGCTTTGGCGACTCGCTACTGGACTATGTTGAGCAGGCAAGCAGCTGCTGTCATTCTAGCAGCTGCTGTCGTGCTGGCCAATGCATTGAATCGTATTGAATGGAACGAACTGCACTGTGCTCATCTGGCACACAATATGGATGTCTCCAGTGCTGCCATTGCCACCTGTCTGAAAGCCGAAAACAAAGGTCTGAACCCTTGCAGGAGCTGCGGCTCAAGGGCTTCCGGCGGGTGGCGATTGTGGCTGGCGAAGGCTCGTATGAGTGGTTCACTCAGGTGCGGGCCCAGATGTTATGAACAAGCAAACGCATCCATGCCATCCCCACGCATTGCACTCAGCTTTGGCCAAACCCTGACCGGCCATTTGTGGTGCCCGGTGCCCTCGTTTTGTGCAGCGCGACTTTGCCCGGGTGGGCGCCGCCGCCAGGTCTGAGCTGCTGCCGGACTGGCGCAAGGAGCAGCTGGCGGAAGCGGCAGCTGCAGCCCCCGGCCTGGCCCCCGCCCAGCTGTTTGTCAAGCCCATTCTGGAGCTGCCCGAGGCAGTGGATGTGCAGCCGGGCAAGCGCATCGGCTTCTAAGCGGCGCTGCTACAGGCTGCTGAGACAGTTGCACAGCACTTGCATTTCGTTGCTCTTCCCTCAGGACTGCTCTGCCGCTCGTCAATCTCAAGCTCTTTGTTACATGGCAAGGCTGGCATAAGAGCGAGCTCCATCTGTGCTGCTGCTGCTGCTGCTGCACACAAAGCAGCATATCACAAGCCAGCCTGCTGCTGCAAATAGTTTCATGCCCAGCTGCTTTCCAAGCCCTTGAGCCCTGCCCATTCCGAATATGTGTGGGGTGGCGCTGAAAAGCACCGGTTTGGAGGGCAGAGCCCTCGGGGTGTGGGGGTGTATTGGGTCCCCTGTGACGGGGCCGGGGTGAGGCAGCGGCGTGCCTCCCAGCT
>VFQQ010001099.1_pt1 | contig 41268 bp, 70 predicted proteins | sample 3512341 | NCBI WGS metagenome assembly VFQQ01 (sample SAMN10412373, study PRJNA504923) | tailings metagenome | isolation source: Relicate 2 Philex TSF1 revegetated site | place: Philippines: Tuba, Benguet | collected 2017-08-29 | reverse complement strand
GACAACAAGAAGACGCGCATCATCCCCCGCCACATCCAGCTGGCCGTGCGCAACGACGAGGAGCTGTCCAAGCTGCTGGCGGGCGTGACCATCGCCGAGGGCGGCGTGCTGCCCAACATCCACTCCGTGCTGCTGCCCAAGAAGAGCGGCAAGAAGGCCGAGGCGTAAGCACCGACCGCCGTGCCTGGAGCCCTCCCAAACCCCTCCTAAACCAAACCAAACTGGTGTTATTCAACACCACCTCTCCATCTGCGGAAGGCCTTTGCACTGTGTTCAGTGTTATAGCGTGGCATGCCTGCGCATCTTCTGGCTGCAAGGTGGTGCTGGAAGGGAGGTGCAACGCTGATTGTCACCGTGCCGCGCGCTACTGCTGTGGCAGCGCCGGCAGCCGCCTTTCCGCCACGTACGTTTGCAGCACTCGCTCCACTGTGTCCACAATCGCCTGCGTCTGCGTCTCAACCTCAATGTTGACCTGCGGGGATCCAACCGAGCACACGAGATGAGCCGCAAGACTGCCACAGGGCTGTTGCTAAGCAACAGGGCAGCCAGCCTGCTTGTTGAGCTGATACGTCCAGCCTGCCTGTTGGGCTGACATGTCCAGTCTGCCTGTCGTGCTGATACGTGAAGCGCCGGCACGCCATCCATTGGAGAGGCAGCCAGCCAGCCGCTGCCAGCACCAGGCCCTCGAGAAGGTTTGCTTCATGGGGCCAGGCCGCTGGCACGCATGCAAGCACAAAGGGAACACAACAGAGGCAGGGAGGGAGGGCAGGTTGCACCCCACAATGCTGCCCTGGCATTGCATGCTCCATGCCTAGGCTCCTGTGGAACAGTTGTATGGACATGGCGCGCAGCAAGGCGCGGCTCTCGCGGAGAGTTATGGTGCAGTAGAGGTAGAGCGAGCAGATGGAGCAGGAGAGCAGAGGTTTGGGGGGGACAGGAGGGTGCGACGCCATCCTCTTGGTGTGCCATATACCCTTCCTCAGACCCTTCCCCAACCGCCTCATCCCCTCGCACGCGTAACGCCACCCAGCCTTCTCTCTGCCTCTCAACACCTCATGCACACGTCTTACACCGTTCAGGACGCTAGCTAGTGAGGCAGGGGTAGCACAGCAGTGCAAAGAACCAGTGACAAGGGAGTTAGTAGACGCAGGGGAGCTAAAACGGGACTCGGAAAACGGCAGCGGCGGCCTGGCGCCCGGCATGCTGCGGCTCTTGCGCTGGAAAAGCATGCAGACAGACGGTCAGAAAAAGGGTTCCTGAGCGCTGAAAGGAGGAACGCGAAAAAGAACGGGGGGCACGGGTACATCCGGGATGCATTTACAGCGGCAGCGCGCGGCCCCGGGCGGGGCTTTGGGTATGTCTGTCAACGGCAGGCAAGGCCCCTCCTGGTTGGGGCGCAGAAAAATTACGTCACTTATTGCAGCCTCACATCTGCGGCCGCGTCTGCACCACGGTCAGGGTGCCGTCTGCGTCCACGACGCCCTCCACATCCTGCACATTGAGGTTGAAGCAAAAGAAGTGGCTCTGCGACTGCGTGCTGCAAAACATCCAGCAGCAGAGCCAAGGCACAACAAATGGATGTGGTAAGCATAGAGAAGCGGAACATTCCAAGCATAGGGGCCCGGCTCACCACAGGCCCAACATGCAAGCCAAGATGCCAGCCAGCCCTCGCACCTGCGCGGATCCCAGCGCCTGCTCGATGGCCAGCCCCGCCTTGCACACCTCCACCATGAGGCGGTGGCGGAAGCCGGGGTCGGTCATCAGCGGGTCGGACGAGTAGTCCACCTGTGGAGGTGGGAATGGGGTGGCGAATAAGAGATGGAAACTGAGTAGAGGGAGGTAACTGAAAGGGAGGAGAGGTCACGCCGTGGAGAGCAGGTGGGCACACAGCATGCAAGCCTGCTGGAGCTGCTGAGCAGCAGGCACAGCAGGGCAGCAGCCCCCGCCCACCTTGCGGCGCTCCGTGTGCGCGGTGGTCACCGAGTCATACAGGCCTGCAAGGTAATGTGTGGCGCACAGGGCGCATTGTGAGGCAGAGGGTAGAGAGGGAGAGAAGCGACGGCAGGGTACAATGATCCGCAATGCTGCCCCAAGCGTCTGGCATGGAGTTGCGACTGCAGGCAACATCGCCTGCCCCCTGCACGAACCCTTGGAGAATGCTGTTTATGCTCTGCGCACCTGCGCCCGCGTAGCCGTCCAGGTCCTCTCCGTTGGAGTCGGAGCGGAAGATGAGGGACTCGGGCACAAACATGCCCTCGCCCTTGGAGGGGTACAGCAGCACCTGTGGGGTGGGTGGGTGGGGTGTGGGCTGTGATCAGTAGTCGGTTGGCAACAGCATGCCAGCAACCCTCAATCACCACTTGCGCACGTTCCTGGTACTCCAGCCCTTCACCACTTTTTCAAAACTCTCCAACCACCCACCTTGGGGTTCTCGATGTCGTCCTTGCGGGCCACAAAGGTGAGCGCCGCGCCCGGCACGGTGCCGCTCACAATCGTCTCGCCCAGGCCGCGCACCTGGCAGGGAAAGAGGGCAGGCAGTGCGGTGGGAGGATGAGCGCAAGTAGGAGTGGAGAGTGGTCCCCAAGCAGCATGTGCCATGACCATACATCACTGCTGCCGCCGTTGGGACTGAATAGCTGGACGACTTGGGGCACAAATAAAGCAGCCCACCAGCTCGCAGTAGATCTCGCCGGCATCGCCATTGGTGGGGTTGGTGGTGTGGATGACGTACGCGTACTGCAATAAGCAACAGGGCCAGAAAAGAGTGCTAGGTGGGGTGAAGTGGGGGTGGGTGTAGCCCCAGTTAACTGCCCGCCCAGACTCGCAGATGCAGCTGGCGGCGGACTGATGGCAACGAAGCAACATCGAGCACAGCTCGTCCGGGCGGGCGCCCCGCCCTCTCCCCTCCCCCCCTCCGTGCCCACCTGCGCAGGCACGATGCGCTGGCAGAGCACCGCCATGCGCACGTCCTCAAAGGAGAGGCCGACCTGCGCGGGAAATGATGGAGGCAGCAAAGGAGCCGTCAGCAGGACAGCAACAGCATGAGCAGCCGCACACCAATCTGCACAGGACAACAAGGGGTGGTTGCACAGTGTGCCCTACCGAGCATGCGGCTGGAGGGCAGCCGGGCAGGCCTACAGGTGGCTGCCTGCGAGATGGGCAGTGCGCCCCAGCTGCCCTGCGCAGCCTGCATCACACCAGGGCGGATCCGCCCCTCCACACCTTGCGGGTGGACACGAAGGCGCGGTCGTTGTACTTGCTGGCCCACACCGACTGCGGGGCAGGGGTCGAGGGGGGAGTGCAACGAGTCGAGAAGCATGATGGAGGGCCGCAGCAGAGTGGCACAGACACAGATGTGCGTGGGCGAGTATGTGCGCTGCACAAGCAAGCCATCATCTCCAATCTCCACCCACCCACCTACACATTCACACCCAGCCACCCAGCCACCCACCCGCCCACCCACCTTGAGCGCGTGCAGTGCCTGCTGCCACGCCTCCTCGCTGTGCGGCAGCGGGATGCCCGCCGCCTGCATGTTGTCCTTCAGCGCCGCCTGCAGCTCAGCGGGCACCGTGACCTGGCAGGGGCAGGGCGGCGGCGGGGAAGGGAGGTTCAAGGCAGGGTGAGCGAGCGAGAAAGGGAGGTTCAAGGCAGGGTGTGTCAAGGCAGGGTGAGCGAGGGGCGGAAGGCAGTCGCAGACGTCACCCAGCCCCAGGCATGCATACACGCGATGGCGCTTGCAGGAGCGCTGGGCGTAAGTTTGAGCACACAGCACGCACAGCATGCACAACATGCACAGCACGCACCCGCATGGCGATGTCGCGGCAGCGGGCCAGCGCTGATCCTGCGTTGCTGGGCTCCACTGCCTTCACCGCCGCCGCCAGGTCAGCCGCCACCTGGCGGGGACGGGGTGGGGAGGAGGGGGTAGAGGGTGGGATTGAGGGATGGAGATACTCGAAATTAATGCTCCAAGGAAGCAGCCACGGCATGCCGTCACGTGGGAGGTGCAACGTACCCCAAGCCAACGCTACCCATCACACCGTTGGCTTACACACGCCTTACCTGCTTGTTCTCGCGCCGCTTCAGCACCTCCTCGAAGGTGGAGAAGGGCACGGTGGTGGAGGCGGGCAGGTTGATCCAGGAGGGCAGCTTGCCGCGCAGGCCCGCCAGGTTCTTGCTCTTGGCGCCCACCACCTGCAGTGCGGGGGAGGCGGTGATGCTGAGGCAATCAGTAACGAGGAGGAGGCCATTAGTACGGGTGGTGTTAGCATGACTGCGTTACAAGCTCTGTCATCCAGCCTGGAAGGCGGCTTGCATCCCCACGCCGCGGCCTGCCGCTCCTGCACAGCGGGCGCCCGCTTCCAGCACTGCCCTGGGCCAGGTGGCCACCCACCACAACCAAGCGGGTGGAGCCCTGCTGGCCACTACAACCAAGCGGGTGGAGCCCTGCTGGCCACTACAACCAAGCAACTGAGCCATGCTCTCACCCCGTTGGCGAAGCCATCCATGCCCAGTGACCACATCTCAACCCTGGCATTGTAAGTGGCTGCCCCCCACATCATGATGAGCCAATGGAGCCCTGCTGCCACTCACCCCGTTGGCGAAGCCATCCATGCCCACCGCCCACTTGCCGCTCCAGCGAGGGATGTCCACACGGATGGGCTTGCGCCGGCCGTTTGACGACGCCTCGCCTGTTCAGGAGGGGAGGGGCGGGCGGCAGGGCGGGCTGCTTTGCAACAAGACATCACTGAGCAATGCCACCCGGCCCACTCCCACGCTGGTGAACCGATGCATCGGTGGCAATGAGCGCAACGGGAGCCCCAATCCCAATGCAGCGCACTCTTGGCGTGGGAGGCGCCCAGCACCGCAGCACACACACCTTGCTGAAGTGCAGAGCACAGCACACCCAACCAAGCTAGCGGCGCACCCTTAGCGTGGTAAACAACCCAGCAAGGCGCCTCAGCACCGCAGCAATGTCAACAGCAGCGGACCCTTGGCGTGGGAGGCACCCAGCAACAGAGCAAAAGGTAAGATGAGAGCGCACCCTTGGCGTGGGACGCCACCTCGGCGTGGTCCACCACCCGCCACTTGACGGCGCCCGCGGCGGTCGTCTCGAAGGCCACCTCCTTGCCCGCCAGCTCCTCAATCTCCTCCAGCTGCAGGGGAAATCAATACACGGTTTGTACAGCGGATGATATGGTCAAATCCCTGCCTGCCAGGTCCTCAAATCTCCTCCAGCTGTGGGGCGGGGGGACAGTAATAATGTATCATGAGCGGGTGGCTTGACATGGGGTGACATGGCATGCAGAAACCGAGTGTGAGCGCAGTGGGACACAGCACAGCATGCGGACCAACAAGGTGCCGCAGCAACCTGGCAAAGCGTGAGATGCTCGCCGCAGAGACCACCGTCTGCCTGCAACCCCACCCGCAGAGCCGCCCTACCCGCCCCTTGCAGCCCCTGCCCACCCACCTGCTTGGGGTCGAAGCAGGTGGCAAACAGCACGTGCATGTTGCGCGCCCGCACAGACAGGTGCGACAGCACGTCGCACGTGTCGCCGCTGCGTGGAGAGCAAGGGCGGGCAGCACCATCAGGCTGTGTGGGTGAGCCGAGGGGTTCAGTACTGGATGCGAGGCATCTGCGCTCTGGGCAACACAACGAACTGGCACGCAGCAACGGCCCGTGCAAGGTCTCCTAGCCAGCTTGAACAGCTTGCAGCCAATGCCCGATATGCAGCAGCCGGCGCACCCGATGAGGCCCACTGCACCGACCGGCACCTCCTCCTCGCCGCTGATGTGGCGCGCCAGCAGCACCGTGGGCTCGTCGTACACCTGCATTTGGTCCAGCCAGGCGGGATGGTCAACTGCCAAGAGCCGGTTGAATGCAAGCCAGCAGCACCGTGGGCTCGTCGTACACTTGCGCCGCAGCCAAGGCAGGCCTGGTAAGTTGGCCTCAGTACGCCGTGCACACAACAAGCCCCCTATGTGCCAAATTACCAGTGATGAATGCGGCACAAACCCACCCTACCAACAGCACAGAAACGCACCTTCTCCTGGATGCTGTGCAGGTCGGGCACAATCTCCAGCCGGCCAAACGCGGCGTTGGGCGAGATGATCTGCAGAGGCCAAAAGGGGACGGATGGAGGGAGGTGCCAGGGGAGTCACGAGCCCTGGCAGGGCACCCCAGCCAGCTTGAAACGCCGCTATTTGGCGCCGCGGACAAAGCTCAAAACAAGGCCCAGCCTTGCCTCCCCACACATCCACCTGCCAGGCGCCCAGCTCCGCGGCGGCGCGCATGCGCGGCTCGATGGACGTGAGCACCAGGGAGACTGCAAAGGCGGGGCCGCCGCGCACCACCTCCTCGGGGAAGAGCTGCAGGGGTGGTATGCGGGCCGCAGTCAAGGGTTAACACCAGCTCTAAAATGTTTCTCGTGTCTCCACACCCTGGACCGAAGGGCGGCACCCCGAGCAGCATCCCACCCACCCACCCCACCCTACCCGCCCCACCCACCTTGACGGCCCAGGACTCGCAGCCAAATGCGTGGCCAAACTGGGTGGACACCGGCTCCACTGTGTGGGAGTAGAAGTCGGACACAGAGGCCAGGGCACGGCGGATGCGCTCAATCACCGCAACGGCCTGCAGAGCAGGGGCAGGAGGCACAAGCAAGCAGCGAGCGAGTGGCATTACGCGCACAAAGTGCCGGACAGCAGCCTGCCTCAACCGGCCCGCCTGCAAGGCTCCCAGCCACCCGGCAGCCTTGAAAACAACCGCTGTTCAAACAACCGATTGACCGCACAGTCCACCCACCCGCAGTGCATCATCCTTGGACGGGTGCGAGTCGCCGCTGCGCACGCTCTGGGGCAGGTCCTGCCACGCCTGCGGATTAAAATTGAACAAGAGGCAGAAGGGGCATGGCGATGAGGTTAGGTTGTGTGGCAGGGATTGGGTTGCTCGGGATGGTCTGCAACACATCGTTTACAGAGAGCAGTGCAGATCCAGCCCGACCCACCCACCGTGAGGTGGCAGCAGACCTGACTGTCGCCACCTAGCCAGCCACTTGACCAGCCATTCAGCCAGCCTTCATCTATCCGACCCACCCACCTTCAGGCAGTAGCAGACCTCCTCGTTGTCTCCCAGGCTCAGCGCCAGGTTGAGCAGCAGCGGCGCCACAAAGGCGGCGGCGCCCAGCCCCGCGTGACCCGCGCCGCGCTCAGCAGCCGCACGCACCACGGCTGCAAGCGGGGAGGGAAGGAGGGTGGGCGGGTTGGGGGAGAGGTGGGTCGGCTGGGGGTGCAAGGCGGGGCTGCGGCAGCTGCCTGCCTGCACATTGCAGCTGTAGCGCGGCTGGTCGACTTTCCAGCCCCAGATGCAGGCACAGCACATTTCCCCTGCCTAGCAGGCCAACCAAGACGCAAACAGACAGATCAGCCAAGCGCTGGAGTTACAACTCACCCTCCAGCGCGAGGTCGAGGTACAGCACATCTGACCAGATTTCAAGGTTTTCAACAAGCACAACATCAGGAAAACAGTCCATTGGCACTGAAACCCACCCTCCAGCGCCAGATCCAGGTACAGCACATCGCGGCTGGAGCGCAGCACCGGCAGCAGCTCGGCACGTGCCTCCACCTGTGGCGGAGCGGGGTTGGGGTTGGGTCAGTTGGGGCACGGTGAGCAGTAAGGACGACATCCATGCGACTCGCCATGGTCATTGCAGAATCATCAACAACAGTATGGCACACAAGTCAATGTGACAACATCGCATTTGGCAACATCACAACCACTGCACACAAAAAAGGTTGCTCACCGCCGCCTCCATGATAGGCAGGATCTCGGGGCCGTTGCTGTGCGCCAGCACGTAGCTGCAGGGCCGAGGGCAGAGAGGAGTTGCGGGGTGCAGTTTGTGACAGGAGCCTGGATGACACGCTGCAGAAAGGCAGGCAGGGCCTCCGCATGTCCACCCAATGTGCAGCTAGCAGCACCAAGCCAACCAAACAACACCCAGCGCTGCACAATGGGCGCACCCCAGGTAACCCTTGGCGGATGCGGGCACAAAGGAGGAGGCCGCGGCGGCCGACGCCTGCAGGTCTGCGCCGGAGTGGCACTGCGGATGGGCAAGGGAAGGCGGGAAGGGAAAGTTGGAAGGTGAGCTGAGTTGGGAATGAGAAGTGCCATGTGTGCCTGCCCAGCTCGGGATACAATAGATGCACTTACCAGCAGGCGGGCACTGCAGCGCCGCTCCCGCTCCACAAACTTGTGCCCCAGGCGCATTCATTCCGCCTCCCCTGCTTTGCTGCCGCACAACCGCCAGCAGCAGCCAGCACTGAACTCACCGCCTTGAGGATGCGCAGGTAGTTCTCAAAGTCGTTGATCAGCGAGTCCTTCTTGTCGGGGAACCTGCGGGGATAAAAAAGAAAGAAAGCGGGTCAGAAGCCAGCAAAATCCAGATTTGACATGCGCATTCGGGCACGCGAGCACAGGCGCAACAACAACGCGCCGCCCGCAGAACGCTGCATGGTGGCTGCAGCCAAACCCGCCACCCTCCAGCCCTGCAGCAGGCCTCACCACTCGGGCTCGCAGCGAATGGCGCGGTCCAGGCTCTCAAGCATCTGCCGCGTCACGCCCGCCTCTGCAGCAAAGGAGAAGCAGAAAAGGTGATAATGAGAGGAGCAGGCCTGCCAGAACAACAACTTGCAGAACACAAAGCAGACAGCATCTGCCGTCACGCCCGCCTCTGCTTGCAGCAAGGGCAGCAACAGGTCAACTTCAGTGTTGGACTTCTGCCGCTGTTTGCTGCCGCACACCTTGGCACCAGCACACGCCGCTGCCCGCAGCGCCCCAGGCCGGGCAAAGTGGAGCAGCGCAGCAGGCGCGATGCAGCAAACGCAGCCCAGCATGCTCAGCAGGCGCAGCGCACCCGTCAGCACGCGCCAGTACTCGGAGTTGTTGCCGTTGGAGCGCAGGAAGGCGAGGTAGGCCTCGCAGATGTGCACGTCGTCGGGGGTGGTGTTCTGTGGGGGTTGGATCGAGGGGTGCATGGGGTGGAGCAGGGTGGTAAATGAGGTGGCGGCATTGGAGAGAATGGTTGCCAACTTGCAGGCGTCTATTACAGGTGGGAGGGCGACGTGCCGCTGGCCACAATGCAAGTGCCACCAACGACCGGACCAGCTGCGGTTCTTCCCAGCTGCCACGTATGCGCGCTCACGTTGTGCAGCTTCTGATGCCACTCCTCCATCCACGTGCCCTTCACCTCCTTGATCTTGTTGCGGTGCATGATGTTCAGGATCTCGTCGCGCACAGCCTGCAGTTGAATGTGTCAGAGAGCCACATTACCAAACTTAGCATGCACGCAAACTTGCAGGACCTGTGCACTGGTGGTGATCTGATGAACCTGTTTCCACAGCCCCCAACCCAACAACCTGCAGTGTGCAGCCATCCCCCGCACCTGCGCATTGCCACCGCGGCCCACAGTGGTCAGCATGGCCCGCGCCCACTGCTGCGCCCATCCGTTGGTGCGGTCATACACATCTGTGATGGCGTGCGTCAGCCGCTCCTGGGCCGCGCCCAGGATGCGCGGCTGCGGGGTAGGGGAAGGGCGGGGAAGGATGGGTGAGGAGCGTTTAGTGGTCAACACCAGCCGCCCCCAACAGGACGAGGCGGCGGCCCAAACAAGTGGTAGGCAGCATTTGCTACGCCGTCGAGCACAGCATGCCGTGGTGTCGCACTGCTGGAGCACGCCCCTCCCAGCTCGCCTGCGTGTTGTAGTTGCGCTGCCAGGTGAGCTGGCGCACGGCTGAGTAGCGCAGCCAGACGTAGATGCGGACCAGCGAGCCCTCCACATCCTTGAACCGGCCCTGTAAATTGAAGTCAATCAAGGGATCGAATTGGATCAGAAGCAAAGTGTACGTAGATGCGGACCAGCGAGCCCTCCACATCCTTGAACCGGCCCTGTAAATTGAAGTCAATCAAGGGATCGAATTGGATCAGAAGCAAAGTGTACGTAAATGCAGACCAGCGAGCCCTCCACATCCTTGAACCGTCCCTGCAGCAAAAACCATCAGAATGGGCGTGCTTCACGCAAGGTTTTCAGCGGTGAAACCATCAGACTGAGCGGCACATGGTAAGGCCCACGCTCACATCCTCTTGCCCTAGGGCAGCAGTGGAGTGGCGTAGCAAGCAAGCCACCCCAAGCCCACCTGCAGGACGTCCCCCAGCAGGTCGGTGGCCTTGTTGACGTGCAACCCAAGTGAACAGCAACCAACAAGCAACTAACAGCCAGGGCAGTGCTGAAGGCAAGCAGCAGCCCACCTGCATCACATCGCCCAGCAGGTCGGTGGCCTTGTTGAAGCGGTGCATGAGCGTCCAGGCGCCCGTGTTCACCTCGCTGTCCACGATGATGCGGCTGTGGGGAATGATAAAGACAGCAGGGCAAATAGGGACAGTATAGGCTGCATCCAGAGACATGCAAACGGTTCCCATTGATGCGGGCGTGAGGCGGACAGGGGCCAGGACGACATGTGCAGTGCAATTGCATCACTCAAACAGACCCCGCACAGTCCCCTAAACTTGAACGGCCATTTTAAGCCCACCTGAGCTCCTCATCAAAGTGCAGGGCATTGTCCTTCTCCTTCTTGGCGCGCGCCCCCGGCACCGGCACCGTGAAGTCGCTGCCGCCGTCGCGCCACCACTGGTTGCCTGCGGGGCGGGGGCGGGGGCAGTTGCGGTAGGCGCAGAGGTTGAGAGCACAGCAGGGTTGAGCGCGGCAGGGCTGGGTTGGCAAGTTGAAACCAGGTGAGGTGCAACACACACGACTGCTCAAAGCTCAGCCACAGATCACCGTGGCCTCGCATGCAACCCTGCTCACCGTCCTCGGAGCGGAGGACAAAGGGGATAGCGGCCAGGCCGTGGCCGTGCGGCAGCGTCAGCGAGATGCGCTGCACAAGCAGGGGGCACAGCACAGCAAGCAGGCGAGGTCAGGGGTTGCAGGTCGGGGCAGCTTGTGGAACGGCTGGAAGTGCAGAGAATGTGTGCAAGACTTCACCGCCGCCACAGCAGCCCAGCGTGAAGGACCAGCTACCGACCCCAGCCCATTGCAGTGCGCAATTTGTTAGGCACCTGCAGCGGGTTGGTGTCACCGTCAAAATCCTTGGGGTCAAAGTCCACGCTGTTCCAGTCCACATAGCACTCCGAGTCTGTGGGGAGACGGTGCAAGGCAACGGGGCTTCAGCCAACAAGGGAGCGAATGCCATTGCACAGGAAGCTCTCCAGAACACCTGCCTGAGCAGGCCAGCCAGCACACCACCATCACGTTCTCCACAACCCCTCCCATCCACAACACTGCACAGTCACACGCCGCGCAGGCCAACTCCCACCCACACCCTTCCACAAGCCTGCACAGCCCAAGGAGCAGCCCACCCTTGCAGGAGAGGAAGGGCGTCTCCGCCGACTTGCCGCCCATGGGCAGCGTGGTGGTGGGCGTCAGCAGCTTGAGGGGCGGCTGCAGCCAGTCGGAGCCGCGCCCCGCCTGGCGCACGCCCCAGTGCAGCACGGCTGCGGGAAAGGTAGGTGGGGAGGCAAGGTAGCGCGGGTGAGCGAGCAGAACAGAGCAGAGGTGCAGTGGCAGGAAACTTGCGCTGCATATGCAAGCTGCTGGCCTGCACGGCTGGTCAGGCCTTGCAGCGCGGCAGCAGCCCACTCTGCATCGCACCGCAACAACTCTCGCTCGCTCATCGCCCTCAGCACACCCCACAATGCGTCTGACATGGTGCGACGTGGTTCAACAAACCCAGCCGGCTCACCGCCCTCGGGCAGCGTGGTGGTCATGTCCACGGTGACCGTGGAGTCGGGGTTGGAGGGGTCCTCCAGCTGCACCGTCACCAGCAGCTCGCGCTTGTCGCCAACCTCGTACAGCTGCACAAAGCGAGGGGGAGAGCAGGGGTATGGGTGGGATGTTATCCGAGGTGGACTGCACGGATCATCGCCAGTGTGTCGCAGCCCAAGCTCACCCGGTACCACACCAGCTGCCCCGCGTCCTTCTCCGCCTGCGCCTGCTCCAGCAGCGAGGTGAGCGGCGTGCGCAGATACTTGGGCTTGCTGCTCAGCAGCGCCCCAGAGCCATCCGAGCGGCGGATGAGGTCCAGCGGGTTGCGCTGCCGCATGCCCATGCTCTGCCCCACAACAGGCTGAGCGGGCGGCGGCGGCGGGGGCGCGGGGGCAGCTGGCGGCGCCGCCTTGGCGGGGGCCTTGGCCTTGGCCGCGGCCTTGGGCGCGGCGGGGGCCTGCTGCTGCTGCTGGGGCGGCGGCTGTGGAGCGCGGAACTCCCGCTCAATGTCTGCAATGGTGGAGCCGGAGCGCAGGCGCTGCTCCAGGGCCTGCAACAGGCCACATGTGGTGCGGCGGCAGCAGGAGCTCAGGATGAGCTTGGGGTGAAAGAGCGTGCTCCAGGTGCAGTCATGCTGCAGCATGTAGTGTCCATTCTAGCCCCAACCTGGCACATGTGGTAAGTGGAAACTCTTCCCCGCCAGGTAGCAGCCTGTCCTCCACTTCCCAACCAGCCCTTAGACAGCACCTTGTGCGCCGCAGCCCAGCCCCGCCCACCTGGCGTGCGCGGTCGCCAAAGTCGGCTCCGTCGGGCTTGCCGGCCTGCTCCCACAGGATGTATGCCTGGATGTTGACCAGCTCCTGTAGGTAGGTTGTTGCAGCAAAATAGCAGGCGTGTGAGACTTTGCCAGGAGTGGCCAGGGGTGGCAACAACAGCACATGCACGTGGTACTAAGCTGCATTCGACATGGGTGTGATGCAGGCAGGGAGCTGACCAGCCCTGGAATCGCGCATGCATGTGGAATGCAGCGAACCAAACTGAATGGCACCCCCCAGCGAGGCATTGCCGTAAACCGTCCGACCGCACCTGAGGGATGGAGGGCAGCTGCTTGGCGGGCGCAGAGGGCGCCGCCTGCGCAGCCTGCGCCGCCGCCGCACGCTCGCGCTGCTCTGGCGCCAGGAGCCAGCCCCACTCGCGCATATAGTCGGCATACCTGGAAAAAGGCAGGGCGGGCCAGGGCGGGGCGGGGCGTAAACCGGCAGCGAAATAAGGGCAGGGCGTGAAGTAGCAGCGACGAGCGGCAGCAGCACCAGCAGGCCTGCTTGCATAAGCAGGCTGGGAAGCAGCGCACCGCCAGCAGGATGGGCAAGCATCGTCACACGTGGGCATGCAGATGCAGCATAACCACAGGCCAGGCAGCCTGCCATGCTGCGCCTCACTTGATCTCTCCCCGGGCCACGCGCCACAGCTCATCGATCGAGCGGCGCCTGCAGCGCAGAGGCGAGTTGATTGGGAACAGCATTGAGGAACCGCAGAGCTACGCCACATGGTACAGTACACAAATTCTGGCCCAGCTGCTGCAGACACGAACGCACCCGACTGCACCAAACAACGGCTTACCGGCGCAGCAGGCTGATGCCTCGTGTTCGCGGTCCGCCTTTCTGCCACCAACCCCATTTCGTTCAAACAAACCACTTTGAAACCCACCGGCGCAGCAGGGTGACCAGCTCCTGGATGCCCGCCTCGTACTCTCGGTCCGCCTCCTCCTTGGAGCGGTTGGGGCACCCCGCCTGCTCCCACTTGATGTACGCCCAGATGCCGCACAGCTCCTGGGGAACACACAGAGGGGAATTTTGATTCTTAGCATGCTAATCTTTTCCCACTTGATGTACGCCCAGATGCCGCGCTCCTGGTGAACACAGAAGCGGGAATCAAATGCAATGAAAGGAGCCGCTGTGGCGCTCAGAGGAGCAGATAGGGCGAGCATGCGTGCCGCATGCAGCTGCCAACACCGCAAGCACAGCGCATGCCACCCGACTGGCGCCTCAATCTGCAGCTTCCTCACTGCTGTGCCCTGCCGTTCGCTGCCTGCTCATGCCACAGCCACCCAGCAGCTCCCCAACCAACAGCTGCACTGGCTACCCTCCCCACCTGCGGCAGCTGCGGCACTTGATCCATCGGCAGCAGCGCCGGCAGCTCGCGTGAAGGCGCCGCGGCGGCCCGGCCGTTGCCGCCGTTGGGTGCGGCGCCGGAGACGGAATCCATGCTGGACATGGTCATCACTGCCACCGGATCCTCAGGCTCGCCCCGCAGCGCAAACTGCGCCAAACAAGGACGCACAGCGGGCAAAGCACGCAATGTGTGCGACGTGTGAAGCTTGGGCCCCCCTTACCCCTCACCACCCAGCCCTTACCCCTCACCACCCCAGCAAGTACTGGCAAGCATCGTGAGCCCCTTTGCAGACACATGAACCCCGTGCAGCACGCCAGGCACACCGTCCACAGCCCCCAACCAGCCCACTGTAGCCGCCCTGCAGCACCACAGCGCCCACCTGGAAGTTGGTGCCGTTGAGGTCGTACCAGGTCCCCGTGCCCTCGTCCTTGACCACAAAGTTCAAGTAGTCGCTGGCCTCGTCGCCGCCCAGGCGCAGCTCCACGGCCTGTGACAGCAAGGGGCAGCGGGTTGTTTTTGGGCTTGACTAGCCCAGGCAACTGGACAGAAATGTAAGGTGCAGAGTTGTCCGAAGTGCGTGGTGCGCAGCGGCTTGGCTGGAGGTCACACATCACACAACCGGCAGCAGCCTGGGGAGCAAAAAACACTGCAGATGCCTGGGATGCCCCAATACAGGCACGATGAGTGAAAAGTGCAGTACGCAACCGCCCAGCAATGGACCCTGCACGTGCCCCCCAGGCGGCGACCTGGCCCAGTGCTGCAATTGCAGGCCCCGCCAGCCCCACCCAATCCCCTGGCGCACCTGCAGCCCCGAGCCGTTGCCGCCAGCAGGACGAAAGGGCGTCTGCAGCGCGCGATTCTTGTAGTTGATGGTGCCATCTGGCTGGCAGCGGTCGCCGGGCAGGCGCCAGCCGCCCTTGTAGTTGCGCCCGCCCTCCACGCCCCAGTGCAGCAGCAGGCGGCCGGGGCGGTTGGTCACCACCAGGATGCGCTGCTCGTCACCGCCCGTGGCAACCTGCACAGTCACACTGGCGCCAGGGCCCAGCGGCAGCGTCCGCTCCCAGGCCACCGTACCGGCCGCAAGCGGCGCCGGCGGCGCCGCGGTGGCGCGCACGGCGCCGGTTGAGCGGCGGGGGCGCCGCACAGCATGCCGGACTGCGGGGTGGCACGAACAAGGGAAACAGCAAGGGTGAGGGAGGCGGCAGCAGCATACTGGCGGTAGCACCCTGTGCAGCGGCGGCGGCAGCGGCGCGACGCCGGCAAGGATGGTCCCCCGGCTCGCCTGTTGATTTGTTGACCACTGGCAGACCCGCCAGCCGCGGGCAGCTGCCCAGCAGGGCCGTCCGCCTGCACGCAAGGGAGGCAGAGGTGCGTTCGGCCCGAGCAGCGCACATACGCGCAGGCTGCCCACTCCCAGATTGCCGCAACCTACCTGATCGGCGAGCTGATCGCCGCGGGCGCCAGGGGCGCCGCTAGGGCTGCAGCCTGCTGCTGCATAGCCAGGGAGCTCGAGACTGAGCGATCTAGGGTGTTGCTGTTGTAGGGAGAGCTGTCAGCGATGCCACCACGGCCTGAGCCGCCCGAGACGCAGCGGGCGGGGCTCGTGCAAGGTCAGTTGCTCGCTGCTACAGAAGGCAGAGAAGCGCTGCAAGCTGCGCCAGATACCGGGCAGCGAGGAAGACGAGCATGCGCATGCCGTGGGCAGAAAGATCTGCGCCGGCGGCACGGCTGGCGCCCGCATGCAGCCGCAAGGCGTCATTCCCCAACTCGAGCAGCGCCCACGAATCCGGTGATCCACACCTGCTTCTGGTCAGCAGCTGTGCCAAGAGTGTTACAACTGGGGGCTGGAGCAGCTGTTTGATGTGCAGCCAACACCTCTGACAGGGATCCGCCGAAGCAAACTGGTGCCCGGCAGCCAGGACCATGCCCGCCACTGCCGCTGCTCCACCCGCCTAGTGAGCGCCGCGGGTGGTCGTGTCCGTGTGCTTGTTGTAGCCGTGGCCTGAGGCCCGGTAGTCGTTGGTCCTGTGAGCAGCGGGTGGGCAGATAGCCGTTTGTTGGCAGGAAAAGCCTGCTGCTGCTTGAGAGGAGCAGCAACTAGCCCATACTCGGTACCAACACGGTTGTTTCAAGCCTTGGTGGCACCTGCTGTTAAGCACGTGCACAGATGCAAGGATGGGGACGTTTTCCGGCATGGAATAAGCACCGTCCTGGTCCCCAGAGTGTGCACACCTGTGGCGGCTGTCCATGCCCTGTTGGGGCCGGCATAAGTAGCAGGACATTTGTGTCAGCCATCAGCTTGCTGGAACAATGCAGCATGAACGCTGCACAAGCCTGCCATGCAGACTGACTGCTGTTTCACAGTTGCAGTAGCGTTGATGTATACTCGCCTTGTTTGTGGCGGTCGACGCGCCTCGGTAGTCCATGCTGCAAGCGGCATCGGGCATGGCAGTCGCAGTGTCGACTTGCACGAGGCAGTCAGCAGCATGCAGGTGCACTCTCGAGTGCGGACAGCAAGCGTGCCGGAGTGCGGACAGCAAGTGTGCCCGAGTGCGGACAGCAAGCGTGCCATGGAACCGCAGGACACAATCAGCAGCCAATCCTTTTGCTGGTCGGCAGCACCGCTCACCCTGCCTGCGTCTCCTTCTGGTACTGGCGGCGCACATCAGCGCCGCTGCCTCCGTGCATCTTCTCAATCTCCTGTGGTTGTGGGCGTGGGGTGCAGGGCATCCGAGAGCAATGACAGATCAGTGTGCGTATCTTCAAAAGGCAGCTGCTGCACCTCAAGGTACTGCTGCATTGTGCCAGGCCCCAAGCAGAGGAAAGGTGAGTAGCAGTAAATCGAGGCACGGCTTCGTCTGCCCACCTCCCCTCATGCTGCTGCAAGCAAACAAGCGCATACCACTAGGGAGCGGTTCTCAACACACCTTCATGTCGACGTCGCGCTTTGTTTCGGACGCTGGTTACTGCACCTGTCAACAACCAGCACACCAGCAATTGAAAACCCAGCAACCATTTGCATCAGACCTTCATGTTGATGTCGCGCTCCGGCAGGCCCAGCTCCGAGGGGCTCTTGTTGGCCATGCTGGCGCGCTCCACGTCGTGAGCAGCGAGCTCCAGCGGGAAATGCAGCCTGCCAAGAGGGTGTGTGTTGCAGCGGCAGGTGCAGGATGAGCGAAGAAAGGTTGGAAGGCGGTCCGCGCAGTGCACTGTGTGTTTGGTGGGATCCTTGGACAGGCGTGCGGCCGTTCACCTGCCCATGCCCAACAAACTTGCAAGCAGCAGGCAGCTCATGCTGGCATCTCTGCTGCCGTTGCATGCCGGCAAAGGGGATGAAAGGAAACCCACTCGGGCGAGGCATCCACAGTCTTGCCCTCGGGCACCGGGTCGGTGGTCTGGCAGATGCGCGCCCGCGCCTGCCGCGGCAGGTTGCTGCTCTCTGCATGCTTCAAGGCGGCGAGGCATAACATGAGGCGGCAAAGTGATGCACCCAAAGAGGGCGGCTTGCCATTGGAAGGTGACGCTGGTTCAAAGCAGAAAGCACCGGCGGTGGCGGCGGCTGAGCGGCAGCTGGGCGCGGCGGCAGCTGGGCGCAGGGGCAGCTTGGGCAGCAATGGGGAGCATCCAATGAGCCTGGCTGTAAGCTGTTGTCTTGCTGCACGCTTGCACAGCTGAGGAGGCGGCCAAACAGCCTCACAGACGGCAAGTTCTTGCCTGCGGCCTTGGTGATGGGGTTGGGCTTCTGATCGGACATGGCTGATGTTCACTGAGTGAGGCTGGCTGGGTGATCAGAGGCAGAGTAGACCGCAGGGGCGATGGAGCACCTGTTCATGCCCCTGCCTCCATGCTTTCAGTGCCGGCCTCTGCTGATCCCTGCTGAACTGCACGGCAGTCCTGCTCTACTTGGTCACTCGATCCAGCCCTCTTGGACGTCTCTCCCCAGAACCCTCCTCGCTGTCCGGCTATGAGCGGGGCTTGGAGCCACCGCCACTCCGTGGATGTGAGCTGGGTTGAGCCAAAGGGGCTGAAGGGTCGGTGGCTAGGCAGCGGCGGCGGCGGCGGCGGCGGCGGCGGCGGTTGGCCAGGCGGCAGCCGGCAGCCGGCTGCCGATGCCTGTGTGGGCAGCCATGGCCTGACTGCAGCAAGACAACCCCTTAGTCCTTGGCATGTGGCGTTGCAGATAGTACATACGCAGCCAACATGAACGCACGGCACCTCTGGCCATGCCATGCCCGCTGCACTTCTGCTGCGCTGCCGCTCCTGGCCTGCCCCGTTCTGCTCATGCTCGTCCGTGCGCTGCGCCTCTCTCCACAGGAGCGGCCCTCCAGCAAGCCTGAATCTCCAACCTACCGCGAGGCCGGCCGCCTGTGAGCCTTGGTGTTTGATCTCGGCATGGATGTGCCAACACCTGCCTCTTGCTCAAGCACTTGCTCGGTTGGAGCGCATGCATGCCACCCGTGGCGCCAAAGTGTGCCCTGCCCCCATTGCTCCCGCTGCCCGCCACCCTCGCTGCCCTGCAGCGCGCGTGTGCGCCTAGACGAGGGCAAGGCGCCTGTGTCGGACCGCGAGGCGGAGCGACTGGCCGAGAAGATTGTGGCGGTGAGAGCAGTTGCACAAATCGATGCACATGGAGTGCCAAACGCCGTAAGCGGCTCACATGCGTACTTGACTGGTCAGTGTTTGAGCCCATGAGGGCACGGCACATCGTGCATGCTGATTGCTGGTGCATCATTTCATTATGCCCCGCAGGTGGGCAGCGACTACATTGAGAAGAAGAGCCTGGAGCGATATGGAGAGGAGGGCCAGGCGCCCGACAATGCGCCGCCCACGGTGAACGGGATGCCGGGGAGGAGGGCTGGGCCTGCACTGCTTCTGCACATTTCTGCTGCGCGGTCTGCAACTGAACGTGCGGTGGGAGGTTGTCTGCCAAGCGCCTAAAGTTGTTGGGGTGTGCTGCGGTTAGGGTTTAGCCTGGCACGGCGTGCCATGGCGTGGCATGACGGGGCCAATGGCATGGCATGGCATGCCACATGGCATGGCGGCCATGGCAGAGCCAGCATGCAGTGGACAGTCAATATCTGGCCTGGGCTCACTGGGCATGACATGTCATTGGGGCGTGCTATTGTCATCCCAGCCGTAGATGCAGCTGCGGCAATGATGAAACCGTACTGTGACACTCCTTCTTGCATGCAGATGCACGCGGATGACCTGGCCAACAAGCTCATGAAGGTGCGCAGGCTTGGCTTCTGCAGGATGCGTATAATTATCTGGCTGGAACGCTTACAGCAGGCTCAGCACTGCCTTGCTGCGCCATGGTTTGATCCATATGCACTAATCATGAACCCCCTCTGATTGTACGGCAACTGTACAGGAGGCGGCGCGCGAGACAGCGCGCGAGACCGCCAAGCGCAACGACGGCCAGGTGCAGGCTCGGTTTTCATGAACATGCGCATGCGAAAGGGCATGCCCAGGGCAAGCTGCAATGCCAGGCTGAGCCATCAGAGTAGAGTGCATGCCATGTCATGCCCCTCTCATTAATCTTTGTCCACTCCAGTCGTTCATGCTGCAGGTGTTCCCCGGGAGCGATGCCGCCCGCATGCAGGCAAGCATGCCGCCCCAATGCCCCATGGGGCCAGCAGCCGTGCCTCGTTCTCCGCCACAGCCACATTCTGTTGCTGCAATCTTCCTGCACCTGCAGCGCGTTGCAGTACTGTGGAGAAAATGTATCAATGCTGTTCCCTGACCTGCCGGAGACAATAAATCATTGCTGTGCCCTGCCCCGCCCTTCAACCTGCAGGCTGCACTGGCGGCCAAGGACCAGCCCGACTCGCCCATGCACAAGGTGGCGGAGAAGGGTGAGCCCAGGGGGCACCAGTACAGCAATGGTAGAGATGAGATGAACGGGCCACAGGCAGGGCAGCAGCTAGGAGGCAGCAATACAGGCGGGCATTGAAGAAATTTTGAAACTTTGGGCATGCCAAGGCGCTGGGAAACATGTTGGAAATGCAAGAGCCTCCGCCCTTGCCTTGTTTTGCACCCCTCCTGCAGTGCACGAGAAGATGGCGTTTGCAGAGGAGCGCGCCACCTCGCCCCATGCCTTTGTTGGCGTCAACCCCGGTGGGCGACTTTTCTGAAGAAGCTTGCCAGCCATGCAGCATGCCGACTCTCGGTTTAAACTGCCATGCATGGTTTCCATGGCAGCTGCGTTGCAACTCTGCAAGCAGCGGTCCATCCCACCCAGTGCCCCCCAGGCCACCTGTTCCAACTCAGATGTGCTCCCCAACCATCCGAACCGCAGATGCCGGCTCCGAGGGTTCGAGCGAGAAGAAGCGGCACATGCGCAACAAGGGGGAGCACATCACCGGTAGGTGACGCTGTGCCTGCTGGGTGGCCCTGATCCGTGAGGCTGCGAAGGGCCAGCGCCGCTGCAGCAAGAGCCCTGGAGGGCAGTCCACTTCTGTCTAGCCCTGCCGCGTGGCGTCGGCTGGGACGGTCGCTCGCAGCGTGCATTCGTTGTTCAGTTGCATCCGCTCCCTGCTTCCTCTATCGCTTGCAGGCAGCTTCCGCCAGGACGTCAACCCCGATGTGCAGAAGGAGTCTGGGTCCATGGCTTGAGGCAGTAGGCAGAGCCATGCGCCACAGCTCGGGGGGGCAATCCAGCGCACCCTGAGGCAGGGCCTGTGCGGCAAGCGCTGGCCTAACATTGCCTGCAGGTGCTGCAGTACGCTGCTGTTGAAGGGAAATTGAGTTGAAGGAGCCATGTTTGCACAGCACAGCTGCCAAGCCACTCATCTTGTGTCAGCTGGAACCTGCCATTTGTGCAAGTGCAACTGCGTGTAAACATAACGAGGAGCAGAGGGCTGCAAGTTGGCACAGCAATGCTGCCCATGCTCAACGCACGCAACTAAGTTGGTCTACGCGCGTCTGCCTTGGCATGCAAGTCAAGCATGAGAGTTGATGCATACCCTGATTGCTCTCAGTGTGTGAATGGTCAGGCAGGCAGCTGTGCCATCTCGCTGCTGCACTTCGCACTCGTTAGGAAGCATCACATGATTGTCAGGAAAACAGGAATTCGGCAGAGGCAATTCAAGCATGACATACAGGGGTGGTTGGCTGAAAACGGTGGTGTGCATATATACAACGAGCGGTTGGGTGGCTGGGTGGAGACAATGGGGTGGAACGGAGCGGGGTAGGAATGGCTGGGGTGAACGGGGTAGGGAACCGGGATACCAGTCGGCAAGAGGGCTTGAGCAGGGCAGGCCTCACGCGGCCTGGCTGCATGGTGTTAGGCAAGCAACAACGGGCGACCACACGTGGCAGCGGCCGCAGCATGCACAGCAAACGGCATGCATGAGATACGGATAACGGTTCAGCAACAGGGGCATGGGGAGCCCATGGGGGACAGGTGTCAACACACGTTCTCAACAAATACTGCGGCGCAAGGGGGCGGGCTGCACATGCCCCGGGAAGCAGCCGCCGATACCACGTGCCCTCAGGGCCGCTGCACCGGGTTCATCTCAAGCTGGTGCATGCGGCGCCGAATATCGCGCGCCGCACGCATGTCGCTGCTGCCCGTCAGGGTCAGCTTGAGCGCGCTCATCGTGCTCTGGCGCCTGCGTTCAGGAACAAAAAAGAGCAAGTTAAGTTACTTTTCAACGTCAGCTTGAGCGCGCTTATCGAGCTCTGGCGCCTGCGGGGCAGCAAACCTCAAGGTGGTGCCAGCCGCTCCGCCAGCCACTCCGCCAGCCCAAGATGCAGCTGCCAAGGTACAACCCAGCGCAGGGAAGCAAGGCTGAGCAGAAGCGAGCAGTCAGCGTAGTTGGAAGCAACTCCACATGTGCATCTCCGCCCTGCCGCGCCTTACCGGACGGGCATCCAGGTGCAGGGCCCCAGGAAGGCAAGCGTGACCTCCCGCAAGCTGCGCGTCTGCACCGGCGCGTAGCGCTGGAACCTGCGGGCGGGGAAACAAGTGGCAAGTGTGACAATCAGGGCCAGGCTAGTCAGCGGGGCAGGGCGGGGCAAGGCCCGGGGCACCCCCGGAACCACATTGAGCGCAAACAATATCGAGAGGGCAGACAACATCAACACACCAGCAGGTCTCCTTACAACAAGGCACCTGCGGGCACTCCAGCCCCACAACACGCAGCACAGCTTTGCGCTCGGCCCTAACAAGGCGCACCACATGAAGGGGTCTGAGGTCGCAATGTTAATCGGCACTCCAAAGTGGTCGGCCACAGCGCGCAGCATGAGCTCGTCACCGGGCGTCCCTGGCCGCGCCATCGTGCTGCGAATTGAAGGCAAGGGGGTTGAAGTGGGGAGCTGGGTGAGGCCTGCTGCTTTGTGGTACTGTGGTGCCACTGCACTTGTTGCAGCAGCAAGCAGGCAGCACAGCAGGGCAAGGCGGCAGCAGCGCGAGCCAAGCTGTGCGTGCCCGTCATCCCGACCGGCCGGCGCACATTGGCACTGCTCTCCAAAACTTCTCATTCCTAGCCTGGTCCTCTCACCTAAGGTATGCTTCAAAGTCGTCTCCAAGGAAGCAGCGATACTCCTTGGGGTGCTGCGCCGCATAAGCCACCGCGATGGCGCGCAGCGGCAGCGCGCACAGCGGCGTGCCCCACAGCGCCAACGACAGCGCCTCGAAGAGGGAGTTGCCACCTGCGAGAGAGCATTTAACTCTAATTAGTGACTCTCAAGCGACAGCGCCTCCAAGAGGGAGTTGCCGCCTGTCGGGGAGCAGGCAGGTCAGTGTGAGCTGGCAGGTCAGTGCTTCGCAGAGAGCAGAGAGCGGCTCGATGCACCACGTCGGGCCGACCGAAACATGCAGCTGCTTGTTGCAAGGCTGCAAGTCGCTGCCTGTGCAGACACCAGCATGGTGCACCACCCAAGCCACCCCCGCCTGAGCAGCCACTGCCAGGGGCTGTTCAGCGCGCCACAACCCACCTGAGCAGCCCTTGAACGTCACGGCCTCGAGGCGCGCCACCAGCAGGCGCTGCATCAGGCGGCGCTCTGCTGCGGCAGGGTCGCTGCGGGCCACCAGCCGCTCCACTCGGTTCTCCTTCCGTACTGCCTCCTCCCAGGCCACCCTGCAGTTGCGCCAGCCCCAGCCGCCGCGCCGCACAGCGCCCTCGCTGCCCGCCCTGAGCCGGAAAAACTGAGCGGGGGAGACTGGCGCTGCCGCCCCGCTGCCGCTGCTGCTGGCACCGCCCGGGCCGGCACAGCCTGAGGACGGCCCTGCTGCCGAGCTGCCGCTGGGGCCGTTGCCGCTGCCGCTGCTGCTGCTGAGGTGGATGGTGCGGGGCTCGGCCGCGCCGCAGTTCACCGTGGCTTCGTCTAGGTTGCAAATGAAGGCGGTGACCTGCGGATGGGCGAATGCAGTGCACTTCAGCGTCAGGAGGTAGCCCAGGCATGGCCCACAGCACAGCGCAGCAGCCGTAGCATGTGACTACTACACGTCTCGACACACACCTGGTGTGCCAGGGCGTCAAACACAGCCTGCTCGGTTGCGATGCGCTGCGGGTCATCTGCCACCGCCAGCTCGATGTTGGGCGAGTCCTCCGCTGCCTGCCGGTCGCCCGTCAGTGGGCTGGCAGGCCCCAGCAGGCCACCTCGGCCAAGGAGGCAGGCCATGGGCTGCAGGGATGCGGTGCCGGCAGCGCGGACGAGGCGGCGCCTGCGGAGCAGGGTCGGAAGTAGGCGCCGGCGGGGTGAGGGCGGTGGGAGGCACCTGCCGCCTCTGCCGCGGCGTTCGCAGCTTGCAACGGCAGGAATCGCACAGTGCATGATGATGGGCGCCTCGCAAGCCTCCGAACGAGAGCAGCGGTGAGTTCAAGGGGCCGCGCGGGCGGCCCTTTGCTCAGCAGCAGCTCAGGCTTGCCTGGCAGGTACTCCAGCGCTTGGGTTGAGTTTCAAGCCCCTCCGAAGGCTGTGCAGGCCGCTGGGAAGCGAGCGGGGCTCAGGGTCGCGGGCTGCAGAAGCCGCAGTGGTCGGATGCAAGCCTGAAGATGCTGTGGGATGATAGGGATGGTGGTAATGCGCTTCAAGCGGCCAATTGGCCTGCTCGGTGTGCACGCCCAGCTGGCATTGGCCATGCAGTGCAGTCGTCCGCAGCCTACCGGCCTGCCAGCCCATCAATGAGCCATCTGCATTGACAGGTCAATAGACGAGCAGCTGCAAGCGCCGGCCACAAGGAGGAGAAGGACGCAGGCCCAAAGCTGCGGCCCCCGGGCCCCTGCCCCTGCTGCGAGAGGCCAGGTAGAGGCACAGGAGCAGCTGGCCAGGCATGCCAACGCGAGCACGGCACAGGGCCGCGCCTACAGCAAGCGGCGGAGCCGGTGCGGCCGCCGCGGGTGCTGCCCGCCATGCCGCCGCCGCCTCTGCTGCAGCTGCGCACGGCCCCGCCGGCCACCATCATCATCAGCAGCACGCCGATGGCGCTGCAGCTGATGCAGCAGGCAGCAGTGCGGCGCACGCCGAGGCAGCGGCGGCGCAGCAGGCGAAGGCGCCCTGGCCGCTTGCGCTCCAAGGCAGCGGCCCGGATGGCTGGGCCACGCTGCCGCACAGCGCGCTGGAAAAGGTGTTCAACCATCTGGAGCTGAAAGACCTGGCGGCAGCCGCCAGCACGTGCACCACGTGGCGCTACGAAGCGGCGCTGGACAGCCGGTGGAAGGCGTTTTGGCAGAAGGAAGTCAACTCAGATGTCAGCCTGTGGCGCTGGGCGCAGGCGGAAGGTGCGTGCTGGAATCGTTCGAACATGTAGCAGGGCTTGCAACAGTGTGCCGCTGCGAGGGCAATCGAGGCCCTGCATGGGTGAATGCAAGGCAGCCCGGCGCAGGCCCGGCCGCCCCACCCGCCCGCCGCAGTGACCCTCCGCCTCCCTGCCCCGCCGGCCCCGCAGGTGGCTACCGACAGCAGCTGCGGGCCAAGCGGCTGGTGCGGCGCGGCGAGTGCACAGCCACTGTGTTCCCCTTCTCCCGCCGCGATGGGCAGGTCACAGAGGTGGGCAGCTGTGATTGGGTGTCTGAGGCGTTGTCCCAAAACAGCGCATGCTTGGGGGGTGCCCCGCTGGCGCAGGCCTTGGAACGACATGCACGGCATCCATGCCGCAGTGACCTGAGCCTGCTGCCTTGCATGGCCACATCTGTGTATCGCAGGTGCTGTTCTTCGATGGCGGGCCGGAGGAAAAGGACAAGCGCATCCTCACTGTGCAGGTACGCTGGGCTGGGGCTGGCGTGTCCGCCGCGAAGCCTGAGCATAGGTTGGCTGCACTTAATCGCGGCTCGTGGTTTGTTGCGCACTCTTCCCTGCAACACATGTGCGGGTGCCTCTGCCTGTCTGACTGCCGCGCTGCCACCCACATTCACCATCATCCACTGTGCTGACGCCCTCTTTTCGCAACCGCAGGCCCCCAAAGTGCCCGGCCAGTCGGTGCGGCTGCGCGGCTCCACCTTGAAAGTGTGGGACGCAACTGCCCTCATGGCGCAGCGCCCCCTGCTGGTGGTGCACGACGGTGAGGGGCGGGGACATTGATACCTGAGGCACCTGTGCACATTTGTGGTGCTTGTGTGCCTGTAAGGCATGTCAAGGTTCTCGGCCGGGCGCCCGCACTGGCAAGTGCGCAGCCGATTGTGGGGAGCAGCCCTGAAGTCGGCATGGCCGGCGGCAGCACCCTCGTACAATTTGCTGCTGTTGTCCCATCTTGCTGCTGACTGCCGCATTCTGTCCTTGTGTACTATTGTCGCAGTGCTGAAGCACATGCAGCTGGAGGACGGCCTGCTGTTCCTCTGGCGCATCGCCGATGATGCCACAATCATCACGGTGCGCTCACCGCCGCTGCTGCGCCACCGCCGCTGCTGCGCCACCGCCAATGTGCCGCCGCTGTTCCTAGTGCGCTCGCCGCTGCTGGGCTTGTTGGCCCTGCGGTGCCAGTTCAGTTGTGCTGCGCCGGTGGCAGCCGGCGCAGCAGCACAAGCTGCTGGTGCTGCCGCTGTTGCCGCCGCGGCATCAACACACCACCCGCTCACCCAGCTGCTGCCCCCACCTTCCACCCCTCCGCAGAGCGTGCCCGAGGGCAGCCAGGGCAGCGAGGAGGCTCGCCGCTGGGCGGAGCACCCCAGCATTGTGGCCAGTGTGCTGGAGCCGGGACCCTGCCGCCTGAAGGACTGCCCCCTGGAGGCCAGCTATGGGCGGTGAGGCGGGCGGATGGTGGGCCACAGCTAGTTGGTTACGGACTGGCTGGCGGTTTGAGACACAAATTTCGAGTTGGTGCTGTTGATGATGAGCGTGGTAAATGGCCGACAGCTGCACGCCTGCCTGCAACAACCAACCCAATGCTGTGGCTGGTGCGACCCCGCAGGGGCATGACTCCCTGCGAGTGGCTGGACATGAGCGGCGGCATGGTGGCGGGCTCCCTCATGGTGCCCAGCCAGGTGCGGAACAGAGAGGCCGAGAGTGCACACGCATCTGTGTGCAACTCGCGCAGCATGGCTGCCACAACAGCCAGTGGACGGTCGCCATGTGGCCAGCGCTAGTCAAAGCTCGCTGCCTTCACCACGTTGGGTCACCCACCCCGCCCCCCCTCTGTGCAGAACAAGCTGCTGCTGCGCCTGTTCGACCTGAGCACGGGGCGCTGCCTGCGGGCCTCGTCTTGCGACCTGCCTGTGGAGGACCAGCCGGTGAGATGCTGGATAATGTGAACTGTGTCTGCGCTGGTGGGGGGCAGCCTGCTGCGCCTGCTGATACAGGAAGTGTGCTCCAGCCGGTGCCTTGAATAGTACGTTCCATTGCTGCTACAGCTGGTGGGCCAGGGCGGATTGCGTTGTGACGTCACGACAGGCGTCTGTCTCTGATGTTGATGCCACTGGTTTGGCTTAAAAAAATAACCTCTCGCCATGCCTGCCGCAGCTCCAGATGGCTGACCAGGACGTGACGATGGTGGTCACCCGCAGCGGCGAGGCGGGCTGCCTGGTGCTGGCCACCTGCGCGCTGTTTGACACCTGCGTGTTCCTGGTGAGCCACAGCCCTTTTTGCAACTTGCACGCAGCCATTTGCGGCTCGCCTTCCTCATGCACTGTTTGACACCCGCGTGTTCATGGTGCGCCGCAGCCCTTGGGCTGGTGGTGAGCAACTTGCACAATTCTCATGTTGCGCCTTGCCTCGCTCCACACACCGACGCGTGCCAGCAGTGCACAGCGTGTCCACAACAAGCATCACAGCCGTGGCTGCGTGCCACCTCTGTACGTACCCAAGGCTCATCATTGTGCCCCTGCCTCACACTGTGCAGTGGCGGCTGAAGGACGAGTGGATTGCAGCTGGCCAGGCGGCGGCCACAGCAGCTGCCGCGCTGGCTGCCTCACCCCGCAACACAGCCGGCCAGCAGCAGCAGCAGCAGCAGCAGCAGCAGCAGCCGTTGCAAGAAGACGAGGAGGAAGCGGCACGGCGGTTGGCGGCCCGAGCCGCCTGCTGGGACCCGGCCGCTGCGCTGCAGGTGGCGACTGGCGCGTTGGCAGCAAGCCCTGCCGCGGCGGCTGCTGGGGATGAGGAGGCGGCAGAGGGGTCGGCAGCAGCAGCGGAGCGAGCACAGTATGAGCTGCGCCATGTGTGAGTGCCGGTGCTATGCGGTGGCAGCTGGGCGGGATAACCAGTGGGAGAAAAGTTGGGAATGCGTGTAGATGTTCCTGATTAGAGCGATGAGGCTACAATTGCAAGTGGCCTCCTCCCTTGCACCCCACACTGTCCCAGGCGCACACCTTGCAACAAGCTTGCACTGCCGGCCGTACCCTGCTGCAGGCACTCTGCCCCTGACCCAGGAGCCGGTAGTGGACACCTCAGGAAATGAACACAAACACACACGAATGTGCCATTGTGAACACACCCAACTTGCAGGTACTCCGCCCCCGACCAGGAGCCGGTGGTGGACATCTCCATCAGCAGCGCCCGCCAGTGCCTGTACATTGTGGGCATGGAGACGGTGAGGGGGGCTTGCATGGAAGGTTGTCACAGCAGGTGGCAGTGGTGGACAGACTAGTCGCTCCAGTGCCTGGCATGGAGGTGCCAAGGGGGGCTGGGTGTGGCGGGGGCTGGGAGAGCAGGGGCCGGAAGCGCGGAGCCTTTGACAGGACCTCTGGAAGGCTGGGAAGAGCAGGGTCAGAGCCCCTTGCAGCTTGAACTCGCCCGCTGTGCAGAGGCAGTGCACAGCATAGCCACGCAGTCTGCGTGGCGCACTGTGCACCTGCAACTTCGTGCTGCCTACAGCACGTTGCACATCATGGCTGCCAACCATGATTCTTCTTTCCCTCCTGCTGCAGATCACGGTGGCGGACCTGAGCGGCGTGCCCTTCATGCGGGTGTCCACGCTGACGTGGCGTGGCGTGGTGCCGGAGGGAGAGGCGGTGGGGCCCACAGACGTGGGCGCCTTCAGGTGGGTGCGCGGGCAGTTGCATACTGCATTGGGTTGGTGAGCATGCATTACAATGGCCCTGGGTGTGAGTTCTGCATGCCCAGCCCGTGATCATGCAGACTCGCAGCTGATACACCAGGGATCTGTTGGCCGCCGCAGCAGAGTGATCTGACGAGTTGCCTGCCCTGCCTCCCTTTGCCGCCCCTCCCCGCAGCTGGCCGCTGCCCAACAACTCCAAGGCCGCCTTCTTCCTGGACACCACCAACTCGCTCTTCATCGCCGACTTCCGGCGCCCGCAGGCGCGCGCCTTGCTTGCTGCGATGTTAGCCTAGCCTGTGAGGTGCACTCACGCTTCCAGCACTCCCCGCATGGACAGGCGATGGTGCCCATGCAAGACATGAAACTCTCAACCTTTTGCTATACCCCTTGCACAGATGACGGACTGGTGGTACATGAGCCACACCGAGGCGGGCCCCCGCCACCCCTCCTACGACGCCCACTTTGCCACCGCGCTGGGGCAGGGCGGCGAGGCGCAGGGCCAGGTCAACTACTACGTGCAGGTGTGTGGGCGCCTGGAATTCAAATGGGTTCAGAGGGAAGGGTTAATCGGTCAGCTACTACGTGCAGGTGGGTGGGCGCCTGGAGTTGGATTGCGTTCGGCGGGAAGGGTTAATCCGCACCGCAGGTGAGCTGAGCATCCTGTGTGTCTGCTTGTGCTGGGCGCTCAGCAAACGAGGACGGCGAAGCATGCATGGGTGGAAGGCAGTGCTGTGTCCCACCCTGCCTTGCCATGCCCCTTGCAGGCGCACACCGACCTGCGTGCCCCTCCCAAGGCTCAATACCTGTCCACGCTGCACGGCCGGGCATCGGGTCCAGGCAACATTGAGCCAGGCATTGTTGAGGTGCGTGCCTGGGTGTCAGGAGGTGCACGGCACGAGCTGGCCGTGCTGCCACTGTCGGGCCCTGCCGAAGGCACCTGAGCTGAGCTTGCTTGCCGTGGCCCGCCGGCAACCTAGTGCAGTGCCTCAGAGGCTCCACACTGCCCTGCCACATTGCCACTTTTGCAGTACACACAGGACGGCGGGGTGCTGTTTACCACGGCAGAGACCGCCTGCCCCGCGGTGGCCTCGCTGCTGCAGCTGGAGAAAGCGGGCGGCAGCTACTTGGCAGGCCTGGGCCCTTCCAGTGCCCGGTCTGCTGCCGGCGGCGGCCGCCGCCAGCCGTTTGTGGCGCGGGGCGGCAAGGGACAGCGGGGGCAGCTGTCGCCGCGGGCGCTGGTCCTCATCGACACGGCCAGCGGCTGCCGCTTCAAGGTGGGTGCATGCGGCTGGGTGCTGAGGGGGGGGCTCAGGAGCGCAAGGCAGATGGGTGCTGAGCTTTGCAATTGGCAGTCCGGCTTGTCGTCTCAAAACTGCCTGCTGAGTGTCACGACTTGTTAGGCTGCGCTTTTGCCGTTTGTTGTGGGCCGAGTCACAAGTCTGTCCCTCCGCTTACCTTCTGTCGCAGGCCGTACCCGTGGAGGGCGCCATTGAAAGCCTGCACTCGGCCGGCCAATACCTGGTCCTGGCGGCCAGCGACCTGGGAGGCTTCCCAGAGGGCGTCAACGGCTCGCTAATTGTGCTCGACTTTGCCGGCGGCCCCGGTTTTGGGTGCAGCACTGAGCCAGCCACGAGAGGGACGGCGCGCGCTGGCGCCGGCAGCGGCAGCGGGCAGCGGCAGCGGCGGCAGGCCAAGCAGCAGTCAGAGCAGCAGGATGAGGCGGGGGGCAAGCGCTCCAAGCGTGTGAAGCAGCAGGAGGGAGAGCAGCAGCGGCGGCAGGCCAAGGGCAAAGGCAAGGCGAAGGGCGGCGGCGGCCGGACAGCAGCACAGCGTGGTAGCAAGGTGGCGGCTGAGGAGGAGCCAGGGCCCTCCCGCAAGCGTGCCAGGCGGTAGCATGTGTGGAATTTGATAGAGCGAGTGTTAATTTGAGAGACATTGATTGTAATCTTGAGCGATGTGATGTGGTCCAGGGACGCTGGGTCCAGGTGTGGCGGCTTTGGCGGCGGCGCGCTGGGCGGCGGCGCAGCAGGGAGGCGCAAGTGATCGGCAGGCTTCGATGGCTCATTTCCAAGCCCCTGCGATCTCACTGTACTCGCGTGCTGCCTGTGGTGCCCTGCCGCCTGAAGCTCGGCTTGAAAAGTCGCTCCCCGAGCCGAGGCGGCGGCCTCTCAGCAGCAAATGGCGGACTGGGAGGATGACGATGACTGGGATGACGACCTGGTGCAGCAGATGGACGCGGTCGTGGCGAACGTGCAGCAGCAGCGCGTGAGTTTGAGCTCTTTGCGGCCGCTGCTGCTCATTCCGTTGTTACACAGCTGATCGTAATGCGTTTATGCGATCTGCAGGCAACGCAGGCGGCGCCCCAGCCCTCCCAGCCCAGCAGCCCGGTGGCGGCGCCAGCGGCGGGAGCGCCGCCACACCTGCCACCACAGCAGTTCTCTGCGGCAGCAGTGCCCCTGCAGCAGAGCAATGGCATGTTCCCGACAGCCAATGGCCTGCACAAGCCACCGCTCCCACCTGCAGCAAGCCGGCAGGGCGCGGCTCCAAGCGCTGTTGCATTTGGCGGCCCGCCGCCGCCGCAGCAGCACGGGCACCCGCCGCAGCAGCAGTATGCACCGCCAGCCTTGCAGCAGCAGCACGGCGCGCCAGTGGGCCATGTCAGCGCTGCGGCTGCAGAACTGCAGGCCCGCATGCAGCAGGGAGCAGCCCAGCCGCCCTACGGCGCGCCGGGGGGCGATGCAGCGGCGCAGCTGGCGTCGGTGTGGCAGGAGAAGGGGCGGCTGGAGGGGCAGAACAAGCAGCTGCAGTTCACGCTGGCACAGAAGGAGAAGGAGCTCGCCTCCCTGAAGCAGCGTGCAGCGCAGCTGGAGAAGCCAGCCGGGCCTGCTGGGGGAGGCCCAGGGGCCCACCGCTCAGCCTTCCAAGTCGGCGAGATGCAGCGCCAGCTCGACTCAGCCCGGCAGCAGCTGACGTTCAGGGAGCAGGAGGTGGGTGCTGGGCTGGCTTTCAAGGTGCTGTCTGCAAGGCCGCTGCCGGGCGGGTGGCGCACTGGCACGGGCACAGGCCGCCACACAGGTGTGCCTGAAATGCAACGCAGGGCCGGGTGGGGCATGCGGGTCACGGCTCGCCAAGCCAGCAAACCCAGACCGCCTGGTTCCTGCTGAAATGTTGGCTCTGCCACTGGCCTGCCGTCCTGCGCCTGCAGGTGGAGGATTTGAAGCGCCAGTATGCTGACCGCTCGGAGCGGCTGCGGCAGGCGGAGGCCGCCCTAGCAGACCTGAAGCAGCAGCAGCTCAAGCAGCAGCAGCAGCAGCAGGCGGTAGCGCAGCCCCATGCATCGGCTGAGCCAGCAGCAACAGGGCCTCAGGAGGGAGTGCCGGACAGGTGCGACCAGACCATGTGGTGTGCCAGTTCAGCTGGCTAGCAATGCCTCCTTACAGGGCTGCTGCATACCATGCGTATGCATGCTCAGCACCCAGTTGCCTGAGTGCCTTCCCCTCCCTTATCAACCTATGTTTGCAGGCGCCCCAGCACCGGCCAGCCGTCAACGGGCACAGCAGCAGCGCAGCGCGGCAGCGGCGCAAAGCGGCGGGCATCAAGCGGCGGCCCTGCTTCTGCTGGCACCGGCTCGGCGCCGCCGGCTGGCACGCCCGCTGCCCCATTGGTTGGCACAGATGCAGCACCGGCGGCAGCAGCGGCAGCAGCAGCAGCTCCCCCTGCAGTGCCACCGCTGCTGGACCCTGCTGTGTTTGCGGCAGCAGCCAGCCTGAGGAGGGTCGGATGGATGGACCAGCTCATGGCGGCTTGCAGCAGCAGCATTGCAGTCCTAACCGGCGCTGCACCAGGAACGCCAGCAGATGCTGCCAGCTTGGCAGCAGGCGGGGCGGCGCCTCCCACCGTGCTGCTGCTGCGGGCGCGACCGTATGCGGCAGCGGCTGCCGTGGACGCAGAGAGCCAGCGCTTTGTCGCCGCCTTTGTGCAGCGCTTGCAGCAGGTGGCCTGCGGCATGCTGCCCCCGGCTGCCCTGCTGGACAGCGTGGCCTGCATGATGGCTTCCAGTCTGGCCCTGCTGCGCACACCAGCAGGCGAGGCAAGCGGGGCTGCACTGCCGCCGCAGCGCCTGCAGCTGGTGGCTGCTGGGCTGCATGTGGCGCAGCACCTGCTGGCCCTAGATGACGGCTGCCGCCAGGCAGCACTGGGAGCGCTGGCAAGTAACGCAGCTGCAGGCAGGGCTGCGGCGATGCCGGGCAGGGCAGTGCTGTCCAGCCGAGTCAAGCTCAGCGGCGGCGGCGGCGGCGGCGGCGCAGCAGCCCTGGTAGCACCTGTGGCAGCAGTAGCCCAGCCCAGCTGGCTGGCAGCAGGCAGCAGCGTGGCAACCCTTCCCGCCACTGCGCAGGTGATGCAGCAGCATCCAGCAGCGTTTGGCCCACCAGGCAGCAGCGGCACTGCCGGTAGCAGCCTTCCCAACGGCCTGCTGCCTGTGCTGCTAACTGCTGCGCTGTGGCTCGGTCCATCGGACGAGGCAGTGGCAGCGGGCACTCTCGGCTGCTTGCTGGAGCTGGCACGCGCCCTGCAGGGTCCTGAGGCCCGGGCTGGACTGGCACCGCTCTTCACGTCAGGTGGGTGCTGTGCAGGGGCAACGGGGATGCCATATTGCATCCTTTGCACTAAACAAGTCTGCCGTGCGCTTGCATGCTCTCCATGATGCCCGCAGAGTTCCTACATGCCTGCTCATGCGTGCAGCATTGCCCTCCCCCCTTGCAGGCACGATGGAGCTGTTCATGGGGCCAGCGGCGCTGCGCCTGCAGTCCATCCGCCTGCTGCAGCTGCTGCTGGACGAGCCCTCCCTGGCCCGGCTGTTTGAGGGCAGCCTCTCCCAGGCGGCAGCTGCACGCGGCGAGCCCGGCCCGCCCACCGCCACAGCTGGCAACAGCGGCGGCGAGGACAGCGCCACGCCTGGCGGCGAGCTGATAGCAGCACCTGGGGTCGAGCTGATGGCAGCGCCTGGCGGCGGCGGCGGCGGAGCAGCAGCAGCAGCGGCGGGCGGCCCCCAGCCCATGCAGGCGGAGGGCGGTGAGGGTGCTGGCGGTCCTTGGATTGGCGCTGCTGCTATAGCCGAGCGCCTGCTGGACAGCTTTGTCCTGGATGACAGCCTGGCGCCCTCCTCAGCTCCTGGCAGCGCTGCTGCCCCCACAGCAGACAGTGGCAGCGGCGGCGGCAGCGACAGCGGCGGTACAGCAGCGGCAGGTTGTGGCACCGCCGTGGCGCGAGCGGCGATGCAGCTGGTGGCGGCCCTTCGGGAGCAGCGGCAGCACGGCATTGTGGTGTACCTGCTGCTGGATGATGCCTGCGGTGCCCCAGGGCAAATGCTGGCGCAGCGGCTGGTGCAGCTTGCAGAGGCGGCCCTAGCTCAGCCAGCAGATGAGGATGGGGCCCTCATGCCATGCCCGCTGCAGTGCCCCGACGGCAGCGGCATCAGCAGCAGCAGTAGTGGGGCGGGTGGCGGCAGTGGTGGCACGCTGCTGCACCAGCAGGCGGCGTGGCAGCAGCGGCTGCGGGTGGCACAAGAGGCGCTGACGCTGCTGCGAGGCCTGCTGGTGGATGAGAGCTGCGGTGAGCGTTCTCCGTATGCGGCTCCTTAGACCGCCTTGCAGTGGGGCTGGCAATTCTGTTCACTGAGGGACCTGGTTGTGTCGATTCATTGCGAGCTGCTCGACTTGACGACCCTCTCCACCCCTCCTCATGTCCCGCAGGCATCGCGGCAATGGACGATCTTGTGACGATCCCCGCCACCGCCCGCCTCACACTGACCACGCTGAGCCGCCTGGGCAGGCTGGAGCCGCCTATGGCAGCCAGCTCTGCAGCCAGCCCGCAGCCGCTGCCTCTGGCGTCCTGGGCGCGCGCCATCGGCAGCTCAACGGACCAGGCCAGCATCGCAGAGGCGGCCGGCGGCAGCAGCGCAGCCAGCAGAGCGGCAGGCGAAGCGGGGGGGCTGCCAGCCTGTGCAGTCGAGGATGTCGTGTATCTTAGCAAGAGCCTGCGCCGCCGCGTCCTGCTGCGCCTCTCCAATGCCATGGTGCAGGGCTGAGGGCGCCAGCCATGCCTTCTTGGCCGCTTGCTGCACCGCTATGACTGAAATGACCAATAATGTTGCGTGCCGACAAATAAGATGCTTAGAGCATTTACACTTAAGCAGCACTGAAGTCTTGCACATGCTAGGCTGAGGGAAAAGGGTATGATGTCAAGGCGTGGATTGGAGGCGGTGGGAGAGTCAATGCAAAGTTTTTATCGGAACGTGCTGCAGTCACATTGGCCTTTCGGATTAATGGGGACCTGTCACCTCATCGCCGCCGCGGCACCTTCAATCCGCGCGCAGCAGCAACACCGCCGGCAGCGCTAGCAGGCCAGCCAGTAGCAGCCAGCCGGGCAGCGCGGCCCAGCGTGCTGCGCTGCTAGCTGGGCTAGCCGCGGGGGCAGCAGCGGGTGCTGATGCCACGGGGCCGCAGATGCCCTCTGGCACCCGCATCAGAGTCACATTGTCCGCTGCAAAGGCAGGGCGGCACAGTAATGCACGTGGACACTGGATCAGTGCACTGCACAGGGAAATTTTGCGTGCTGGCAAACTTTCGTGTGCAGGCGCTCACCGCCCTCCCCAGCAGCCCCCTGCCTCAGCCGCTGCCCACCTTGCCCGCCGCCCAGGCCGGCGTTGCGCTTCCACTCCCAGGTGGCGTGCGTTTCGTTTAGGATCTCCAGCACCCCGAAACCGAAGGAGGCCTCCCTGAAGGCGGACCACTCGGGCTGGGAGGTGGGGCAGAACGCGCCTCCCTGCAGGCGGGGAGAGTGTGAAAGGCAGTCGCGGGGCGCACTCAGCAGCTTAAAATTGTCGACGTGGGTGCACATGCACGAGCCACCAGCTGCTGTGGGGGCGCATTTCCAGTGCAACTTCGGGATTGCCGCAAAACTACCCGTGCCAAGCGCCCCAAACAGGCACCTGCAGGGTGATTACTGCATCGGGCCGGTCGATGGGCTGGGTGTTGGGCAGGGCGTACGTGGATGGGTCCGCGCAGTACTTTGGCTGGGGCGGCACGTCAATGAACTGCGGTAAGTGGGGGGGGAGCGGGAAACAGTGTCTCAGTGCCAGCAAGATGTATGCCAATCTGATCGCTGGGAACTGAGGGAGAGCAGGGGCCACACCAAGCAAGCCAGTGAATGCAAGCGGCAGTGAGTGTGCATGCGGCCGTCAGTGCAAGGCATGCTGCGTGCTGCGCCCGCCGGCCACTTGCCTGCTGGCTCAGCCCCTCCAGGTTGCCGCCATCGCTGCAGTGGGGATGGAGCAAGGGGCCTGTGTATGCACCGTTGGGGCCATTCCCTGTTCTTCCCACCCTCCCACCGCCTTTCCTTGCCCTTTTTTGCCCTCTTCCTCACCCGATCGTCACATACACCGGTCCACAGTCGTCCCTGGTGTAGTTCACGACCGGATAAGTGCGCTCGTAGCTGCGGGTGGCAGGGAGGCAGGGACAGCAAGCAGGGTACTGGCTGGCACCATTGTGGAGGGCTGCATGCTCAGTGTCAAGCAGGTGCTCGACGCCGTTCAGTGCAGTATTCTGTCCCACACACACGTTAAGGCTATCCCACTTTAGGCAGGGCAGCAGGAAGCTGTTAGCCCCCTGCCGGCCAGCCCAGGGGCGCACCTGTGCACGTGGCCGGCGAACACAAGGTCGACTCCGTGCTCAACGAACAGAGGCTCCATGACTGTTCGGAACGTGTTGGCTTGCATGTACTGCTGCACATATGAGTGGTAGATGCTGGCATGGAAGAAGACGACGACAAAGGGCGTGGCTTTGCGGTCAACTGAAGGGCAGGGCGGGGGAGGGGGCAGGGGACAGGAATTGGAGCAGGCAGGGTCAGCACACGGGGACACGGCTGGGATGCGCCAGCGCACTCCTGGTGATTTCGTCAACATTGACCAACACTGAGCATGAGAATGCAGGCAGGCACACTCACCTGCCGCCAGGTCCTTCTCCAGCCAGCGGTACTGGTGCGACTGCTCGCCCCAGGGCAGCTGCACAGCGGGGGCAGGGCGCTTATCGGACACAGGGAAGCAAAGCCTGCTGCGGTGCCAAAGGGTTTCGTACTGTTTGCCAACGTGCAGCTGCCCACCCCCAACCCCACATGTGTAAAGCATGCCAGCAGCCTAGAGCGGCTAGCTAGATGCAGTGTGGGCCAACTCACATACGAGTGCAGTGAAATGATGTGCGCCCCTGGGACGTTGACTGAAAAATATCCGCTCTGGGGCACAAAGTCTGATTCGTTCTTGAAGTGCCTGCGGGCAGGATGGTCAGCAGGCTGCGCTTGCTCACTTGGGCGGCAAGGTAGCAGTTAATGAGCAACAGACCACTGTGCATGGCAGTTTTTGCCAAATGGGCAACACGCAGCAGGCCGCATGCTGCTTCAGCCGCCATCCTTGCTCACGTGGGCGCGGACGCAGTGGCGGTGAGATTGTCGAGGTAAAACACGCCAAAGTTGGGCTTTGTCAGCAGCTCGTCGGATTCTGGCTCCTGCAGCATCGACCCTGTCAGGGCAAGTAGATCAGAGTCCAGCAGCAGGAGCACATGGCAGCCAGTGCGGGGCACTGCAATGCCGGTACTGCTGTGCAACAATCAGTTCCCCACAAATGCCTGCTTGCCTGGGGCATCGGATAGCGCGCATTCACAGCGGTATTCGTCGCATCGTCGTTGGTCAGCAGCAGCTCGATTTCCTGCAATGCAGCGGAGGAGTGGGGCATGCAAACGATGGATTGGAACCGTCTGATTGTTAGAATTACTTTGCAGTGATTCCAACAGTCAGGGCTCGCCCTAATGCAGCAGTGACGAGAATGCTTGTGCTGTTCCCAGCTCACGTGGTTGCCCCCTGTGCCCACAAATGGTACGCGCGAAAACAACGGCTGTGTCATGCGCGCCCATGCATCCCAGCGCCTGCGGTGACAGTGGCGGTGGCGGTGGCAGAGGAGTCCGTTTAGTGCAGGAAGCATGCTGTGCCTCATGATATGTACACAGGCAACGATGCAGGCCAGTTGCTGAACAGCCACAGCCTCAGCACCAGCGGCGCTCACGGCTGATAAGAGCCAACGTCGCCGCCGTTTGTCTTTGAGCCGCCAGGGTTGTCGCTGTCATGGTCATTGGCATCTGGGTGGGGCGCCGAAATGAAACGACTTGTCGAGTGCTCACAAATCAACAGCAAAACCAAATGCCCCAACCAGGCCAGCCAGGCTCTGGCCCTCTTGGCACTGCTCTCTACAAACCAGCGAGCCGGGCCACCTCACATGTGTAGTCTCCCACGTTGATGACCACGTCAGTCTGAGCATCCACCAGCCCTGCGACCGTTTGCGTGGAGTTGGCGGTCTCTCCCAGGTCGCCCACGACGCCAATCCTGCAGGGGGAAAGCCAGGTCTTCAGGTGGTTTGCAAAAGAAGCGCCGGCCTTGCTGCTGCTGGGGCCAACAGGAGCTGCAGCAACACCTGCTGCAAGGCCAACAACTTCATCAGCACCCCCAGTTGCACCATTCCTGCCCGACACCCCCTGGCACCTGACTGGGTATCCACCCGGCACCTTGAAGCTGAACTCCTCGCTCCAGCCGTTTTCCGCATCGCCTGGGTAAGGGAGGAGAGCGGGGGAAGGGAGGACAGCGTAAGATCAGCCCCATGCCGGATGGCACTGCAGGCGAGCTGCGGCGTGCACCTCTTCCAGCAGGTATGAGCGGGCTTGTTGGCGTGCCACTGCTGCACAGCTCAAGCTAGCACCAGCGTCGCTCACCCACTGAGTAGTGGATGGTTGCGCCTGGCTTGAGGTCTCGCAGCAGCACGTGGTGCAGGATGGGCGACTGGTAGGTGGTGTCTCCCTGCTCTGCAGACCCGGGGCAAAGGTTTGACATCACGGCAGGGTCAGCAAGGAAAAATCGAGCGTGGCGAAGTGGCTGCCGTTGCTGCCCATGCTGCACTGCAATGGCAGCGCATACCGCTGTGCGAAGCAGCACATTCCTTGACAAGTCTCCCATCGGCCATTTCAAACCCATCATGAACAGAATCCGCTCACCAGGTCCATACACATATTCGTACACCAGTTTGTGGTCCTGCTCTGTCTGCTCAGTCAGGCGGCCAGGCGCCTCGCCCCAGCGCACCACCGAGCGGACGTCTGATGTGTTGTAGGGCTCGGGCGGGTCTGTGTTGTTCCCAATCAGCGGCTCTGCAGGGGTGGATGGGCAACTGGGCAGGTTTCAGATTGGCGTTTATGAAACGGTTGCAGGATACTCCGCAACGTGCAAAGGCAGCAGCATTTGCCGGCCAACACATGTAGATCGCAGCCGCTCACCGCCAGTGGACCAGGACACAAGCACGCTGGTGGGGCCCCACAGGATGAGATTGATGCCCTCTGGCTCAAAGCCGCTGACAGTTCTAGCCTGTTGGAGGAGGGGCAGGGGGTGTACAAAGGCGGGATCTTGAGACGCCTGCGCCGGAGCCACCCGCAAGACCGGCGGCGGCAGCTGCAGGAGGACGGGAGAAGGGTCATCCCACGCATCCTGCCAGCCTTCACTTGTCGATGTGCAGCGCTCGGGATGCCCAGGCGCAGTCACGTGCGTCAGGGACGCTCAAACGGCTCACCAGCGGCGGCTCGTCGAGCGACAGATCGTTGGTGGCATTCTGGCCGGGCGGAAGGCTGAAGGGGAAGCTCTGCTGGGGCTGCTCCTCCGGCTGCAAGCTCACCGCGGCAAGAGCCGCGGGCAGCAGTGCCAACAGGCAAACGGCAGCCCTGCTCGCACCCATCATGCTGCTGAGGGGAGCGCGGACGCAGGCCGCAAGGGGCTGGGGCGGTGGATATGCCACTGCCGTGCGCGCTGGCGGGATTGTCGGTCGCTATGGTTCTAGGCGGGTTTTCCCGGGAGCTGCTGGTGGGATGATATGTAGCATGCTTGTACCAGCTGCACCGCCTGCTTAGCCGCTGCCGATCAGGCGAGCCTGCCCCTTGTCGGGGTCCGCTGCCCTAGTCCCATCAATCACAGCCGTGCCACAGGCGAGCAGGCACATGTATGTTTCATGGGTTGGAGCGGGCCTCCTCTCACATGTAAGCATGTGCTAACTTGGATGCGCACTTGCGCACAATGCTCCTTGCAAGCACAACCGGCTGGGAGGCTGCGCTGCAGGATGGCTTGGTGCTGGACAGCCGCAGGTAGCAGCGGCGGCAGCACATGGCGGGGAGCGTTTCATGCTTGGCAATGTGCATGCAGCCAGTTTAACATAAGAGAAAACGAATGGCCTTTGGAGCGATTATGCATTCATGCCTCGGAAAACTATGCAAAGCAGCGGCGATGCGCAGCTACACGCCTACCCAACCCGGCCGAGCGGCAGCATGCGGAGCGGGAGGCGGCAGGGCGGCGGCGCACGGGAGGCAGCCTGGGCGCGGCGCATGCATTCCATCGATCGGCGCCATGTTTGCAGTGAGTCACAGCGATGGCGATGCCCGCTCCGGCGAGCTCTCCACGCCGAGCGGGGCCATCGCAACGCCTGGGCTGCTCGTGTACACCCACCGGGGCGGCTCAATGAACCTGACGCCAGACCTGCTCGAGCCGTTGCGAGCGGCGGGCCTGCAGGGCTTGCAGATGGACGTGCTGCAGTTGTGAGCCGCCGCCGCCACAGGCTGCTGCCGCCTGCCGGGCAGAGTTTTCCCGTTCTGCTCCGCCATGCTGCTGCCGCTGCCTGGCCGCCCACAGCAGCCACCTCACTGCCACCCGCAGCCTGAACCAGCCGACGCCGAACGTGTTGAGCGGCGGCGGCGGCGGGCGCAAGTTTTTGGCGCTGGATGCCCCCGGCACAGTGCTGGTGGCCACAGGCCGCGACCCAGCGATCTACGAGTATACCGGTGCCATGCGGCAGGCCACCAATGAGTGGGCATCAGGTGGGAAGAGGGGGGCACGTCCTTGTTGAGCAGCCAGATGCAGGGGGCTGGCCTGTCGAGGCCTGTGCGGTGCCCGCTGGCCCAATTGCCGCGGCGTTATGCAGGCAACTGCGCACTACCAGGCCATCCTGTGCGAATGGCAGAAACCACAAACTGGTCCATCTGCCTTCCCCCACCTATTCCACAGTGACGGTCCCAACAGGCGCCGCCACCGTCACGCCCGAGCGATACGTCGAGGCGGTGGCCGCTGTCCGCCCGGATGTGTGGGTGGCGCTCTCAGATGACATCCCCTCGGACTCCCGCACCGACCGAGCAGCCAAATCGGTGGACCGAACCGCCGCCTGGCTAGGCTCGTGCCTGGCAGCGGCGCAGCAGCAGCAGGGACTGGCAGCGGCGGCGGCGTGGGCGGTGGTGCAGGGCGCGCAATACCTGCACGAGCGGCAGCGCTGCGCCGAGGTGAGCGAGCCACACCTGTTCCTGTTCTCATGTTGCTGCTCTTGGTTGTTGGGGCGGCGGAATCAAGCAGCAACACCCAGCAGCCATGTGAATGCCAGTGCTGCTCAGCGGCGGTCGCGGTCCTGCTGTGGAGCTGCCCTCAGCTGTCTGGCTGGCGACCCGCCTTTCACGTGGTGCACCTCCCACTCCTTCCATGCCGTGCAGGCGGTGGCGGGGCAGCCGGGCGTGAGCGGCTACGTGCTTGGCGGGCTGGGCACCGGCGAATCACCCGAGCAGCGCCAGCAAATCGTGCAGGCGGTGCTGCAGCGGCTGCCGGCGGGCGCGCCACGCATGCTGTCCAGCGTGGGCACACCCGAGGAGATTTTGGAGGCGGTGGCGCAGGTGCGCTGGCTGTTGGGGTATGCGCTGTTGTGCGCTCCCAGCTCAGGCGGTTGGGCTGGCGGGC
>VFQQ010001098.1_pt1 | contig 41301 bp, 36 predicted proteins | sample 3512341 | NCBI WGS metagenome assembly VFQQ01 (sample SAMN10412373, study PRJNA504923) | tailings metagenome | isolation source: Relicate 2 Philex TSF1 revegetated site | place: Philippines: Tuba, Benguet | collected 2017-08-29 | reverse complement strand
CTCAATGGCTCGCGAGGCGTCAGTTACACGCTCCTGCGTTTCAAGACAGATGACGGGCGGCTGGTTTCAAAATCGAACGTCGCGGCCGATAACGAAGTCGCCTCATATGTGAATCCGGGCCAGCACGGCGTCTTTGCGTTCCATCCCTATCAGAAAGCAAATGTCCTCTGCGGATATGCCGCTGGAGACCGGCTGGTCGCAGAGCCGAACAAAGGCATGGCTGAGGTTATTGCGCTGAAGCGCAAGCTGGGCTGGTTGTTCATCATCATCGGCGTGGCCACGCTGATTTTCGTCATCGGCGTTTTGCCGATCGCCCTCGGCCTCTATAATTTGTCGCGCTACCCCGCGATGACCAGCCCGACACCCGAAGCCATCGAAGACGCACTCATTCGCGCGCGCGGGAGATAAACCGGCCCGCCCTGTCGTGCGACTGGAACGTGCGTCGTCATTCTCATTGCATCCCCGCAGGGACAGGTTTGCGGCTTCAATACTTCGCGGAGATGGCGAAGCGGAAGTTGCGGCCGGGGCGGGGGCGGTCGGCTTTCAGGAAGGAGGAATGGACCAGCACCAGCTCGTCGGTGAGGTTGTCGGCGTCGAGCAGCAGCGTGAGGTCGTGATCGGGTGCGGGGCGCCAGGCGAGGCGGGCGTTGAGGACCGTGGAGCCGGGCGTTTCAGTTTCGAAAGCGGCCACGCGGGTCTGTTCGGTGATGTCGACGAGTTCGATGCGCGCGTCGAGCGCATCGCTTTCCGCCGCGAGGCCGAGCGTGATGGTGCTGGGCGGGATGCGGGGCAAATCGCCGCCATTGTCGAATTCGGCGCGGACAAGATCGGCAGCGATGTCGGCGCGGAAGGTGAAGCCGCCCGCCTGGCCCAGACGCGCGGAGGCGGAAATTTCGCCGCCGGTGAAGGTCGCGTCGCGCTGGATGAAGGCATATTCGGGCAGGAATTCGCCGGGTTCCAGTTCGATGTCGGCGCCGGTGGGGATGAGCGCGATATAGCCGTCGAAGCCGATGCGGTAGAGGCTGAGTTCGAAGCCGTAAATGTCACTGGCATAGCGCAGCGAGGCTTCAGCGGAGAGTGCGGTTTCAAGCTTCAGGCTTGCATCGCCGACTTCGTAGGCGGCGGTGGCGAGATGGGGACCGTCGGCGAAGAGTTCGGCATTGGTGGGCGCGCGTTCGGTGCGCGCGAGGGTCAGGCCCACGAACCAGTTTTCGGCCGGGCGCGCGAAGATGCCGGCCGAGAGGCTGACCGGCGTGAAGTCGCGCTTGCCGGCGACGTCGTTGTCGAGATCGCGGTGTTCGATGCGGAGGCCGCCTTCGACGCCCCAGCTTTCGTCATCCCAGCGCTGGACGGTGAAGAGGCCGATATCGGTGGTCTCGGTCGGCGTCAGGAAGGCTTCCTCGCCGATCGCTTCGAAATCCGTTTTGCTGAACTGAAGCCCGGTCGCACCGCTGAGGCGGCTGTCTGAGCCTTTGTTGTGCAGTTCGAGACGGCCTTCAAAGCCGGTATTGTTGAAGGTGGTGCCGGGCTCGCCGGAGCCTTCGAACTCGGTGTGAGTGTAGTCGGAATACTGAAAGCCGAAATCGAAGCGGCGGAAGAAGCCATCGCCGATGCGGATGTCGCCGCGCGTTTCGAAGCGATCCTGCTTCAGTTCGATGTGGCCGCCGGGTTCGGCGGGGTCTTCGGGGGGGAGGCCGTAGCTGGTTTCGAAACGCTTCCAGCCGAGACCGGCAAAGCCCCAATCCTTCACCAGCGAGGCGCCGAGCGCGTAGGAGCGGGTGTCGACGAAGGAGTTGAGCGTGGTGCCGAACGGCGTTTCGTAATCGCCGGCTTCACGCCAGGCGACATCGCCGTTGAGGACAAAGTCGCCCGCCGCCGCGGTGAGACCGAGGCCGCCCTGGAGGCCTTCATCGACCGTTGAGTACGAGGCGAGGCCACGGGCCTCCCAGCCTTTGTCCGGGCTGCGGGTCGGGATGGTTTCGTCGATGACGTTGACGACGCCGCCGACCGCGTTGCCGCCATAAGCGAGCGCCGCCGCGCCGCGCAGGACTTCGATGCGGCGGGCATCGAGCGGATCGGCGCCGACCGCGTGATCCGGGCTGGCCGAGGAGGCATCGATGGTGCCGATGCCGTTTTCGAGGATCCGGATGCGGTCATCACCAAGGCCGCGAATGATCGGGCGCGAGGCGCCGGGGCCGTAGAAGGTGGAGGAGACGCCCGGCAGACCGGCCAGAACCTCGCCGATCGTGTTGGCGAGGCGTTCGACGATCTCCCGTTTGCCAAGCACCTCCGCGCCCTGGAGGCTTTCGATGCGTGCGCCTTCCAGCGGGGCGGTGACGACCACTTCCTCGTCGGCGTGCGGCGCGCCGGGATGGGCCTGCTGCGCGGCGGCGAGCGGGATGAGCGAGACGGAGGCCAGAAAGAGCGGAAAACGGCGCATGGCGGGTTCCTGAACAGCGGGACCCGGATCGGATATGATATGTTATATCATAACACAAGTGAGGTGTGCGCTGCGCCGATGACGGCTGCGTGAGCGACGCGGTTGCCGGCAGATTGCGTCCTTCGAGGCGCGCCTCGCGCGCACCTCAGGATGACGGAGAGGGGGAATGCCATGCGCTGCGCCGTGGGTTCGCCCCCCCTCCCCCGTGAACGGGGGAGGATCATCAGCGGGTGATGACGCGCTGGTAGAGTTGGATGGGCTTGTCCTTGAAGGAGGTCCGCGTCCATTCGGAGAAGCCGGCCTTGCGGGCGACGGCGTGCGAGGCGGTGTTGCCGGGATCGATCATGCAGACCGTGCGCGGGTGCGGCAGGGCGGCGTCGGCCCAGGCGAGCGCGGCGATGACGGCCTCGGTCGCGTAGCCCTTGCCATAGTGATCGGGCGCGATGGCCCAGCCCATTTCGGGTTCGCCTTCAAACGAAGGATCGGTGCCGCGATGGAAATCCGCGAAGCCGACCTCGCCGACGAAAGAGCCGGTCGCGGTCTCGCGGACGGCCCAGTAGCCGAAGCCCATCAGCGCCCAGAGGCCGCGATAGTTGAGGAGGCGGGTCCAAGCGCGGTCGCGTTCGGACGGCGTGCCGCCGATGAAGGCGACGGTGCGCGGATCGGTCCACATCGCGAAGCTGTCGTCGAAATCGGAGATGACATGCGGCGTGAGCGTCAGGCGCGGCGAGGTGAGCACTGGCCCCTGCACGGCCGTCAGGCCTTGCGGTTGATGCCGCCGCCATCGAGCACGCTGCGGACCTTGGCCGCGAGCTGGTCGATGGTGAAGGGTTTGGAGAGCAGCGCGACGCCGGCATCCAGCATGCCGTTATGGACGACGGCGTTGCGGGTGTAGCCGGTGGCGTAGAGCACCTTGATCTCGGGCCGTGTCTCGCGCGTTTTATCGGCGAGCTGGCGGCCCGACATGCCGGGCATCACCACGTCGGTGAAGAGCAGGTCGATCTTGGGGTGCTTGTCCATCAGCGCCAGCGCAGACGGGCCGTCTTCGGCGTGGATGACCGTGTAGCCGAGCGCGCGGAGACTATCGACGCTGACGAGGCGGACATCGGCGTCGTCTTCGACCACCAGGATGATCTCGTCGCCGCCGCCGACATAGGTTTCGTGCGGGGCGTCCTCGGCCGCCGCCTCGCCGGTGAAGCGCGGCAGATACATCTTCACCGAAGTGCCCTGCCCCGGTTCGGAATAGATTTTCACATGGCCGCCGGACTGCTTCACGAAGCCATAGACCTGGCTGAGGCCGAGACCGGTGCCTTTGCCGATGCCCTTGGTCGTGTAGAAGGGGTCGAAGGCGCGATCGAGCGTTTCCTTCGACATGCCCGCGCCCGTATCGGTGACGCAGATGGCGACATACTGGCCAGCCGTCACCTCGGCATGCGCAGCGGCATAGGCGTCGTCGAGCCAGGTGTTCGCGGTTTCGATGGTGAGCTTGCCGCCTTCCGGCATCGCGTCGCGCGCGTTGACGCAGAGATTGAGCACGGCGTTTTCAAGCTGCGGCCCGTCGGCATAAGCGCGCCAGAGACCGCCTGCGAGCACGGTTTCCAAAAGGACGTCCTCGCCGATGGTGCGGCGGAGAAGTTCGGACATGCCGCCGACGAGCTTGTTGGCGTCGATGGGTCCGGGTGCGAGCGGCTGCTGGCGCGAGAAGGCGAGGAGCCGCGAGGTCAGCTGTGCGGCGCGCTGGGCCGCGTCGGCCGCGTTGGCGATGCCGGTCGCGGCCTTTTCGGGGTCGGACGTCATGCGGCGCTTCGCGAGATCGAGGCTGCCGATGATGATGGCGAGCATGTTGTTGAAATCGTGCGCGATGCCGCCGGTGAGCTGACCCACCGATTCCATCTTCTGCATCTGGCGGACCTGCGCCTCGGCACGTTCACGCGTGACCGCCTCGGCGTGGAGGCGCGAGTTCGCGTCGGCGAGGCTGTCGCGCGCGCGGACAAGCTGATTGAGGCGCAGGCGCTGGTCGCGGAAGGCCAGCATCGCGACGACGACCATGAGCGCGAAGGCGAGCATCAGACCGAGCTGAAGGGATTCCGCCGTGGCGTCGGAATCGGCGCGGCGCTGAGCCAGCAGGTTCTCTTCGACGCCATACATATCGGCGGCGACGCGGCGGATCTGGTCGCTGAGTTCGAAGCCCTTTCCGCTCTTGAGGATCTCCAGAGCCTGCTCGCGCGCGCCGGCATCGTTGAGGTCGATCTTCTTCTGAATGAGGATCAGGCGCTGGTCGATCAGCGACTTCATCTTCGCGAGATTATCGAGCTGCGCGGGGTTGTCCGACACAAGGCGCTCGAGCTCGCGCATATCGGCGCCGTAGGATTCGACGAAGCGCTGATAGGGCGCGAGATAGGCCGGGTCGCCGAGCAGGAGATAGCCGCGATCTGCGGATTCCGACCCGAGAACCCGGGTGTAGATGAGATTGATCTGCTTCTGGACCTGAAGCGTGTGCTCCACCAGACCCATCGCGGCCTGCTGACGGCCCGACATCCAGAACGTGCCGATGAGGACCAGCGCCAGCAGAGCGAACCCCGCAGCGGCAAAGGCGATCGAGCGGATGAGCATTGCGCGGGTGGCCACGCCGCTTCCTGCCGGAAACGTCAACGTCGCGCAAGCAAGCGGCGCGGCAGACCTTCAAAAAGCAAAATAGCCGAGGTGCGCCCCTCGGCTATCCGCTACTGCTCTCGAACTTCGCACCGGTGACTTGCGGCACCCGTCGTCGTTCTATTCAGCGTCCTCGCCACCTTCCGCCGTTCAGCAATTCCGTTGCCGGGATTGCAGATCGACCTGGGCTGCCTCGCGGTGCGCACCCTTGCGGGCGAACCCTTGAAGCTGGACCGATGTTCCGTTGCCGGTACACCCATCCCGAAGCTCGATCGTAGGGGCCAGACGTCGCGCCTCCGATCTCGCTGCGCCGGCCTTGCGGCCCCCGCTTGCGCCCTCTTAACGGCATTGGCCCGCCGTTTCGGGTTCATGGACCGATGCGTCCGCTCGTGAGAGCCTTCCACACCCGGAGGCCTTGCCGTCGGAGGGTACTTCCGGCCCCTTGCGGAGCCTTTTTCGCCTTCGCCGCCGGCAGCCGTCGCCACCGTGGACCTCAAAGGTTTTTCGCGCCAATCTCCCGCTTTCGCGAGCCGGTTTCGATCAACCTCGCGAGAAGAGTGTCACGGTTTTGAAAAGCGTCAATCGGCTGATTCGTTTGTCCCCGTTGTTATCCCCATGATTCTGATTCGGGGTGCCAGGGGCGGATTTCGGGCCTTCCATAAAGGGGCCTCACTCCCGACATATTGCGGCATCAGGAAGCCGGCCCAGTGAACGCGATCGCATTTCAGCAATGGACGGATGGGAAGGCCAGCGCCGAAGCGCGGCCGCAGCTGGCGTATTGGATCGCCGGCTCGATCATCTTCCATGTCTTGCTGATTGCGCTGCTGATGATCGGTCCTGACTGGAAGCCGATGCATCTGGCGGACCGCGCGGTCGACGATCGTCCTGCGGTTGAAGTGGTGATGACGCGTCTGGTGCAGACGACGACGCCGATCCCGGCGGATGAAGACGTCAGCACCGACCGGCCGAGCAATGCCCTGCCCCCGCCGGTGCGCAAGCTGGATACGGACTCCGACCTGCAGGCACGGCCAGACTCGCCGCTGACCGGCGGTCTGCAGCCCATCGATCCGGATGCGGTGCGCGAGTTCGTGCGCCGCAACGCCGACAAAGAGCAGCCCGACAACGGGCTTGGATACACATGGGCGACCTGTTCGATGCTGTCGCCGGAGCGCCGTGTCGCCGAGCCGGCCTGCGACGGGTTGATGTTGCAACCCGACCCCGACAGCGCATCGGGCCTGCTGGTGCTGATGGCGCCGGACAGGGAGACGCTGCGCGCGATCAAGGCCTACGCGCCTGAAAAGCCGCCCGCGATCAATCCGGAAGGCGACGCCGCGAAGGACCGCACGTTCCGCAACGAAAGCGAAGAATATTACGGCCCCAAGCCCTGGGAGTAAGGCAGCTTGGCTGGCGGCGCGGCGCGTCGTAAGCAGGATGCAACATGACATCGCATCCTGATCTCGGCACTTTCCAATCCATCTCGATGGGCGGCTTCAACGCCTATGTCGGCGCGTTGCTGCGCGACCCCGCGAAAGCGGCGGGCGAGGAGAAGCGTTTCGCGTTCCTGCCGGAAGCAAAACACCTGAACGGCGGCGGCGCGCTGCATGGCGGCTTCCTGATGACGCTGGCCGACAATGTGCTGGGCTTCACGGTGCATGAGCAGACGGAAGGCCGCGTCGCCTCGACGGTGACGCTCAACACCGACTTCCTGGCGGGCGGCGTTGCCGGTTCGCCGGTGTGGGGCCGCGCGGCGATCACGCGGCGCACGCGGTCGCTGATCTTTGTCGGCGGCGATCTTTCCCAGGACGGCAAGCTGCTGATGACGGCGACCGGCATCTGGAAGATCATCGGCGCATGAGCGGCGACTGGCTCACGCGCCTGCCGGAGACGGCGCACGGCATCAAGGTGCAGCGCCCGGCTGTCACCGACATCGCCATGCCCGACGGATACAGCGAGGCGGTGCCGCTGGTCGATCCGTTCGAGGCGTACAGCTTTCAATCCTTCCGTCGCACAAATGAAGACGGCAGCGTCACCTACGCCCTGCCGACCGATGCGCGGCATGACAATTCTAACGGCGTGCTGCATGGCGGCTTGCTCATGACGTTCGCCGACAGCGTGCTCGGCTACTGCGCGTGGACTGCCTGCCCGCCCAACACGTGGTGCGTGACGGTGAGCCAGAGTTCGAGCTTCCTGCGGGCGGGCCGCGTGGGTGATCTGATCGAGGTGACGCCTGTCGTGACGCGCGCAACGCGCTCGATGGTCTTCACCCGCGGCGAATTTCTGGTGCGCGGCGAGCCGATTTTCCAGGCCGCGTCGATCTGGAAGATGACCGGCGCCTGACGGTTACGAAACGCTCACATATGTGAAGCGATTCCACCCAATCCACAGCGCCCTTCAGCCTTATTAAACCCTTTTTCTGGCTTGCTATTAACGGGGCCGCAAACGGATTTCCGTATGCTTGCGGTCATGAGAAACGACGTGTCCAAACTGGTCCTCGGTACCGTTCAGATCGGCGCGCAGTACGGCGCAGCCAATCGCACGGGCCTTCCCTCGGTCGAAGGTGCGATCCGCATCCTGCGCCGCGCCCACCGTTTCGGCGTGCGCCAGTTCGATACGGCGCGCTCCTACGGCGAAGCCGAAGAGCGCATCGGTGCGGCATTCGGCGGCGCCGACGCGCCGGCCACGATCACTAAGCTGGACCCGCTGGCGCTGCTGCCCGAAGGCGCGAGCGAAGCGGAAGCCGAACTCGCCGTCGAAGCGAGCGTCAATGCGTCTCTCGTCAATCTGAAGCGCGCCAGCCTCGACACGCTGCTGCTGCATCGCGCGAGTCATCTCACCTCGCACAATGGCGCGGTGTGGAAGCGTCTCGTCCGCCTGCAGAAGGCCGGCGTCATCGGACGTCTTGGCGTTTCGGTGCAGAACCCGGAAGAAGCGTTCCAGGCGCTGGCCATGCGCGCCGTCAATCACATCCAGATGCCGTTCAACCTGCTCGACCAGCGCTGGCGCGAGACGGGCGTTCCGAACGCCGCCCGCGCCCGTGAAGACGTGACGGTGCACGCACGCAGCGTCTATCTGCAGGGCATTCTCGCCAGCGAAGACTCGATGACCTGGCCGCGCGTGCGCGGCGTGGACGCCGAAGGCACGCTCTATATGCTCGATACGCTGGCGCAGCTTTACAAGCGCGTCTCGATCGCCGATCTCTGCCTCTCCTATGTGCGCGGGCAGGACTGGATCGACGGCATCGTGATCGGCATGGAAACCGAAGAGCAGCTCGACAAGAATCTGGCGCTGTTCGACGGCGAAGCGATGACGGCTGAAGAGATCGAGGATATCGAGCCTCGCCTGCCGCGCTTCCCCGAAGCGCTTTTGAACCCGGCCCTGTGGCCGCGAGACCACGACGAGACGGAATGAGCGACCCGGCTGCCAGCGGACTTTTCCGGCTGGACGGCCGAACGGCTTTCGTTTCGGGCGGCGCAGGCCATCTCGGCCGCGCCATGGTCACGGCGCTCGCCAGCCACGGCGCGCATGTCATCGTGAACGGGCGCAACGAAGCGCGGCTTGCCGCGTTCAAGCAGGACCTCGCTAGTTCCGGCTTCTCTGTGTCCACTGCCTGCTTCGACATGATGGATTTTGCGGCTGCCCACGCCTTCTTCGGCGGGCTGGAGCGGCTGGATATCCTCTTGAACAACGCCGTGACGGTGGAGCCGGGAAAAATCGAGACCCAGACGCCGGACGCCTTCGACACCGCCTACCGTTCGACCGTCACCGCCGCCTTCGAGGCGATGCGCGGCGCAGAAAAGGCGCTGGAAGCGGGCGTCGCCGCAGCAGGACACGCGAGCGTTGTGAATATCGCGACCATGTATGGCCGCGTGGCGCCCGATCCCCGCATTTATGGCGCGAGTGGGTTGAATTCACCGCCAGCTTACGGCCCGGCCAAGGCGGGGCTGTTGCAGCTCACCCGGCACATGGCGGCGCATTGGGGGCCGAAAGCCATTCGCGTCAACGCGATTTTGCCCGGGCCGTTTCCCAATCCGTCAATCCAGGCGGCGAAGCCCGACTTCGCCGAGGCACTCGCCGCCAAGACCATGCTGGGCCGTATCGGCCAGCCGGACGAGATCGCAGGCAGCGTCGTGTTTCTCGGCAGCGATGCCGCGCGGTTCGTGACCGGGGCCGAGATTGCCGTCGATGGCGGGTGGACCGCATGGTGATCACCAATGCGCTCGCGCAGATCGGCACGCAATTCAGCCGCATCTTCTCCGCGATGGAGGGGGATGCGGCGGAAACATCCGGCCTTTACGACCGCGTGCGTGGGTTTCCGCTGTTTGCGGAATGTGACGACCAATGCGTGATGCGCCTGATTGCCGAGGCGACCTGGTTCGCCCTGCCCGGCGGCAGCGACCTCGACCGTGACGGCGAGAACGACGAAGCGATCTTCCTGGTGGTGAGCGGGCGTCTGGCGGTGCATGTCGCCGACGACAAGGGTGTCGAGCGCGTCGTCGCGCAGGTGCCGGCGGGTGAGACCGCCGGTGAGATGAGCCTGATCGCGGGAGATGCACATAGCGCGCGGCTGGTTGCGATGCGCGACAGCGAGTTGCTGCGGCTTTCCAAAGCCGCCTTCACGCGACTGACGACGCGCGAGCCGCGCATCATGACGACGCTGACGCGGCTGATCATCCGCCGCCTGCGCGCGACGACGGCGCGTGCCGCGGCGCTGATGCGGCCGAAGACATTTGCGATGATCCCGCTGGAGCCGGGCGCGGACGCGATGGGTTTCGGCGCTTCGCTGGCATCGGCGTTGACCGGCATGGGCCTGAAGGTCGCGGTGTTCGATGCCCGCCATCGCGGCGAGAGCGCCGAGGCGGAGTACAATGCCGAAGGGCGGAACGACCTCGTCATCTATGTCGGCGACGAGGCGGGCTCGACCTGGTCGCAGCATTGTCTCAGGCAAGCCGACCGCGTGATGCTGCTGACGCTGGCGGAGTCTGCTGCGCAAGGCCGCGCCTTCGAGCAGGTGGCCGCGGCAGGACGCAAATACGAGCTGGTGGTGCTGCACGGCGCGGCGAATTCCAACGGACCGCTGCCGGCGGCGACGGAAGGCCGCCACAATATCCGCCTGAAGCAGAACGGCGACGTCGCACGGCTGGCGCGGTTGATGACGGGGCGCGCGGTGGGCCTGGTGCTCGCGGGCGGCGGTGCGCGGGGCTATGCCAATATCGGCGCGGTGAAGGCGCTGCGCGAGGCGGGCATCACCATCGACATGGCGGGCGGCGCATCCATCGGCGGGGTGATCGCGGCCGGCGTCGCGATGGACTGGAGCGATGACGAGATCGCGACACGGATGCGTGAGACCTTCATCAAGGCCAAGCCGCTGAACGACTACACGATGCCGTTTGTCGCGCTGCTGCGCGGCGGCAAGGTGGCGCGCGAGCTGAAGCGGCATTTCGGCGAGATCGGCATCGAGGACATGCCGCTGCCGTTCTTCTGCATGACGTCTGACCTCACAAGCGGCCTTGCGGTCGCACATCGCAGCGGGCCGGTGTGGCGAGCGCTGAAGGCGGGCGTTTCCATTCCGGGGCTTCTGCCGCCGGTGGTGATCGACGGCCATCTGCACGCAGACGGCGGCATCATGAACAATTTGCCCGCCGACGTGATGGCGACCGAGGCGCGCGGGCCGATCGTCGCAATCGACGTGACGGGCGAAGCGGGCATTTCCTATGCCGACGAAAAGCTCGGCGATGAAAACTGGTGGCAGGCCTGGCGCCGCCGCAGCCGGGGCGGCGCGCCAACCCTTTCGGCGATCCTGATGCGCGCCGGTACGGTTGGTAACGAGATCCAGCGCCGTATCGCGCGAGCGCAAGCGGACCTCGTGATCGATCCGCCGCTCGACGGCATCGGCCTGACGCACTGGAAGAAGTTCGATGCGGCGGTGGCGGCCGGTTACCGCGCCGTGTCCGAGTTCATCGAGAAGAACGGCCTGCCGCCCGCACTGAAGAATGCGGCCTAATCGGCGACCATCAGGTCGATGGGCATGCCGTCGGTGCCGGTGAACACAGCTTTATCGACGACGGGCACGCCGTTCTCGCCTTCAACCATCTCGACATCGCCCTTCCCTTTGCCCTTGGGGCCGGAAAGGTTCACGCCGTAGCTGTAGCGCGCGAAGACGCCATCGACCTTGCTTTGATAGTTGTAGAGGCCCTGCTCCTCGATCGGTTCGCCCAGTGCGGCGATGACTTTCGGATGGACGACAAATTCGTTCAGCGCCTTCTTGAATCGCGGCTGGGTCTTGTAACCACCCTGAAAGATGGCCGTGACCTCGGCCGCGGTTTCCTTCGCCAGCACTTTGGCCTGCTTGGCGCCCTCTTCGAGCGCCGCGCCGACGGCTTCGACGCCGCGGTTGAACGACCACCACGCATAGGCGAGGGCCGCAACGACGAGGATCAAGACGATCGCCGTTGAGGGGCTCATGCCCCGGCGACGCGGCGGCTGGTGATCTTCGGACATGGCGCTTCCTCCGATACGAAGGCTAGCGCGCGGTGGTGTCCTGCCTATGCGGCATTTTGGAGCGGCGCGGATCGAGCCCTGTCTGCGCGGGAACGGCGATGGCGCGATGGGCGAGCAAGCCGACTAGCACGATCAGCACCATGCGCAGCGCGATGTTCCAGGTGAAGTATTGAGACCAAAGCAGCGGAATCTGCTGCGCAAGCGAGGTGTTGTTGAGGCCGTCAAACCACGACAGCATCGGCTGGTGGACGAGGAAAACGGCGTAGGAGATGCCGCCGAGCCAGAGCATCGCCCTGCGTTTCAGAACGAACGCGACCGCGCCGCGATCATCGAGCAGCGACCAGAGGAACAGCACGAGCAGCGCGAGCGAGATTTCATCGCGCAGGGGTGCGTGAAGGCTGTAGCCCGCGGCAAGCAGCAGCGGGATTTGCAGATAGGCGCGCCATGACGGGCCGCGGCGGAGCTTCGCCAGGCCGAAGCCGAGGGTGAATTCGAGGATGGCGCGGACGGGCGACCAGTCATTCGTGCCGGGGAACGATCCGGCCTGAAAGGCGATGTGAAGCGCCATCGCCGCCGCACCCGCGAGACCCACCAGTACGAGGCCCTGCCAGCGCGCCGCGATGCCGGAGGCTGCGCGCGCGATGAACGGAAAGGCGAGATAAGCGGCGACGAGCGCGCTGACATACCAGGCCGGGACATTCCACACGAGCTTGGGCGTGAAGCCCCAGGCCTGCACGAGAAAGAGCGAGGCGAGGAAGCCTTCGAGTTCTGCAATAGGCCGGCCCCATGGCGTCCAGGGCGGCGTGAGCCAGCCGGCGTCGCCCGCGATGAGATAGAAGGTCTCCTGCGCGGCGAGTACGAGCAGTACGGCGAGATAGAGCGGATAGAGGCGCGCGAAGCGGCCCCAGAGGAAACGGCGATAGCTGGCGCCGGAAATGTTTCGCGCAAAGGTTTCGCCATAGCCGGACGCGATGGCGAAGCCCGAGACGACGAAAAAGAGATCGAGCAGCAGGAAATACTTCTCGAACCAGCCAGCCGTGAGGGCGAGTTCCGGCGCGTAAGCGAGCGCCGGACGCATGTGGTAGATGACGATGCCGAGCGCCGCGACGCCCCGAAGGCCATCTATTGAGCGGATCGGTGCAGCTTTCCCCTTTTCCTTCATCCTGAGGTGCGCGCGCAGCGCGCCGCGAAGGACGCAGGGTGGCTGGCAGTGTGCGTGGTTCGAGGCCCGCTGCTGCGCACCGGGCACCTCACCATGACGAAGAGCATAGCCATCAGCTCATCGGTTTGCGGACCGGGAGCAGGTCATCGAATTGCGGTTCGCGCTTTTCGAGGCGGGCGGTCAGCGCCTCTTTCATGTCGGCTTCGGGATTGTACATGCCGGCCTGCCAGGTCGCGATGTAGTCGAGACCGTCGGCGACGGAGTGGTCGCGGGCGTAGTTGATCATCACCTTGGAGCCGTGGACGGAGAGGGGGGTTTTCGACGCGATCTCGCGCGCCGTCTGGAGCGCGTGAGCGACAACCTGGTCGTGATCGTCGAGCACCTCGTTGACGAGGCCGATGCGCAGCGCGGTGCGTGCCGGCAGGCGGCGGCCGGTATAGGCCATCTCGCGCACCCAGCCCTCGGGGATCAGCTTGCAGAGGCGCGGGAAGGTGCCGACATCGGCGGTCATGCCGATATTGATTTCCTGGATGACGAAGAAGGCATCGGCCGAGCAATAGCGGATGTCGCAGGCGCTGGTCATATCCACCGCGCCGCCGACGCAGCCGCCATGGATGGCGGCGATGACGGGCATCCGCGCCTCGTCGAGGCAGTCGAAGGTCTTCTGCATGTCGCGGACGAGACGGCGGAGGTTGGCGGCGCTGCGGCCACGTTCGCCCTTGCGGACGCCCGAGGTCGGCTGCCCGCCGCCGAATACGGCGAGATCCATGCCGGAGCAGAAATGCTTGCCCGTCGATGAGATGACGATGCAGCGGGCGCGGGCGTTGTCGTCGATGTCGCGGATGATTTCGGGGAGCTCGCGCCAGAAGGCGGGGATCATCGAGTTCATCTCAGCCGGGCGGTTCATCTGAAGGTGCGCGACGCCCTTGTCGATGGAGATATCGAAACAGGTGGTCGACCAGCGATCGGTGTCGCTCTGGACGGCTGCAGACATGGAGGGCCTCCCCGGCAATGTTTTATGCCGGGGAGCCTAGCAGGCGGCGGCGGGCCGCGCCTAGTTCTGGCGCTTCTGGACCTTGGCGATCTCGGGGATCGCCTCGACCTTCAGCGCGATGGCGTAGAGCTTGGGCGCTTCGGCCTTGAACCAGTCACGCCCCGGGCGCCACCATGTCATCGGCCAGAGATAGAGATCGATGGCCGAGAAGGTGTCGCCGAGGAACCAGGGCTCGCCCGTCCAGCTTTCGGCATAGCGCCAGAGCGTCTTGCGGTGATCGTCGGTGGCGGTGCGCAGCACCTTGCCGGCCGCCTCATCGCCCTTCAGCCATTTCACCGGCGAGTCGCCATAGGTGAAGCTGGGGTAGATCGCCGTGTTGATGAGCATGAGGAAGCGCAGGAAATCGCGGCGCTTGGGGTGATCGGCGCCGGGCACGAGACCGGCCTGAAGCGCGATATCATTCAGGTGCATCAGGATCGCGGCGCTTTCGGTCATGATCGCACCATCCGGGCAGATAAGGCTCGGCACCTGCTGCAGCGGGTTGATGGCACGGATTTCCTCGTGCTCCAGACCGAGATCGGTCCAGGAGAAATACTCGACCTCAAGCGGGATTTTCGCGAGGGCGAAGGCGCCCTCGATGATCATCGAGCCGCCGCCCTTGGCCGCGAGGAGCTTGTATGTTTTGGCAGGCATGGCGTTTCCATCCGGTTTGGCCCGAGTCTATGCGCGATGCGCGGCGAAGCGCCACTTCACAGATGGTTCAGCCCGGTCGCGCCCAATCGTCGCGCTGCAAGGCGAAGTAGACGCTGTCGAACCATTTGCCGCCGATGAGGAAGGTGTCCTTCGCGCGGTGGGTTTCGAGGAAGCCAAGTTTTTTGAGGAGGACGATCGAGCCTTCATTGCCGGGATCGACATCGGCGGTGAGCGCATCCAACGTGTGGGTTGCGAAGATGTGGGTGATGACGGCAGTCATCGCCTCGCGGGCGAGCCCTTGCCCCCAGACATCCGGATGCAGGATGTAGCCGACCTCAGGCAGTTTCCATGCGCCAGCCTTGCCGATGACGCGGCCGTCCATCTCGACGATGAAGTCGTCGCTGTCAGGACCGCCCGCCAGCATGCCGCCCAGCCATTCCTGCGTGCGGTCCAGCGAGGGGTGCGGTAACTCCGACCAGTATTTCATGGCCTGAGGGTCCGCGAAGATGACGTGGAGCTGTTCGGCGTCGTCCGGCCGGGCGCGGCGCAACACGAGGCGGTCTGTCTTCAGGATCGTCATGACGGCGTCATAACAGATGCGATGCGGGCGCACTTGCCTTCCGGCGCGGCAGGCGGTCACACTTGGCGCATAAAAATCGCGGGAGAGACGCCATGGCCATAACCTATGACCACATCATGTCGCTGAAGACGGAAGGGACGGTGTCGTCCTATTCCGACAAGGAGACGATGCTGTATGCGCTCGGCATCGGGTTCGGGCGCGATCCGATGAACGAGGACGAGCTGCCCTTCGTCTATGAGGGCGTCGGCGATCCGAATTACCTGAAGACCGTGCCGACCATGGCGACCGTCATCCAGTGGGGCGGCGGAGCGCTGCGCGAGAGCGGCATCAATTATCTGATGGTGGTGCATGGCGAGCAGCGCGTGACGCTGCACCGGCCCCTGCCCTCCGCCGCGACGATCATCGGAGATGAGCGTGTGATCGGCGCGTTCGACAAAGGCGCCGGCAAGGGCGCGGTGATCGTGACCGAGAAGAAGATCCGCCTGAAGGATACGAACGAGCCGCTCTGCACGCTGGTGTCTTCGACCTTCGCGCGCGGCGATGGCGGGTTCGGCGGACCGTCGACGGGCGCGCCCGAGCCGCATCCGATCCCTGAGCGCAATCCGGACGCGACCTATGATGCGGCGATCCTGGAGGATCAGGCGTTCGTCTATGCGCTGTCGGGCGACCGCAACCCGCTGCACCGCGATCCGAAGATCGCCAAGGCGGCGGGGTTTCCCAAGCCGATTATTCACGGGCTCTGCACCTATGGCACGACGTGCCGGGCGATCATCACCAATGTGCTGGGGCACGATGCGGCGAAGATCGTCGGCTATGACGTGCGCTTCTCCGCGCCGGTCTTCCCCGGCGAGACAGTTCTGGTGGATGTGTGGAAGGACGGCAATGTCGTTTCCTTCCGCGCGCGGCTGAAGGAACGCGGCATCGTCGCGATCAATAACGGCAAGTGCACGCTGAGCGCCTGATCCGCGCCGTTGCATGCGAAGGCCGCGCGCCGTAAGTCGCGCGGCCATGGAGAACCCTGTCGATCTGGCGGAAGACGCGCTGCAGGCCGGACGGCCGGCGGAGGCCGTGGCGTTGCTGACGCCGCTGGCTGCAGCCGAGCGGTTGGGGCCGCTAGGGCAGTTGACGCTGGGCCGCGCGCTGCTGGCGGCGGGCGATGCCGACAAGGCGCTGGAGGTGCTGCGCGAGGTCGTGGCGCTTAATCGCAACTGGGCGGATGCCGCCGTCGCGCTGGGCCGGGCGCTGATGGTGAAAGAGGCGCTGCCGACGGCGATCGCCGAATTTCAGCGCGCCTTGCGGCTCGATCCCGATTGCGGCGCGACGGAGCTGGCGCTGGCCGAGGCCTGGGCGGATGCCGGTGAAGCCGAGAAGGCGGCGGCGCATCTGGAGGCGGCCGTGGCGCTGGGCGAGGACGTCGGTGCATTGGCCGCGCGCCTTGATGCAATGCGCGGTCAGGCGCGCTCCGATGCCGGTTATGTGCGGCATCTCTTCGATCAGTTCTCGTCCGATTACGACACGCGGATGCGTGGGGCGCTGGCCTATCGCGCGCCGGAGATCCTGGCCGAGCTGATGGGGATGGTTTCGGGCGGCAAGCCGAAGACGGTGGCGACGCTGGATCTTGGCTGCGGCACGGGGCTGGCCGCTCCATCGTTCCGGCCGTTTGCGACGAAGCTGACGGGGATCGACCTCAGCCCGCAGATGATCGCGCAGGCGAAGGCAGGCGGGTTGTATGACGACCTGGTTGTCGGAGACATTGAGAGCTGGTTGGCGGAGACGCCTGCGCGGTTCGACCGGATGATCGCAGCGGACGTGCTGGTCTATCTCGGCGATCTGGATGCGGTGTTTGCCGGCGTGAAGCGCGTTCTGAAGCCGGGCGGGCTGTTCTTCTTCACGGTGGAGCGGTGCGAGACGGACGATTTCGTTCTGCAGGAAACGAAACGCTGGGCGCATAGCGAGGCCTATCTGCAGCGCATGGCTGAGGCGCATGGCTTCGATGTGCGCGGGCTGATGGCGTGCACCCCGCGCGTGAACAAGGGCGTTCCGATTCCGGGTCTGGCGGGGGCATTCGCGGCCATTTGAGCGTTACCGCCTGGCGGAAATCGTGGGATGATTGGCGATCCCGCCACGCGCGCCTTCGCTTAGAGTTCCGCCATGCCTTCAACCCTGCCCCGCCGCGTGATGATGCTCGGCTTTGCCGATTGCCAGATCCTGGATGTCACCGGGCCGCTGGAGATTCTGGCCAGCGCCAACGAGCTGAAGCCGGAAGCCGCGCGTTACGAGATCGTGCTGGTGGCCGAAAAGGCAGGTGCGCTGAGGACGACGGCGGGGGTGAGCCTTGTCGCCCACAAGGCGTATGGCGATGTGACGGCGCGCGAGCTGGCGGGCGTCCATACGTTCATGGTGGCGGGCGGAAACGGCACGCTGGCGGCGTTGCAGACCCCGGCCCTCATCGCCTTTGTGAAACGCGCGGCGAAGGCGGCGCGGCGCGTGGCGTCGGTCTGTTCGGGCTCGGCAGTTTTGGCCGAGGCCGGATTGCTAGACGACCGACGGGCGACATCGCACTGGCATTCTGTGGAGAGCATTGCGCGGGCCTATCCCAAAGTGCGGATGGAGCCGGATGCCATTTTCGTGCGCGACGGCGACGTGTGGACCTCGGCAGGCATCACGGCGGGCATGGACCTCGCTATCGCGCTGGTCGAGGAAGACCTTGGCCATGCGGCGGCGCTGGAGATCGCGCGGCGGCATGTCCTCTACATGATGCGGCCGGGCGGGCAGTCGCAGTTCAGCGCAGAACTGCAGCGCCAGCGCGCGGGGACAAAGACGGCAGCGGCGACGGCCTATATCGCGGCGAACCTCAACGGCGATCTGCGCGCCGGGACGATCGCGGCGGCGGCGGGGCTTTCGGAGCGGTCCTTGCTGCGGGCGTTTCGCGACGAACTGGGCACGACGCCGGCAGAGTATGTCGAGCGCGTACGGGTCGATGCGGCGCGGGTGCGGCTCGGCGCGCCGCGCGCGGCGGCGAAGCATGTCGCGCGGCAGTGCGGGTTTTCCAGCGCGGAGCTGATGCGCCGCGCCTTTCTCCGGACGCTGGGCATCAGCCCGGCCGATTATCGCGCGCGCTTTTCAACGGCGGCGCGGGGAGAGAGCCATGCTTGAGCTGAGGCCCAATTGCGAGACCTGTGACTGCGACCTGCCAGCCGAGAGCGGCAACGCGCGCATCTGTTCGTTCGAGTGCACGTTCTGCGCAGACTGCGCTGACGGCGCGCTGAAAAATCACTGCCCGAATTGCGGTGGCAATCTGGAACCGCGCCCGGTACGCCCAGCGGCGGCGCTGACCAAATACCCGGCATCGACCAAACGCATCGTGAGGAAGCCTGCATGAACATCGCCATCATCCTGTTCGACGATGCCGAGGAGCTGGACTTTGTCGGCCCGTGGGAAGTCTTCACCATGGCCGCGAATGTCATGGATTTTCAGAATCTGAAGCTGGAAAAGCCGAACGTCTTCACGGTTTCCGAGAAGGGCGGAACGACGCGCTGCGCCAAGGGCATGCGGGTGATCGCCGATTTCAGTTTCGGCAATGCGCCCAAGGCCGATGTCATTCTGGTGCCCGGCGGGCAGGGCACGCGGCGCGAGGCGACCAATCAGATGATGCTCGACTATATCGCGGCGACGGCGAAAACGGCGACGTGGGTGACGAGCGTCTGCACCGGCTCGCTGCTGCTGACCGTCGCCGGGCCGGCCAAGGGCAAGGCCGTGACGACGCACTGGGGCTACATTCCGCAGCTGCGGGAGCGGGGCGAGAACAGCGTGGTGCGCGATGACATGCGGTTCGTGCGCGACGGCAATGTCGTCACCTCGGCGGGGGTTTCGGCGGGGATCGACATGGCGCTGTGGCTGGTCGGGCAGATCTGGTCGCCCGATCTCGCCCGCGCGACCCAGAAGGGCATGGAATACGATCCGGCCCCACCCTATCAGGCGATGGTCTGAAGCGACGGAAGGCGGATTTCCGTGCGTTCAAGAACGGTTCAGGCGACGGGGTCCAACCCCTTGCCTTGATCGTGCCGCATCACGCGCCCATAAGGCGCGATGCGTATCCAGTCTGGAGTTCCCATGCGCTTCGCCGCCGCCATTTTCGCCGTTCTCTGCACCTCCGCCGCCATGGCCGGGACCGACCGCTGCGCCGAGCCTTTCGGGCCGGTGGTTCCAGACGGCGCGACAGCGACGCAGGGCGAAATGCGCAATGCGCGCGCCGAGGTGCTGGCCTTCGTCAAAGACTCCGACACCTATCAGGATTGCCTTGTCCGCGTGATGGACGACCCGAAGGAAGAGATGAAGGAGCCGCAGAAGAAAGCGGTCCTGAAGCAGATCAGCGCCAACCAGCGTGAGAAGGAAGCGGTCGCGACCGCCTTCAACGCCGCGCTGAAAGCCTACAAGGCGCGCGGGCTGACGCTGGAATAGCGCGCCGCCGCTTTTTCGCCACGAGCGCGCCCTTCCACGGGCGGAATCCGCGACGAGCGTCACATCCTCGGCTGATGTCACGCGCGCGGGGATGCCCCTGATGAAATCCACAACTTTAGCCCGCCGGCCCATGCCGGCTCTGCTGCTCGGCGTATCGGCACTGGCCTGTTCTTTGGCGGCCTGCGGCCAGGTCGATCAACTCGCCAATCGGATGGACGCCAAGCCCAAGGCGGCCAAGGAAGAATCCAAAGACGATGCGCGGCTGCGGTCGCAGCCGGAAATGGACGCCATGAAGCGGTCGGCCGATGCTGCGGCGGCGCCGATGCAGATGGAGCCTGCAGGCCCTGCCCCGGCCCAGACCGTCATGCCCGCGCCGCCGCCCGAAGACACCGAAAAGTATCGCGACGTCGAGCCGAACCCGGTGAAAGTCGCCGCGACCGAGCCGGTTTCCACCTTCTCCGCCGATGTCGACACCGCCAGCTATTCGGTGGTGCGCCGGTTCCTGAATGACGGACGCCTGCCGCCCAAAGACGCGGTGCGCCCCGAGGAGATGGTCAACTATTTCGACTATTCCTATGCCGTTCCGAACGATCGCGCGAAGCCGTTCCAGCCGACCGTCGCCGTCTATCCGACGCCCTGGAACAAGGCGACGGAGATCGTCCATATCGGCATCCAGGGTTATGGCCTGCCGCAGGGCGAGCGCCCGCCGGTGAATCTGGTCCTGCTGCTGGACGTGTCCGGCTCGATGGAAGATCCCGACAAGCTGCCGCTGCTGCAGAAGTCTCTCTCCATGCTGGTGAAGGAGATGACAGCCGAGGATCGCATCTCGATCGTCGTCTATGCCGGCAATGCGGGCGTCGTGCTGGAGCCGACCAAGGGCAGCGAAACGGCGAAGATCACCGCCGCGATCAACAATCTGTCGGCAGGCGGTTCGACGGCGGGCGGCGAAGGCATCCGCCGCGCCTATGAACTGGCCGAAGAGAACCTCATCAAAGGCGGCGTCAACCGGGTGATCCTGGCGACCGATGGCGACTTCAATGTCGGCATCACCGACAGCGAGCAGTTGGAGGATTTCGTCGCCCGCAAGCGCGAGAGCGGCGTAACGCTGACGGTGCTGGGCTTCGGCGCCGGCAATTACAACGATTCGATGATGCAGACGCTGGCCCAGGCCGGCAACGGCAACGCGGCGTATATCGATAACCTGAACGAAGCGCGCAAAGTGCTGGTCGATGAAATGGCCGGCACGATCTTCACGATCGCAGGCGACGTGAAGTTCCAGATCGAGTTCAATCCGTCCTGCGTCGCCGAGTATCGTCTCATCGGCTACGAGACGCGGATGCTGGAAACCGCCGACTTCAACAACGACAAGGTGGACGCCGGCGATATCGGCGCAGGCCATCGCGTCACGGCGATGTACGAAGTGACGCCGGTCGGATCGAATGCACGACTCACCGATCCGCTGCGCTACGGCAAGCCGGAAGCGGCGAGCGCCGATTGCGGCGAGATCGCCTATCTGAAGATGCGCTACAAGCTGCCCGGCGAGACGGCCTCGAAGCTAATCGAGCGTCCGATCACGGCCGCCGACCGCAGCGGCAGCGTCGAGACGCTGAACGGCGACTTCAAGTTCGCCGCCGCTGTCGCGGGTTTCGCGCAGCTTCTGCGCGGCGATCCGTACCTCAAGGACTTCGGCTACAACGATGTCATCGCGTTGGCACAGGCCGGCAAGGGCGCCGATCCGTTCGGCTACCGCGCCGAGTTCATCAGCCTGGCGCGCCTCGCCCAAAGCTCGGCGCCTCTCTCGCCGCTGACCATGAACGGCAACGGCGGCGAGTAACCTCGCCACCGACAGGATTGCGCTGCCCCTGAACGGGGCTGCGTAAGGGTCTCCTCCGCGCGTTTCATTCAGCCGGGCGCGCGGAGGAGGCTTTTTTGTGGGATTCCTCACATGCGGCGCATCGCCGCGCGGGGGACGCAGAACGTCAGTTTGCCCTTACACTGACCCCGCTACGCCAGACAGGCGAGCTATTAGGGGGAGTTCTCATGCAAGGCGTCACTCTTGGCACGATCGTAGGTATCGTCATCCAGGCGATTCTGAACTTTGTGCCCGGTCTCGGCGAAATCGCCGGCAAGCTGGGCGGTCTCAATCTCGGCGGCATGGTGCTGGGCGGTGCGAGCGCCGCGTCGGGCGCCGTCGCGGGTGCGGTCTCCAGCGCGACGGGTACGGCGACCGGCGCCGGCAAAGCGGTGGGCGGCGTTCTGTCCGGCGGTCTCTCCAGCGCGGTCGGCGCGCTGATGCCGCTGATCAATGGCGGCAGCTTCGATCTGATGAGCGTGCTGGGCGCGCTGGTCGCCGGCGGCGTCGGCGGCGGCGTTCTGGGCGCGATCATCCCGGGCAAGAAGTAAGCCTGACGTAAGGTCAGAGCTAACGAGTAGCGGCGCGCGCGGAAACACGCTTACATTCGCGCGCGCCGAAGATTCAAAGAACTGAACGCGGTGCACCGGGAAGGGAGCGCCGCGTGCCTGTTTTCAGGTCCGAGATCGATGTCGGCTCGTCGCGATTCGCCGAGAATCGCGCGGCGCATCTGAAGCTGCTGGACGGCGTGCGCGAGATCGAAGCGCGCATCCGCGCACATGGCACCAAGGCCGCCAAGAAATTCGCCGAGCGCGGGCAATTGCCGCCGCGCGACCGGATCGATCTGCTGCTGGATCGCGGCACGCCCTGGCTGGAAATTTCGACGCTATGCGGGCTTGGCTGTCACGATGATGACGGCGCGGCGAACGCGAGCGGCGGCGGACGCATATCGGGCATCGGCATCGTCGGAGGCATCCGCGTCTGTATCGACGCCAGCGACAGCGCGATCAAGGGCGGCGCGGCGACGCCCTATGGCCTGGATAAGTGCCTGCGGCTGCAGCAGATCGCGCTGGAAAACCGCCTGCCCTATATCCAGCTTGTTGAAAGTGCGGGCGCGAATTTGCTGCGCCAGGCAGACCTGTTCGTCAAAGGCGGCGCGACCTTCGCCAATCTCGCGCGACTGTCGGCGGCGGGATGTCCGGTGATCTCGGTGGTGCATGGATCGTCGACGGCGGGCGGTGCGTATCAGCCCGGCCTTTCGGACTATGTCATCGTGGTGCGCGGCAAGACCAAGATTTTCCTCGCCGGGCCGCCACTTCTGAAAGCCGCGACCGGCGAAATCTCGACGGACGAGGTGCTGGGCGGCGCGGAGATGCATGCGACGATCTCCGGCCTTGCGGAATGGATCGCCGAGGATGACCGCGATGCGATCCGACTGGCCCGCGCGCTGACCGACAAGCTGAAATGGGATCGTGCGCCGCCGGCGGCCGCCGCGCCCAAGCCGCTTTACGACCCTGAAGAAATCCTCGGCATCGTGCCGCCGGATTATCGCAAGCCCTATGACGTGCGCGAGGTGATCGCCCGCATCGTCGATGGCAGCGACTGGCTGGATTTCAAGGCGAGCTATGGTCCGGCGACGGTCTGCGGCTTTGCCCGTGTGGAAGGGCATGAGGCGGGCTTTATCGGCAATAACGGGCCGATCGACCCGGACGGGGCCACCAAGGCCGCGCATTTCATGCAAGCCTGCGCCCAGAGCGGTACGCCGCTGATCTTTCTGCAGAACACGACGGGCTACATCGTGGGGCCGAACGCCGAACGCGCTGGCATCGTGAAGCACGGATCGAAGATGATCCAGGCGGTTACCAACGCGCCGGTACCGAAGATCACGCTGCATATCGGCGCCTCGTTCGGCGCGGGCAATTACGGCATGTGCGGGCGCGCGTTCGGACCGCGCTTCATCTTCGCCTGGCCGAACAACCGCATTTCGGTGATGGGCGGCGAGCAGGCGGCGAAGGTGATGACGATCATCGCCGAGGATGGCGCGCGCCGCGCCGGCAAGGAGCCGCCGCACGAGATGCTGGCGGCGCAGGCCAAGATGATCATCGATCAGTACGACGCGGAATCGACCGCGCTCTACGCGACCGCGCGGCTGTGGGACGACGGGATCATCGACCCGCGCGACAGCCGCAAGGTGTTAGGCCTGACGCTGGCGATCTGCCGCGAGGCCGACGCCCGCAATCTGAAACCGAACACTTTTGGCGTTGGACGAATGTAATGCAGCTGACCGACCAGCATCGCGAGCTGAAGCGCTCGCTCATCAAGTTCATCGAGACGGAGATCAATCCGTATGTCGATCAATGGGAGGAGGAAAAAATCTTCCCCGCCCACGAGCTGTTCAAGAAGATGGGCGACCAGGGGTTTCTGGGGATCGGCAAGCCGGAGCAGTTCGGCGGCCTCGGCCTCGATTATTCCTATACCGCGATGTTCTGCGAGGGGCTGGCGCATATCAATTGCGGCGGCGTGCCGATGGCGATCGGCGTGCAGACCGACATGGCGACGCCTGCGCTGGCGAAATTCGGCAGCGATGAATTGCGCGAGGAGTTCCTGCGCCCGTCGATCAGCGGCGACTATGTGGCGTGTCTTGGCGTTTCCGAGGTCGGCGCAGGCAGCGATGTCGCCTCGCTGAAGACGACGGCGCGGAGCGACGGCGACGACTACATCATCAATGGCGGCAAGATGTGGACGACCAATGGGTCACAGGCCGACTGGATGTGCCTGCTGGCCAATACGGGCGACGGGCCGGTTCACCGCAACAAGTCGCTGATCTGCCTACCGATGAAGACCAAGGGCGTCACTGTCGCCCGCACGCTGAAGAAGATGGGCATGCACTCGTCGGACACGGCGCAGATCTTCTTCGAGGACGTGCGCGTGCCCAAGCGCAACCGCATCGGGCAGGAGGGCCTCGGCTTCCAGTATCAGATGATCCAGTTCCAGGAGGAGCGGATGTATGCCGCGCTCTCGGCCAGCGAAGGTCTGGAGCGGACGATCAATGACTGCATCGCCTATACGCGCGAGCGCAAGATTTTCGGCAAGAGCGTGCTCGATAATCAGGTGGTGCATTTCAAGCTGGCCGAGCTGATGACCGAGGTCGAGGCCTTGCGGGCGCTGACCTGGAAGGCGGTCGAGCGTTACGTCGCGGGCGAGGATATGACGCAGCTCGCCAGCATGGCGAAGCTGAAGGCGACGCGCCTGTCGCGCACGGTCAACGATGCCTGCCTGCAATATTATGGCGGCATGGGCTTCATGGACGAGACCCGCGTATCGCGCAGCTATCGCGACGGGCGGCTGGGCTCGATCGGCGGCGGCGCGGACGAGGTGATGCTGCAGATCATCTCCAAGGGCATGGGCATCCTGCCCGCGCGCGGCTGATGGCCCTGCCCGCCCGCCCCTTCACGCGCCTGCTGGTCGCCAATCGAGGCGAGATCGGCTGGCGCGTGGTGCGCGAGGCTTTGGCCGCCGGGCTGACACCCATCGCGGTCTATTCCGACGCGGATGTGAATAGCGCGCATGTGATGGCCGCGCCGGTGCGGCGGCGGATCGGCGGCGCGGCGCCTTCCGCCTCGTATCTCAATATTTCCGCGATTCTGGACGCGGCCAAGGCGACAGGGGCCGAGGCGGTGCATCCGGGCTATGGCTTCCTCGCCGAGAATGCCGATTTCGCGGAGGCGGTGATCGCGGCCGGGATGGTGTGGATCGGGCCGCCGCCGCAAGCGATCCGCGCGATGGGCGACAAGGGCGCCGCCAAGCGCGTGGCGCGCGAGGCAGGGGTTCCGCTGATCCCCGGCTATGACGGCGAGGACCAGAGCGAGGCGACGCTGAGCGCCGAAGCCGAGAAGATCGGCTGGCCGGTGATGATCAAGGCCGCGATGGGCGGCGGCGGCCGCGGTATGCGGCGTGTCGAGCGCGCCGACGACTTCGCGGCAGCGCTGGCGAGTGCGCGGCGCGAGGCCAAGAGTGCCTTCGCGGATCATCGCGTGATCCTGGAGAAGGCCATCGACGGTGCGCGGCACGTCGAAGTGCAGGTCTTTGGCGATTTGCAGGGCAATGTCGTGCATCTGGGTGAGCGCGATTGCTCCGTACAGCGCCGCAACCAGAAGGTATTCGAAGAAGCCCCCGCCCCCGGGATGACGATCGAGTTGCGCGCTGCGATGGGGCTGGCGGCCGAGAAGCTGGCGCGTGCGGTCAGTTATGTGAATGCCGGAACGGCGGAGTTCCTGTTGGCGCCGGACGGTGCGTTCTACTTCCTTGAGATGAACACGCGCATCCAGGTCGAGCATCCCGTCACGGAGCTGGTAACTGGGCGCAATCTCATCCAGCTGCAGTTCGACATCGCGATGGGCAAGCCGCTCTCGTTCGATCTCGAAGGCGTGGACCTGACTGGCCATGCCATCGAGGCGCGGTTGTGTGCAGAAGACCCGGCTGACGGCTTCAAGCCACAGGCAGGCACACTCACGATGTCGATGGAGAATGTGCCGCGCGATGTGCGCATCGACTGGGCGGGTACGCCGGACGTGACCGGCGACTATGATTCCATGATCGCCAAGGTGATTGCACACGGGACGACGCGCGAGGACGCACGGGCGAAACTTGTGGCGGCGCTGGATGGGTTGGCGGTGCTTGGCCTCAACACTAATCGTGCGTTTTTGTCGGGAATTGCCTGCGATCCTGACTTTGCGGCTGGCGGCGTCGATACCGGCTGGCTGTCGCGTCGCGTTGTGACGGCACCGGAGTTTGATGCGGAGCTTGGGGGTATTGCCGCCGCGTTGCTGGCGAAGGGCGCGGGCGACGGGTGGAGCTCGACGGCGGCACGTACGACGCCCGTGTGGCTTAAATCGGCAGGCTCGACGCAACGCATGGACGGCAGCGCGGTCAAACTCACGACCGAACCGCGCGGCGGTGACCGGGCTGATCAGCACGTCGTGCAGGTGATCCTGGCGGACGGTCGTGAAGGCCTCGCGAAAATACTGAAGGCGGGCGCGCATGTGTCTCTCGGTGCGCGTGATGCACTGTTCGAGGACGTGACGTTTGCACCCGCCGAGATCGGCGGCGCGGCGAGCGGCGAGATCCGCAGCCCTATGGCTGGGAAGATTGCAGCATTGAAAGCGGCCGCAGGCTCGACCGTCGCCAAGGGCGATGTCGTGGCGATTTTGGAGTCCATGAAGATGGAACACGAGATCCGCGCCAAGGTTTCCGGAACGGTCGCCAGTGTCGCGACAGCCGAGGGCGCGCAGGTCGCGCCCAATGCCATGCTTTTGACCATCACGCCATCCGAAGGCTGACGCCCATGCCCAAGAACACGCCGATCACCTTCGATTCCACGAAGCCGTCCTCGCCCTACTACAACGACAGCCATCACGAGTGGCGCGACACGCTGCGCGGCTGGCTGAAGCGCGAGATCGCGCCGCATGTGGAGGACTGGGAGGAGGCGGGCGAGATTCCGCTGGAGCTTTACAAGAAGGCGAGCGAGTTCGGCCTGACGCGGCTGAACTACCCGGAAGAGTACGGCGGCCTGAATGCAGGATTTGATCGCTTCCACGGCATCGTCACGTCGGAAGAGACGGCGCAGATCGGTGCGGGCGGTATTTTCGCCTCGCTGATGGTGCACGGCATCGGCCTGCCCCCGATCCTTGCCATCGGATCGGACGAGATGAAGCAGCACATCGCCCCGGCGGTTCTGGCGGGCGACAAGCGCATCAGCCTTGGCATCACCGAGCCGGGTGCGGGCAGCGACGTCGCCAACATCACGACGCGCGCGACGCGCGAGGGCGATGAGTATGTGGTGCGCGGCAGCAAGATGTTCATTACCGGCGGCATGCGCGCTGACTATCTGACATGCGCGGTGCGCACCGGCGGGCCGGGCATGGGCGGCATCTCGCTGCTACTGATCGAGATGGACCGGCCCGGCGTCTCACGCACCAAGCTGAAGAAGATGGGCTGGTGGGCGTCGGATACCGCCGCGATCTATCTGGATGAAGTGCGGGTGCCGGTTGAGAACCTGATCGGCGGCGAGAACCAGGGCTTTATCGGCATCATGCTGAATTTCAACGGCGAGCGGCTGGGCATGGCCTCGGGCGCCAACGCCTATGCGCGCACCTGCCTGGTGGAAGCCGCCGCCTATGCGCAGGAACGCCAGACCTTCGGCAAGCGGCTCGCAGACCATCAGGTTATCCGGCACAAGATCTCCGACATGCTGCGGCAGGTGAACGCAACGCAGGCTTACCTCGAAAGTTGCGCCTGGCGCGTGCAGCAGGGGGAAACCCCGGCGGCTGACCTCGCGCTGTTGAAGGTGCAAGCAACGCTGACCATGGAAGCCTGCGCCCGCGAGGCGATGCAGATCCTCGGCGGCGCCGGATACATGCGCGGCAACAAGGTGGAGCGCATCTATCGCGAGGTGCGCGTCAACGCGATCGGCGGCGGCTCGGAAGAGATCATGCGCGACCTCGCGGCGCGGCAGATCGGCCTGTGACTAGTCCGGACTGGCCCATCGTCTATCGCGGTTACGTCAATCCATGGGATTGCGACGAGATGGGGCACATGAATGTGCAGTTCCACCTCGCCAAGGCTGGCGAAGCCTTCGAGGGGTTGCTGGCATCGCTGGGCCTGGATGCGGCACAGCGCCTGCCCGTACGCGTCGCGCGCAACCGCGTGCGCTACATCAAGGAAATGCATATCAGCGATCTGGTGCATATCCATGCCGCGCCCGTCGCCTTTCATGACGGACGGCTGAGCGCCGTGCTGGATGTCCGCAACACGCATGATGAGCGGTGCGTGCTGGTGGAGACGGACGCGGAAGGAGTCGCCCTGTCGAATGCACCGGAGCTGACGGCGTTCGCCTCACCCGATGGGCTGAAGGCGGGCGACGAGGGCGACGGGACGATTGAAGCTGCAGCGCGGCACCGCGAGATCATCCGCAATATCGTGAAGGCCGAGCAGTGCGACCGCGATGGAGGCCTTTCGCCGCGTGGCGTGATGGCGCGGTTTTCGGAAGGCCAGGGGCATTTGTGGGCGATGCTTGATGCGCCACGCGCCTGGCAGCGGACGGCGGGCCTCGCGACCGCGACGCTCGACTACCAGATCCGCTATGGCGCGAAGCCGCAGGCCGGGGCGCAGGTGAAACTGTTGACGGGGATCTCGGCAGCGTCAACGAAGACCGTGCGCTTTCGCCACTGGCTGTTCGATGCCGAGACCGATGAGTTGGTTGCGGCAGGCGCGGGTGCGGCGCTGTTCATCGACCGCTCGACACGGCTTGCGGTCGCGCTGCCCGATCAGGTCGCGGCGGCGGCCAGGCGCCTTATCGGCTGATCGCCTCGCGCAACGCGGCTTGAACGAGATCAGGCCGTTCCATGGGCAGGAAATGCGTCGTGCCGGGCACACGTTCGATACGAGCCGCAGGATGCCTGGCGCGGATGTAGTCACGCAGCTCTTCGCTTGAGGTCGAGCCCTCGTCGGCGTGGAGCAGCGTGATGGGGCAACGCAATGCGTCGATGGCAGCGAAGAGATCGGGCGGGCCGAGGCGGAAATTCTGCGCCTCCCATTCGGGCGCGCAGGTCAGCCGCCAGCCCTCGGGATCGGGCTTGAGGCCACCTTCCAGATAGGCGTCGAGCGTTTCCGCCGGCCAGGTCTTGAAGGCGCCACGGCCGGTATAGGCTTTTCGCGCGCTTTCCTTGTCAGCGAACACGGCGCGGCGCTTGCGCGCGCCGACGACGAGCGGGATCTGATCGCGGTCGATATCCGGCGGGAAGTTCACGGCGACGGGATCGAACAGGACCAGCGCCTTGACGAGATCGGGCCGCGCGGCGGCGACGAGGAGGCTGGTGGTGCCGCCCATCGAATGGCCGGCGAGCACATACGGCCCCTGCTCTACCGCATCCAGCACGCGGATGAGATCGGCCGGATAGACCGACCATGTCGTGTGCGCGGCGGGATCGGCGGGCAGCGAGGTCAGCCCATGGCCGCGAAGGTCGGACGCCATCATGTGCATCTCACCCGCGAGGGGGCTCAGGATCGGCACATAGGTGCGGGCGTTGAAACCGTTGGCGTGCGTGAAGTGAACGGACGGCCCCGCCCCACCCCAGTCGAGCAGATGCACCGCGCCGTCTTCCAGCGCGATCATGCGGTCCTGCGGCAAAGAGAAAGGCGGCGCTCCGTGAGGGGCGCCGCCTTCAGAAGCGGTCAATGGCTTACTCGGCTTTGCGTTCCAGCGTGCCGGTCACCTGGCGCTGAAGCTGGCCGTCCTTGAAACGGGTGAACTCCACACGCTGCGCGTCGCCCTGAACGGTGCGGGCGTAGTGGGTGATGTCGTAGGTGCCGTCGGCATCGAGGACGATGGCCGAGATGTTCAGCGTGTCGCCGTCGATGCGCGCCCAGTAGACCGGCTTGCCGGTCCACATGGCCGGAGCGTTGGCCTGCTTGAAAAGGGCCGGATTTTCGGTGGCGTCGAACTTGATCTCGGTCGAATCCTTGATCTTCAGGGCCGAGGGGTTCTCCTCGTCGATGTAGAGTGTCGACCAGGTGATCATGAAGCCCTTGCCGGAGGCTTCGGTGACAACGCGCGACATGCGGCCGGCGGCCTCGGTGTCGGCGCCGGCGCCCTGGATGACCTTGGTGGTGCCTTCGAAAATGCCGAAGAAATAGGTGATCGGCTGATTGACCTTGGCAGGGGCCGTTTCAGCCGGCGCGTCCTGCGCCAGCGCAGCCGGCGTAAATGTTACGAGGGCCGCAGCAACGGCGGCAGCAATCCATTTCATGTGACCGATCAACTCCCTCTGGGTCCCGCGCCGGCTAAAAAGCACGCTCCGGCGCGGAAATCAAAGCGCCTTTCGTCAGGGTTCGGTGTGGGTTGCGGTGACGCCGAGGGTGGTCAGCATTTGTGCCGGGGGCGTGCCGGTGAGGCCCTGAAAATCCGACAAAGTCAGCGGAGAGGCCGGTTTTACGGTGATTTCCAGCGTGCCGCCGTCGTTGAGGAAGCCCTTGATGGCGTCGACCAGCGCACGGGCTTCGGGCGTGGCGCCCAGCATGCCGACGCCCATGTCGAGGGCCGCGATGGCCTGAGCCCTGAGGGCATCGGGCGTCACCTGGGTCTGGCCGGGCGGATTGGAGGCATCCGCCGCCATTTCCAGGAATTTCTGCACCCCACCCTCGTCCACAACCTCGATCCCCGCCGTCACCAGACTGAGCTTCTCCAGGTAGGTCTGGGGCAGCGTGCCAAGTTCCTCGAAGATCAGGCCACCGGCGGTGCCGATCCAGTTCATCGAGCCAAAGCCGCCAAGGCGGAGGCGGTAGTTGGTCAGCGATGCGGTGCCGAGATTGGGGTCGTAGGCGAAGCCGACCTCGACTTCGACATCCATCGGGTCGGTGAAGTGCTTGGCGACATAGGGAGGCCATGCGGTCGTGCCGGTCGGGTCCGGGGTGAAGGTGCCCTTGAAGGCGAATTCGCCTTTTTCGGGGATCAGCCAGATGAAGGGGACAGCCTCGATGCAGTAGGAGGGGATTGTGAAGATGCCGATGCCCGAGAGGCTGAGCGTGTAGTTGTTGGCGCAGCCGCGGCCATAGGTGATGAGCGGGGCGCGGTTGAGGGGCGGCCACTCGGCCTTCATCAGGAAGGGAATGAGGCGAGACATATCGCCGCCGTCCCAGTAGGCGTCGGTGATGGAGAAGTTCATCTCGACGTTGGACTGGGGGATGGTCGACGAGCTGGTGAGACCGCGCATCGTGACGCGGCCAAAGGCGCCGCGATCGATGTTTTCCTGGCGGATTTCCTCAATTCCGTAGCTGGTGAGCCCCATGCCGGCGCGTGCCGCAGCCGCCCCGCCGGGCATCATGGCGGCGAAGGCGGCCGCGTCGTACTCGGCGTGGACGCCGTTCATCTGGATCGAGGCGACCTTGAAGGAATCGAGGAAACCGCCCGCCATCTGCACGGGCAGGGTCTGTTTCGAGACAAATTGCTGCAGGAATTCCGGGCCGCCGGGGATGAACGGGAACTGCTTCATCTGAAGCCCGTCGATCGTCCATGAGGCGACCGCGAAGACCTGCTTGTTGTCGTCGAGGACCGAGAGTTCCGTCAGCGTCAGGGTGCCGATGAGGGTGCGGAAGGATTCATCGCGGGCCCCGGCATAGGACATGGGGTCGAAAACGGTCTCGAAAGCGGCGACGTCGAGGGCGGTCGCCTCGATCCGCTTCACGTAGAGCTTCTGGCTTTCGTCGGTGCCGCCGCCGGGGGCGCGGCGGACGAAGGTGACGCCTTCGGCGACCATGTGGTCGTTGTCCTGCCGGAAGCTGTCATAGCGGACGACGATGCCGGGAATGGCGGCGGCGAACTGTTCCAGCGCATTTGCGGGCGGCAGAGGCGGTGCCGGAGGGGCCGGGGGTGCGGCGACATCGGGGATCGGCGGCGGTGCCGGCGGCGCCACGGGCCCCGGCGGAGGCGGGGGTGGCGGCGGCGGGGGCGCGGGAACCGACGGAGGTGCGGGCGGCGCCGGAGGCGGCGGAACCTGCGCGGCTGACGGCAGCGCGAGGCTGGCGGCCAGAAGGAGGGCGAGCGGAGCGGCGAAACGGCGCATCAGGACGGACCTTGCGTTCAGGGGCCGCCGGGCAGGCGGCCTGATTGCCTTCAACGACAGAAAGCCACGCCGGGACGCGGCTGTCAGGCGAAAACGTCGGCCACGAACCGCCCGTCCCGCTCCATGGCAGTGAGCCATGCCCGGCCGTCGGCCTCTGTGCCGCCCGTCGCATCGGCGTGGATTTTCTCCAGGGTTTCCCGGACCGCCGGATACATGCGCTGGCCGTCGCCGCAGACGAAGGCGGCGGCGCCGCGATCCAGCAGCTCCTTCACCAGCGCCCGTTCGGCCCAGAGGCGGTGCTGGACGAACATGATGTCGCCTTCGGGCTGACGGTAGAAGGCGGTGTGAAGTTTTAGCCTGCCGCGCTTTTCGTAGGCCTCGAGTTCCGAGCGGTAGAGGAAATCGACGTCCGGGTGGTCGCAGCCGAAGAAGAAATGCGTGTCGCCGGAAGGCTCGCCCCGCCCGTGCCGCATGGCGCGGTCGGCAATGAAGCCCCGGAAGGGCGCGAGGCCGGTGCCAGCGCCGATCAGGATGACCGGCACGGCGTTATCTTTCGGCGGATGGAACGGCACGTTGGGTGTACCGACGCTGACCGGGACGCGGTCGCCCGGCTGGAGGCCGGCGAGATAGGAGGAGGCCGCACCCTTGAAGCGGCCTTTGCCGGACCAGGCGGGCGCATCGACGACCGCGACGGTGAGACTGCAGGCCGTCGGGTCGGCGAGCGGTGAGGACGAGATGGAATATTGCCGGACGCGCATGGCGGGCAGCATTTCCAGGAACGCGGCGAAGCTGGTCTCGCAGGACATGTAGTCCTCGAGCAGGTCGAGCACGCTGACGCGCTTGTCGAGGATTTCGGCCTTGTACTTCGCCGGGTCTGCCGCGAGCGCATCGAGATGCGCCTTGTGCGGGGGACAGACATTTGCGGCGGCGAGGCGTTCGATGTCCTTGCGGGTCGCGGGCGCCGTCAGTTCGACGTGGCGGCCGAGCAGTTCCTGCACCGAGACAGGCTTGTCGGTGGGCAATGACGCGGCCGATGCGCCGCGCCGCGAGGTGAGGACCACGGCAGCATCGGGGCGGAGGCCGAAGCGGCGCGCGGCGCGTTCGACCAGTGCCGCGTCATTCTCCGGCAGGACAATGAGATAGTCGCCCGCCGCGTAGGTCATGCCTTCGGGCAGGGTGAAGCCGACATGGCGCTTCGACCGGCCGAGCGGCGAGGTCATGTCGACCAGTTCGCGGTTCTCGGTGATGGTCGCGAGCGCGAGGTTTTTCGTCCGCACCAGATCGGCGGCAGCGGACGGCACGAGTTCGACGCCGTAGAGCGGACCGCCCTCCACCGCCCCGCCGGCGGCGACGCCCATCGCCTTGCCCAGCTCGTCCCAGAAGGGCGCGTACCAGGCTTCGAAATCGCCGAAGAAATCGCCGCGCGCATCGGCCTCGCCGCGCGGCAGAAAGATCTTGGCTCCGGCGGCGGTGACGAGGGCTTCGAGGCGCTTGGGGAATTCCTGATAGGTCGCGCCCCAATCGCGATTGCCACAGCCGAAGATCGTGCCCGTGACGTGAGAGAGCAGACCGGGGCGCAGATGATCGAGCCAGCCTGCGAAGGCGCGCGCGTTGTCCGGCGGCTGCCCGTTATAGGACGAGGTGACGATGACCGCCGCGCCCTCGCCCGGCAGCTTGCCCGCATAGTCGTCCAGCGGCGCGACATGGACGCGGTAGCCCCGTGCGTCACCATCCGAGGCGATGCGGCGCGCGAAAGCCTCCGACGCGCCGGAGTTGGAGCCATAGAGGATGAGCAGCGGCGTACCGTGCGAGGCGACCGGCGCAGACGCGGCCGCGCCTGAGGCGACGGCGGGTGCGACGGCAGGTGTTGCGGCGCGAACGATCTTCTGGCGCGCGCGGGCGCGGATGGTGAGACCTTCCGGCTTCCAGGTGAGCGTTTCCTTGATGTCGAGCTCATACGGGCCGGGACGCCAGATTTCGAAACGCTGCACCAGCATGGCGAGGACCAGGGCCGCTTCCTGCAGCGCGAAGGCGCGGCCGATACAGGCGCGGTCGCCATTGCCGAACGGCTTCCACGCATGTTCGGGGATCGACGCGCGGGCCGCAGGTGCGAAGCGTTCGGGATCGAATTTTTCCGGGTCGGCCCAGACTTTCGGATCGCGGTGGAGCGACGGCAGCAGCGCGAGCAGGACGGCGCCGCGCTTCAGATCGTACTTGCCGGCGAAGACCGTGTCGTGGCGGGCCTGCACCGCGAAGGCCGGGGCGGTGGGGAAGAGACGCAGCGCCTCGCGCAGGATCTGGTCGGCATATTGCAGCTTAGCGACATGTTCGAAGCGCGGCATGCCATCGCCCAGCACGCGGTCGGCCTCTGCCCGCGCCTTGGCCATGATGTCCGGATTTTCCAGCATCTTGTGGACGGCGAAGGAGAGAAGGCCGCTGGTCGTTTCGTGCCCGGCGATCAGGAAGGTGACGAGCTGGTAGCGGATGTTCTCATCGTCCAGCTTTTCGCCGGAGAGCGGATCGCGGGCGTTCAGCATCAGCGCGAGCAGGTCACGCGCGCCCGCCACGTCGTCGGCCTTGCGACGCGCGGCGATGACGTCGTCGGTCACCTTGTGCATGTAGCGCGTGTCGGCTTCGAACTGACGCCGGGTGCCGCGCATGAGCTTGGTCTGGATCGGCAGGCGGCGTCCCCGCGCCCCGGCCTCGTGCAGACCGCGCACCATCGCATCGACGAAGGGATGCATGCCGGTCTGGTAAAACGAGTTGAAGCGATAGCCGAAGCCGCACAGCGCAATGGTATCGAGCGTGAGGCGGGTCATCTCCTCCGGCACGTCGAGGACCGCGTCCGGCCCTAGCCGTTCCCACTTCACGAGCATCTGGTCGGCGATATCCAGCATGTCGTCGAAATAGGTGCGCATCGCCATCGGCCCGAAGGCCGGCATGAGGATGCGGTGCGCCTTGCCCCAGTTCGGTTCTTTCTCGAATGCCGTGAAGAGGCCGTCGCCCGCGAAGGCGCGAATTTCGCGCAACGGTCCGTGGACCTTTTTGGCGAAGCGGGTTTCGTCGCAGGCTTCGGCGACGAGTTCTTCCGACGAGATGACGTGAATGTCGGCCCCTGGGAAGGCGAGCTTGTAGATGGGGCCATACTCCTTCGCGAGCGCCACCATGCGCTGGACCGGCACCTTCATGCCGACATCCGGCACGTTGCCGACCAGCGGCCGCGGGCGCGGCTGCGGAATGGGCTGAGATGCGGCGACCCTGGCGTCCATCAATCTCCCCCCGGAGACAGGATTGTTATGGAGAAAGCCTATGACGGACGCGCGGCCTGCGATAGACGCCGCGACAGGCGCACGGGGCGCGGCGCTTTCCCTTCGCGCACGCGGAAAGCTAGTTTGGCGGTCATGAAGCGGGACAGACTCATGCGGCGAGCCTTGCACGGACTGATGACGGCAGCCGGGATGCTGGCGCTGGCGGGATGCGCCTCGCTGAGCGCGCAGGAGAACGACCCGCTGGTCGATCCAACCGAGACGAAAGGCTATCGCCTGGCGACGCTGTCGTCGGAGCGGGCGAGCGACGATCTGCTGGTGGTCGTGTCGTTCTCGGGCGGCGGCAAGCGCTCCGCCGCGTTCGGCTATGGCGCGCTGGAGGCCATGCGCGAGATGACCTTCACCTATGCCGGCAAGGAGCGAAACCTGCTGCACGAGGTGGACATCCTGACCGGCGTTTCGGGCGGCAGTTTCCCGGCCGCCTATTACGCGCTGCATCGCGATGCGACGTTCCAGACCTTCCGCGAGGATTTCCTGGACGAAGACCTGAACGACGAGATCGCGGGCATCTATCTGCTGCCCTGGCGTTGGGACTGGATGGTCAACCCGGACTGGGGGACCAACGATGAAATGGCGCGCGTCTATGACGAGAAGATGTTTCACGGCGCGACCTATGCCGACCTGGAAAAACTTGGCCCCCCTTATGTGATGGTGCAGGCGACGGACCTCGCCAACGGCGCGGCGTTCCCGTTCATCCAGAGCCAATTCGACCTGATCTGTTCGAACCTTTCGTCCTATCCGCTAGCGCGCGCGGTGGCGGCCTCGAACGGGTTTCCGATCCTCTTCACGCCCATCGTCCTGAAGAATTATCGCGACGACTGCGCGATGAAGGAGCCAGTGTGGGTGACCAAGGGTATGGCCGATCCCGATCCGCTGTCGCGCCAGCGCCAGCAGGCAAAGCTGGCGCGCAGCTATATGCGCGTGGACGGGCCGTCCTATGTGCATCTGATCGATGGCGGCGTCGGCGACAATCTCGCGATGCGCGGGTTGCTGGATTACATCTCGCGTTACGACAGCCCCGGGTCTGCGCCCGACCCCGACGGGCGGCTGCAGCGCATCACGCGCATCCTGTTCATCTCCATCGACGGGCAGGCCGACCAGGACCGCTCGATCAGCCGCGCGCCCATCGTCGGCGACATTGCGCGAATCGCGGGCGCGGTCACCTCGAACACGATCGACCAGTATAATTTCGAGACGCTGCGGCTGGCCCGCACGGCGGCGCGCAACATGGCCGACAATCTCACCGCCGCGCGGTGCAGAAGCGGCAACGGACCGGGTGCACGCTCGGCAATGATCCATATCGCGCTGAGCGAACAGCCGGGCGCGGATGCGCTGAAGGAGATTCCGACCGGGCTCACCATTTCGTCGGAGAATGTCGATGCGCTGACCGCCGCAGGCCGCGAAGCCGTGCTGCGCGATGCCGCGCTGGCGCAGTTTCTGGATGAGGCCGACATCACGGCCAAGTGCCCGGTGAAGGCCGCCGCCGCAAACTGAAACGGCGCCCCGGTCTGCCGAGGCGCCGCCAGAGTTTCAGACGATTGCGCCGGTTACTGCGGCGTCGATTCCACCGTCACGCCCAGCGCATCGGCGCCGGAGATGGGATCGAACATCGCGCCCATGCCGGTCATCGCGGTGATCGGCGTCGGCGGGTTGACCTTGATGGTCAGCGTGCCCGGCGAGGTGATGAACGCCTTCAGCGAGGCGATGATGCCCTTCACGCGGTCCGACAGCGGCTTCACCGTGCCGTCCGGCTGCGGCAAGCCGCCTTCGAGCTGGCTGAGCTGGCCGAGGGCCATCTGGCGCACGGCGTCGGGCGTCGTGTTCTGCTCTTTCGCGGCGACGGCGAGCAGCTTGTCGAAGCCGCCATTGTTCTTGATGAAGAGCTGCGCCGCCTTGACGCCGATGGAGAGCACCGAGGTCTGCGCCGAGGCCGGGTCGATGAGCATCGGCAGGTTGATGCCGGTGAGATCGAAGTTCAGCGCGACGTCGAAGAGCTGCGATTCAGCGATGCGCAGTTCCTTCAGGCTGGCGTTGCCCGTCGCGCCGTCGAAGGCCCATTCCAGGCCCATATCGATATCGAGATGGTCGAGGCCGATCTCGCCGAGGCCTTCAGCCGCACCGTCCGACGCGCCGGGCGCCGGCTTGAAGTACATGTCGTTGACCTGGAGCTTCAGCGAGGCAGGCACCAGCCAGTAGAAGTTCACCGGATCGACCGTGTAGCTGCCGATGGTGAGCGTCGTGCCTTCCATGTCGTAGGAGAGGCCGTTGACGGACGCCTTGCCAAAATAGAGCAGGCCTTCCGGGCCGACCGGCGGCATCTCGCCCTTCAGCAGCCAGGGAATGACCTTGGTGAAGTCCGCGCCTTCGGCCTCGGCCGACGCCATCTTCATGGTCATGCCGTTGCCGGTCGATTCCAGCGTGTCGATGGAGGACGGGCCGAACTGGCCGCGATTGATGCCGCCGAACACCAGGCTGGCGATCGAGGCGCGCTCGGGCCCGCCTTCGACGGTGAAGTTGGTGACCTTGATCTCGCCGGTGATGGCGCTGTCGAGCAGGGCGCCGAGGAACTGCGCGCCGGCCTTTTCGTTGTCCGGCGTGCCGGCCTCGCCCGGCGGCTTGGCCGCGAGCTGCTTCATCTGGGTACCGCCGAGGGCGATCTCCTCGAAGCTGGCGACGCGCTGGCCGTTCTCGTTGACCGAGCCGTTCTTGATGAGGATGTCGCCGAAGAGCTGCTTGAAGCTCTCATCCGGCGTCGCGCCATAGGCGGCAAAGTCAAACACGTGCTTGAAGGCGGCGAGGTCGAGGCCGCGCAGGCCAACTTCCTGGATGGCGAGGAAGTTCTGATCCGGCGACTTGGCGTCGGCGATCTTCAGATCGCGGATCGTGGTGATGCCGCTGAGCGCGTCATACGACTTGCCGCCATAGCTCGCGACGACCTTGTCGGCTGGGAGGAGCTTGAGCAGGGCGTCGACATCGACCTCGCCGGCGGTCTGCGCCTGGGCGGTGGGGAAGAAGGCGGACGGCGCTGTGGCGGCAAAGCCGGTCGCGAGGGCGGTGGACAGAAGAACGGCCGACAAAAGGCGCATGTGAATCGAATCCCAAGTGAAGAGCCGCGGGGGCTCCGGCGGCGTGTTTCATACGTGAAACATTACGGCAGGCATATGATGAACCCCCGATAGCGTGACCAACGCGTCAATTTGAGGGAACTCGTGGCTTGTATATAACTGACTGGTTAGTTATATATCTCACATGACGACGCCCTCGACACGCTGGAAACGCCGCGCCGCCGCCCGCCCGGATGAGATCCTGGATGCGGCGCTGGATGTGTTCATCGAGGCCGGGTTCGACGCAGCGCGGATGGATGACATCGCGGCGCGGGCGGGGATCTCGAAGGCCGGGGTCTATCTCTATTTCGACAGCAAGGAGGCCTTGCTGCGGGCGCTGATCAGCCGGGAGATCGCGCCCATCGCCATGCAGCTGACGGCGATCGCCGAGGCGGGCCAGGCCGATCCGGAGGCGACGCTGCGCCTGATGGCGACGGCGGCGATCGAGCGGCTGAGCGATCAGCGCTTCTTCGCGGTGCCGCGCCTGATCATCGCGATCTCGGGCCGGTTTCCCGACATCGCGGATTTCTATCGCACCGAGATCGTCGAGACCGCCATGGCGGCGCTGGCCAAGCTGGTGAGCGCCGGCATCGACAAGGGCGTCTTCCGCCCGGTCGATCCGGTGCTGGCGGTGAGGGCGATCATCGGTCCGGTGATGTTCGCGGCGCTGTGGCGGCACGTGCTGCGCGGCGATCTGGATATTCCGCCGGCCAAGGTGATCGAGGGCCAGGTGGACCTTCTGCTGAACGGACTGAAGTCATGAGGACGCATCTTCTTCTGGGCGCGGCGCTGATGCTGGCTGCGTGTTCGCCCGAGAGCAGCGGCACGCTGCAGGGTTATGGCGAAGCTGTGTACCTGTATGTCGCACCGCAGGATGGCGGGCTGATCGCCGCGCTGGACGTGAAGGAAGGCGACCGGGTCGAGGCCGGGGCGGTGCTCGCGACGCTGGATGGCGCGCGCGCAACCTATCAGCGCGATGCCGCGAAGGCGGCGGCGGAGAGCGCTCGCGCGAATGTTGCGGATGATGGCGCGCTGGCCGAGGCCGTGCGCCAGGCGGCGTCCAATCGCGATCTGGCGGCGAAGACGCTGAAGCGGACTGAGGAGCTGGTGGCGACGAAGGCGGCGAGCCGGGCGAAGCTCGATGCGGATCGTGCAGCGCTGACATCGGCGGAGGCGGCGCTGGCGGCGGCGAAGGCTGAGCGCGATGCGGCGGTCCAGCAGCTTGGTGCGGCGGAGGCGGATCTGGGCCTTGCCGAGCGGCGGCTGGCAGACCTCACGTTGAAGGCGCCAGCGAGCGGGACGATTGAGCGCATCTACCGGCGGGCGGGTGAAGTTGCGGGCGCGGGTGCGCCGGTGCTCGCGCTGCTGACGCCGGAAAACCTGAAGGTACGGTTCTTTGTGCCCGAAGCGCAGTTGTCGGCCATGAAACCGGGCGGTGAAGTTGCGCTGTCATGCAGCGGCTGTCCGGCGGGGCTGACAGCGCGGATCAGCTATGTCGCGGCCGATCCGGAGTTTACGCCGCCGGTGATCTATAGCCTGGAGGAGCGCGCGAAGCTGGTGTTCCTGGTGGAAGCCGTGCCGAGCGAGCCGGGCACCATCCGGCCCGGCCTGCCGGTGGACGTGACGCTGAAATGACTAGCGCGGCGGTCATCGATGTCCGCGGGCTGACCAAGCGGTTCGGCACGAAGACGGTGGTCGATCATGTCGACCTGAACGTGCCGCGCGGGGCGATCTATGGCTTTCTCGGGCCGAACGGTTCAGGCAAGACGACGACGATCCGCATGGTGTGCGGGCTGCTGCGCCCCGATGCGGGATCGGGCCAGGTGCTCGGCTATGACGTCGTGCGGGACAGCGCACATATCAAAGCGCGCACCGGCTATATGACGCAGAAATTCTCGCTCTACGAAGACCTCTCCATCGAGGAGAATTTGAGCTTCGTCGCGCGGCTGTTCGATGTGGACGACCGGGCGCGGCGGGTTGCCGAAGCGATCGAAGACCTTGGCCTCACCGCGCGCAAGCGGCAGCTGGCGGGCACGTTGTCGGGCGGGTGGAAGCAGCGCGTGGCGCTGGCCGCCTGCATGATCCACGACCCGGACCTGTTGCTGCTGGATGAGCCGACGGCGGGCGTCGACCCCAAGGCGCGGCGCGATTTCTGGGACCAGATCCGCCGCTATGCGGCGCGCGGTGTCACCACGCTCGTCTCCACGCACTACATGGACGAGGCGGTGCAGTGCGATTCCATCGCCTATATCGCCTATGGCAAGAAACTGATCGACGCGCCGACGCGCGACATTCCGCGCGCCGTGGGCCTCAGCGCCTATGACGTCGTCGCCAACGATCTGGATGCGGCAGCAGAAACGCTGAACGGCCGCGAAGGTGCGGAGCTGGTGGCGCGGTTCGGGCAGAGCCTGCATGTGGCGGGCACCGACCAAGTGAAGCTGGACGACGCGATCCGCTCCATCGCCGCGATGCCGGGCTTCGCGGCGACGCCTATCGAGGCGGGGCTTGAGGAGGCGTTTATCCACCTCATGTCGCAGAGCGCGGACAACATGGCATGAGCGGGCGCATCCCCTTTTCGCTGAGCCGCGTCGCCGCCGTGTTCCTGAAGGAACTGGTGCAGATGCGGCGCGACCGGCTGACCTTCGCGATCCTCTTCGCGATGCCGCTCGTCCAGCTTCTGCTGTTCGGCTATGCCATCAACACCGATCCGCGCCACATGCCGACCGTGGTGGAGGCGCGCGAGGACGGGCCGATGACGCGGGCGCTGCTCGCCTCGATGCATGCCTCGACCTATTTCGACATCGTGAAAGTGACGACGCGGGCCGGCGAAGGCGAAGAGATGCTGCAGGCCGGCGAAACCAATTTCGTCGTCATCGTGCCGGAAGGGTTCGAGCGGAAATTCGTGCGCGGCGAGCGGCCG
>VFQQ010001097.1_pt1 | contig 41311 bp, 75 predicted proteins | sample 3512341 | NCBI WGS metagenome assembly VFQQ01 (sample SAMN10412373, study PRJNA504923) | tailings metagenome | isolation source: Relicate 2 Philex TSF1 revegetated site | place: Philippines: Tuba, Benguet | collected 2017-08-29 | reverse complement strand
GAGAGATAAATGCCACTGATTAGTAGCAGCAGCTCACACAGCCTGCTGCCCAGGGTTTTACTCCCGGCTGCAGTGCTTAGCACCACTTTTTCCCGAGGCACTGCTGCTGTGCACATGGCAGTGCCCTCAAACTGTAACTCGTGACACTCAGCTCCTGCCGCATGCAACCGCCGCTGCTCCGGACCTCACGCCCCGCCCCAATCTGCTCACTTGTGCCCGCTGGCGTTGATGCTGGCCACGTTCTTGAGCCGGAAGTCCCAGGCCAGGTCGGGGTACTGAGGGATAGGCAGGATGGAAGGGATGGGAGGGCAGGATGGGCAGGCAGGCCAGGGAGCGAGGGGCATGGCCAGGCTCAGAGCAGCAATGGTCAACAGAGGGCGTCGAAGCGCGCATGGCGGCCGTGCATTTCCTCTACACAGGCCAGCAGCCTGCCACCTCCAACCAGTTGTTGCCTGCGGCGATTATTCATGTGCTGTGAAATCAATGTGTATCATCCACTCCAGCCCTCACCAGGAAGGGCGCGACAAAGCCGCCCGATGCGCCGTCCACGTGGATCTTCAGGTCCCACCCATTCTTCTGGTTCAGCTCTGCACACAAAACGTTCAATGACACGTGCTGGGTTTTGGTTGGCAGATCTTCTGAGACATCTGATAGGAGGCACGGGGCGGTCTTCGCCTCCCAACCTAAACGGTTCCACAGCAGCACTCGTACGCACCCGAGCACATGGCATCAAAGGCGGCCACGTCCTCAAACTCGCCGTTGTAGGTGCTGCTCCAAGGGATGGAAGCACAGGGGCAGGTATGAGTGATGCAGTGAAGCACACAGAGCAAGCAACTGAGCAACCATGCCAGCCAGGCCGTTTTGCAGCTGGTAAAGCGGGCCAGCAAGCCTGCCCCTTCACCTGCCAAACACCACACCAATGCCTGCAAGAGTAGGCAGGGAGGGCAGCGATGGTCAGCAGCTGCCACCTGGGCCAAAGGCACTGCTGCCAGCCAGGTGCATAACCACAGGGCAGCCCCTCAACCCAGCCAGCTCTGCCCTAGCAAGTGGCCTGTGGACAGCCGGCACCCACGGAAAGGAACCGAGGCGCACCGATGGTGTTCTCGTCGATCAGGGGGCGCATGAGCTCGGGCGTGGCCACCAGCCGGCCCTCCTCCATCTCCACGTACCGCTCTTCCACATCCCCTGCAGGGTGGCAACAGATAAACATGTCATGGTTTGTTTTTCATAGCAAGTGGCGCGTCTTTCGTCTCCACGTACCGCTCCTCCACATCCCCTGCGAAATGAAATGGGCATGAACACGATCACTCCCTGCAGATTGCACAATCCATGGCATGGCGCGGTATGGCATGGCATGGCATGGCATGGCATGGCGCGGCGTGGCATGGCATGGCGTGGCATGGCATGGCGTGGCATGAGGCATTGACATGGCACGGCGGTGCGTAGCTGGCATGGTAGTGCGCATGGCATGGCAGGGAGTGGATGGCATGGCATGGCATGCAACGTAGATGGCAAAGGCGCAGATGCGCAGCACTAGGGGGTGCAGGCAGCATGAGCACATGCCAATCGGATAAACAGACTCACAGTAACGACAGAACTTCTGAACAAAGTTGTCATCAGGGCGTGTGTGATCAGCGGGGTGCAGGGAAGTGAGGCAAGGTTAGCAAGTGCCAAAATTGGGCTGGGACAGGCAACCACCCTAGTCCGCCATTTCCACTCATGCAGCCTCCAGTGGCAGCAGGACCTGTCCATTATCAACTCACCTGCCAGCACAGGTGCGTCTGAGATCCCATCACCAAGTTGGGCTGCAAGCAAGAGGGGCGGAGGAAATGCAAACTGGAGGGTCAGCAGTGCTTTGCTACTCCCCCGGTTACTGCGTACAAGGCAGCCACCCTTATGCCTTGCAATGGCGGGCCTGCACCTCACAGCACAGCTGACTGGCCAGTTGGTGAGCCATGCAACCAATGTGTCCCCCTAAACCAGCCTGGCGCCCTAAGCTCGCCTTTGAAGCATCCTTGCCCGCCTTGGTGCGCGCCTCCTTCCAGCGCTTCAGCAGGCTCAGGCCTGCACAGAAAGATTGCCACAATCGGGTCCCAAATGGGCTGTGGTGCAGTACATTTGGCGGCAGCCAAACAGCGGGGATTGCTGCCAGCTCAACTGCGGCCGCTTGTTCCACCTGATTGCTTGCCTCCCAGCCGCTGACATGTGGCAAGCACGTGCAATTGCGGCGACCCACAACACACGACTTTGCAACCAGATATCAAGGAACGCACGGCCACTCACAGCCCAGCATGATGGCCTCGGAGCTGCCGATGCACGCGGTGCCCACAGCGTCGCTGTTGTTGGGGCCGTCCATGGTGGGCGCGTGCCACAGCCGGGCCAGCATGGACACGCACCTGAGTGGGAGGGCAGTTGGTTGGGAGGGGACAGCTTGAGAGCACAGGCAGCCAGCGTGCAGTGAAGCAAGCAAGCCCGTGGCATGGTGCATAAGAAAGCAATCCTGCACAAGACCATGCAGGCTCACCGGTTGTGGATCTCAGTGCTGGACGGGTACTGCATGTGAATGAGGGCAGAAGGAGTGCAAACTCACATCAACAGCAATGGCAGCAAGCAGCTTGTACAGAGGTGGAGGCAGCCTGCGCACAAGCGTGCCTCCACTGGGCCCCCACTCTAGGCCTGAGCAGATTAAGGCCACACCCGGTGCCCATTCTAGCGCAAGTGGCCACAGCAAGGACAATCCCCTCCCCTTGTGTAGGAGCTGTCCACTATCCACTCGCCTCCTCTGTGTCAACATAGTTGACGTTCACGCTCTCCTTGATCAGCTCCTCAGCCTGAGGCTCCATCCACGTCGTCACAAACGAAGCCTGCCACACAGGAGTGGAGCGGGGTGGGCGGCATTAGACGCGGGTGCGGGGCAGCTCGCATGCAGCATACTGTAGGCTGCTGAACCGCTGCACATGTTTAGTTGCTTGCATGCACCCGACGGCAGGCTAGCAAGCAGCACTGGTTGCTCACCAGGTTGAGGGCGGGCGTGGTGTCCAGCCGCCGGATGTCCTTGATCAGCTGCACAGTTGAAAGGGTGGCAGGCGTTTACACAGCAGGACGCAGGCAAGGCCAATCAAATATTTGCACATGCGCAAAGCAGCAGTGCACGTATGGCACTGGACGCCGCAGTTTGCATCCACAGCAAATCAGCGACGACAGGTGAGACTTCCGCTGCACAAGGAGTCTAACGCAGCTCGCCTGGTACACCACGTGGGCAGGCGCGCCGTCGCGCGGCAGCCTGCATGCAGCGGCAAGGTCAGGGTGTCTCATCGCTCAGGCTCCGCTGTTTTGTGGGCGCAGCCTGCCGCCACCCTCCATTCCTCAGCCCCCAGCCCCTCACCGGTCCTTGGCCATGGGCTGGGACATGTAGCGGCTGGCAAACGTGGAGTCCAGCAGATCGTCAACCGGCCGGGAGGGGTCGGCAAAGTCCTCGGTGAAAGTGGCGCTCCGCTCCGCACGGTGCGTCACCGCGCCCGGGTCCAATCCAGCCGGGTGCACCAGCGCTTCAGCGCGCTGCCCCAGCTCCTTGACCGCATGACCAATGCCTGCCATGCTGGCTGCTGCGGTGCGAAGGTGGGCGGCACAAGCCAGTGTTTGGCTGGCACTTGAGAAAGGCAGCAGGCGGCGGCAGCAGCGGCGGCGGCACCGGTGGAAGGGCAGCCGCAGCAACGGCAAGGCCCGATCGCGCCGACTACCTGCTTGTGGCTCCTCCCTCAGTACAAGGATCGCGCTCGATCCGGTTCAGTCCGCCCTTTGCTCGCCAAGAGCCCTGGGGCGACCCTGCGCGGCAAGGGCGCGGGGCTGGCATTGAGCGATCGCGCTTGCACACCACCTTCCGAGGCTTCAGGAGCAGTGGGCAGCGCGGCTCCACACTGGAGCGAGGGGGCGCGGGCCCAGTGTGAAAACTCACGAAGAACAGGCCCTGTTCTGCCGCGTGTGCACACTGATCAGGACGTCAAGCTGAATTGTGCAGCGCTAGGTGTTTTGGCCGGCGCCGCCTCACCGGGCGGCGGCATGGTATGGTACAGCCTCAGCATCGAGTTGGGCCCCCCCATCCCAGGGCCCACCACTGGAGAGAGTGTTTCCAGGACCCTCGACTCGCGTTGCCTGCTTTTGAGCGTCAGCTGGATCAAATGGGATCTGCAGTCGGGACTGTGTGGACAAGAGGACATGCCGAGCCGAACATCATGCACGCAGCCGTACCCGGCCGCGGCAGGAAGAGCCTGCAGCTTGGCGGCCTCAGGCGCGCTGCGACGAACTCTTGTCTTGATAGCTGCGCAGGGTACCTCTCTCATTATTGCATCTGCACTGCTCTGACGTGCTGAACTAGGCGGGTTATGTTGCAAAGCACTGAAAACACTGAGCGTGAAATGTTCAAGCACCAAGGCAGGTGGGCAATGGATAGGACATCAGCAGAAGGTGGGCCGTCTAATTGTACAACTGAAGACTGTTGCGCACGGCAAGCAGCGGGGGCGGCATGGCTGAACTCGTGAGCACTGCCAACCAGCCGCCGGCTGCGGTACCACTAGCGCCGACGGGGCGCCCGGCCCCCGGTGGAGCGCCCGGATGGTCGCATTGATCTGGAGACCACGGGCTGCCTGCCCGGCAGCCGCGCGGCCATCCGCTACCTGAACGCATCATTGACCCTGCCGGCCGCATAGTTCACCTTGGACAGCTGGCTCAGCTGGCTCAGCACGTCGGCAGCGGCGGCATCCAGGCACAGCTGCCTACGGGCACAAGGGGGCGGCCAGCACACCTCACATTATTCGCACACATGCCCCACGCCACCTCAGCCCAGCATGCACCACTCTTCCCCAGTGCCCAAGGCCCGGCAGCCACCCTGCCCAGCCTCACCAGTTGCCGGTGAGCTCCAGGGCAGTGAGCGCGGTGGCGCCAGCCAGGGCGGGAGGCAGGGCCGTGAAGCTGTTGGAAGACAGCGCTAGGGCCTTCAGATCTGCAAGGTGGTTGATTGCAGCAAGGTGAGCTGGCCCAGTGGGCAAAGGGCGCTCAGAGGCATCTGGAAAGAGGGAAGCACGACATGCGGAGCAGCAGCTTGGTGCCGCTGGGTGCAGCATGATGGGCTGTGCAAAGCGCAGCAGGGGCGTGCGGGCCGGCCGCTGCTGCTGCCGCACCTGCCAGCCAGTCCCCCGGTGGCAGGTTGGTGAGGCCATTGTCCGTCAAATCCAGCCGAGTGAGGCTCCGCATGGTTGTAAGTGCCGCTGGGAACTCATCTTGCAAGCAAGACACGATCCCAAGGGACTCCAGGTGCGGCGCGCTGTGCAGCAGCGCGCTGGCGGCAGCGCCACTTAGCCGCGTGGCAGGCTGGAAGTTCCCGTCGCCGGCACTATCAGTGCAGCGGTGTAGCAGCAGCTGGGTCATTTCATGCAGAGGTGGGCACACAACCAGTGCCCCTGCAGGCAGCTCGCTGCGCTCAATGCGCAGCGTGCGCAGCGGGGCGTTGCCAGCTGGCGGGAGCAGCATGCCCAGCAGCTGCGCCCAAGAGCGCAGGCCAGCCAGCCCTTCCAGTTCCAGCTCCCCTGCTCGTCCATCCCAGCTGCAGCGGCAGAGGCTAGCGCCCGCCATCTGCGTTTCAAGGGACATTGCGAGGGGCAGGGGCGGGGCTTGGCACCGTTCAGATGTAGACAAGCAGAGGAGCAGGGCCATTCAGAGTAGGCAACTAGAGGAGCAGGGCATCACAAGCAGGTCCACATCTCACAGCAGCCCTCCGATGCCATTCAACTTGGCGGCGGCTTGCCTGCAACCGCGCGACGCCGCGTGGCCGGCCAGCTTGGAAGCTGACAAGTGCTGGGAAGGCTGCTGGCGCAGGCAGCTCCGCCACCACATATATGTGTGTCGAGGCAGCCAGGGACAGATGGCGCAGCTGGGACAGCGCCGTCAGCTGAGCCATGGCAGCACCGTCGGGCACCCCGCTGAGCGACAGAGCCTTCAGGTGCGGCAGGCCAGCCGTTGCTGCAACCACCTCGGGCTCAATGAGGGCGGCATCGATGCTCAGCGACCGGAGCGCAGTCAGGCCGGCAATCGCAGCGCCTGTCTCAGGCGACAGCCGGCCTTCTGACACCATCATCTGAGATGACACCTGTTGCGGCGATGGATGGCAAGGTATGAGAGAGCAGGCATTGGTGACGCAGTCCGTGTGCGGCATGCCTGGCGTCGCCCCGGCCTGGGCTGCTAAGCATCATTTGCCACCAGCACTGTCTCTGCTAGAATGTAAGTGGGGGCTTACTGAAACCTCCCTCGCAGCTCGTAGCGCCTCACCCGCAGCTCCAGAGCAGTCAGTCCGGACAGGGCCCCCAGAGCCCCAGCCAGCGCTGGCGACGGGTCAGTGGCCGGGCCATGCCAGCTGAAAGCCTCCAGATTGGGCAGCTGCGCCAGCCAGGCCGCCGCCGCCGGCTGCAGCGCCTCGGCGGCACGCTCCCTGGCCAGATCCAGATGCAGGCGGGCCAGGTGCGGCAGCGTGGGCAACGCCAGCGCCTCGGCGCCGTGTGCCTTGCACTCCAGGGTCAGGCGCAGCTCCGACAGGCTGGGCGACAGGGCTTGCAGCAGCGCGTTGGTGAGCTCCCACAGGCTGCCGTCTGCTTCGCCGCCGCCCGCCTCGCCGCCGCCTGCCTCGCTGCCCTCCTCATCCTTTGTTGCGTCATCCACTTCGTCGTCACTGTTGCCATCATCAAAAACCTGCCCAAAGCCAGCCTCCGGGTCGCCCAGCCGGGCATCCACAGCTGCCACCAGCGGCCCCAGGCGCGCCAGCAGCGTACGCTTGGCCACCAGCCAGGCCAAAAGCTTGCCGGCGCGAGCGGCGCGGCGGCCGTCAAGCGGCAGGGCGCGCCACAGGCCGGGGCTGCTGAAGAACAGGGTGTTCCAGGACTTGCACACGGCGCAGATAGAAGGCCTGCAAGCCAGAGGTTGTAGGAGCAGCCGGGGAAATGCTTTAGCGTTAGAACGTGTGAGCGGCGGAGCGGCGACGGCAGATAGTAGCGTTGGAGCCACTGCTGCCGCTCCGGCGCGCCCCAGCTCACCCGTGCGCCTTGCCGCACAGCTCCATGATGCGGGTGAGGGCAGACTCCGGCAGGGTTTGGAGCGTCGGTGCCCTGCCGGTCGTCATCGTGCGCTGTAGACTGCTGATCGGCAGGAGAAGCGCGTGACAGGCAGCGAGGATGCAGCACTGCGGCGGCAGGCGTCCCAGCACTTGCAACGGCGGACGGCGGCGCTCCGCCCGCTGGCGGCCAGGCGAGACCTCGTGCGATGCAGTTCACAAGCCCTCAGGGCACGACAAGGCAAGAGTTCGCGGGGCACGACCGAGGCTGTAACAAATAGCGGCCGACACGCGCCGCCGGCGTCGAGCGCCGCTGTGCGCTGCATTCCTGACCATCACCCTTGCATCCACCTCCTTGCTCAAATGCCTCACACTTGTCAGGTTGCATGGGATGTGATCTGGAATGGCGACCGCGCCACCGCCCTTGCCGGCGTGTCTGGAGGACGGAACTTCCCTGTCGCGGCAGCTCTGGTTCGCGCTGCATTCCACGATGCCGGCACCTACAACGCGTAAGCATCTCATCCAAATTAGGCTGCAACCGTGACAGGAGGGTTGGGATGCAGGGCGCCACGCTTGCGGCACCGCGCTTGTGCTTGTTCATGCATGCATGCGTGCGCACACCGCGCCCTGCCGCCGCCCCGCATCAATGACGCAGGCCTCACTGCTTCCCTCCCTGCATCCCCGTCTTTCCTCGCAGGACCACCAAGAAGGGCGGGCCAAACGGGTCCCTTCACTACGAGACGACTTACGCCGCCAATAGTGACTCCCGCATGGTCCAGGCCGTGGCATACATTGACAAATGGGCAGCCGCGATCAACGCGCGCCTTGCCGCGGCCGCGCAGGGCAAGGTGCGGCGGGTGCGGTGCGGTGTTTGGCTCAGCTGGCTCCAGCAAGCTAGGGCACATGCCAGTGGCTGGGCAGCCATGCGGTCAGTGTTTGAGGTTGCCACGCGATCTATGCGGTACGCAGTGCACGGCTAGCCTGCCCCAACTCGGACCCAGCACACCCGCCGTCGCCCACCTGCCGCTGCAGCACCGCAACCCTCGCATCCCCGCCGGGACCAAAATCTCGCTGGCGGACGTCACCAAGCTGGCCGGCGCTGCAGCTGTCGCTGCTCTGGGCGGACCCAGCCGCTACGAGGTGAGCCTCCCTGTTGTGAACACGTGCCTGATGGGTGCTGTGCATGACATGTGCTGTGCATGGGTGCTGTGCATGGATGCCATGCACAGCATGGGTGCACAGCACTGTCAGGCATGCCCGGCCATTGCGCCACCAGGCCTGCATGCACGTTCAGCGTGCGCTGTGCCCTCCAGAAGCACCTGCCCTGTACATATACCGCTAACCTGCCCTGTACAGCTAACCCTTCCTGGCTATGCCGATGAAGGCATCTCTTTCCACGCCCGGAGTTGTGACCCCCTTTGACCCCTTGCGTTTGAAACCCATGCGCTGCCCGCAGCTGTTTAACCTCGTCCCTCTGGGCCGCAAGGACCAGGGCTTTGCTGACGATGTCTCCGGCCTGCCGGCGCCTTTCTTTGGCTTCGGCGACCTGGCCTGCCGCTTCCGAGGCATGGGATACACGCTGCAGGTGCAGGGCTCGGTGTGGCTTGGTTGGCGGGGATAACTTGGCAAGCGGGCTGCCTTAAAGGCCGCCAGCTGCAGTTCTGGAGCGGCGGCCAGGGTTTCCGCCAAGGGCACACTCCATGCCGGATCAGCAACTCGTTAGGCACTGAGTCAGCCCACAGGACTATCCTGCCCCAACTTAGATTCCCTCCGCCTTACAACGTGCAGGATCTTGTTGCGCTGTCCGGCGCTCACACGGTCGGCTTCTTTGAGACGGGCATTGAGCAGACCGGGGGCCACAGCTTGGAAGCCGATGGATCGCACGCCCAACCGCTCCGACTGAATGCATTCCGCAGGGGATCTCTGACTTGCCTGCCTGGTCTGCTGGCATTCGCACCCGTGGGTGGCTCAGCAGCACAGCTGTGGCTGGACACGACAGTCACTCCCCGCCTGGCTGGGGCCCCCACCTGCTCCAGACTACTTCACCATGGTCCTGATGAAGAAGGGGGCGTTCACTTCAGACAACACGCTGCTGACCAACAGGAACACCGCCTCGGTAAGCAGCCCTCAAAGGTGAACCGCAGCCGGGGCAGCAATGCGGACAGGTGGCCCATCCCTCCTGGCACAGCGGTCACCGCATGCACAGTGCATGGGCGCGTGCGATTTTGCACACCGCCGCCCAACTTGGACTGACTCCTGCTCTCCTGTGCTGCTGCAGCTGGTGAGGCACTTTGCCAAGAGCCAGCGCGCCTTCTACAACGCCTTTGCCCACGCGTACCTGAAGATGGCTTCGATGAACGCTGTGTGGCAGCCGTACATGTGAGGCATCCTTCGGAATACAGATCATCCCCTCGCCAAGATGAGCATGCTGCGCCAGTGAAGGCCCAGGGCAGTTCTGCCCCTACTTGGAGTGTCGAAGCTAGCTGGCTTTTAGCGCTCTTGCCACCCGAAACCCAGGTTCGCAGCTCCGAATTGGAGCCTTCGCACCTGTACGATTCCTCCCCTCTCGTGACGCCTGCCCTCTGCACAGCCCGGGCATGGCTAAAGTGCATTGCTGATTTGGCGCGCAGGAATTGCCTGCCGTCCAGTTCAACCCTCTGTCCATTCTTGTACCGACTGACCCCACCCATGATTCAAGCTTGTTGAGCGTTGTTGCTTAGGCCAAGCTGCATGATTTTCCCATTCGTAATGGCGATTTGCCGGCTGTGATTGCATTTCCATCCATTCCAGCCAACTGCACGCACTGTAGCGCGAATTTTTCCTCCCATCGAGGCTGCCTGCGCACGTCTTGTTTGCCCAATTCTTTTCAAACAGCCTGCAAGGATTGGCTGTTAAGTGCTGCCGCAGCACACTGGCCGCGACTGCAGCGGCACACTAACCGAGTTTTATATGGGTGCTGTGTAAGCAGTCCATGGGTACAACTGTAGAGAGATAATACTGGGCAGGAATAAAATGACAGTCAACACGGATGCATTACTGGACGGGTCACACATCCCCCATGGCCGCCAGCGTTGCCTGCAGCACGCGTTTCTTGCCCAGCCTGTATCGCACCGCCGTCTGCAGCTGCTCAGCACGCAGCTGCTCATCCCCTCCTGCCGCACTTGCTGCTGCTGCTGCTGCCGCTGCCGCTGCTGCTGCACTGCCGCCGCTCTCCAGCTGCCGCAGTAGAGCCTCATCGTCTGCTATGCTGGTCGGGTAGGCAGCCAGCAGCTGGCGGCAGCGCAGCGCCACAAACTGCGGCACGCTCAGCGGTGTGCGGCCATCGGGGCTGCCGCGCCCAACCGCCAGCAGCGCCTGGGCGGCCTGCAGCAGCCTGGAGTCCAGGCCATTGGCTGTTGCCACCATTCTGTGCAGCAGAAACAGGAGAGGGTGGAACGGAAGAGAGGGGTCAGTTTGTAACAGCTCACGAGCAGTCTAGCGCAAAGCGCCTCTGCATGACCCCCGCTGCGCGGTGGCATGCAAGCCAGCAGCGGGCGCTCCTAACCTAATGTACTGCTCGCCCGGGCCGAGTTGCGCCTCTAGCTGCTGCACCGCCGCCTCTACGGCCGGCCAGTCTGGCTCCCAGTCGTCTGCTGGTGCTGCTAACCTGGCCTTGAAGGTTTGCAGGTCGAACAGGTCGTAGAAGAGCACCGCTGCGCAGCAGGGGTGGCATGGGGTGGGCGGGATGGGGCGGGACAGATTTACTGCGGGACAGCCCCCAGTGAGCAGCGAAACAGGTGTGCAGGCCCACCAACACGGACGCCGCCAAGCAAATGGCCCAACGTAGGTGCAGCCCCTGAGCAGCGGTGTCGTCCTCAGCAGCAAAAGCTCCCCAATTACACCTTTCGCCCAGGCAGCCCACCTGAATCGTGCGGGTTGTCGGCCGGCACAAAGCCGAAGAAGAGGAGGAAGACGTCGCTGGGCCAGCTGCCATAGCTGATGGTCACCTCCTGCCCCGCTGCAATGCCCTGCTCTCCCGCCACTAGCTCAAACCGGCTGGGCTCCGCTGCCGCGGCTGCTGCCGTGTCCGGCGGGCACACCTCGTCCAGAGCAGCCGCGCCCTGGCAGCTGCCTGGGCTCTGCAGGCACCTGCAATGTACAAGGAAAGCCACGCAGCACCTGCTCATCAGCACGACGAAATGTGCCACTTCAGGCTGCGGTACAACCCCCCAGCAAGGCGCCCCTCCTCTGCAGCTTACTTATCGGCAGACCAGGCATACGCCCCAACCAGCTTCTCAAAGCACTGCCACGTCTGCCCCATGGCTTGCCGCACCTGATAGTCGCATTCGGCGCCAGCGTGTGGTTGGCCATGTCAATGCCGGGCACCCACACGTGCCGCCCCGCCTGCGCAAAGCTGCGGCTGTGCACCAGCGACAGCGTCCATGCCACCTGCTGCCGGCTGAAGCTGCCGGCCAGCTCCTGCACAGGAGGCATGCGGGGTTGACATCGAGGTGGGCATGTGAGGTAAACGGCATGGGGAGGCAGCTGGGGGCCGCATTGCGGTGGCTTTGCGTGCTCGAGGTACGCATGTGTTTCAGGCATAGCAGCAGCGGCTGCAATGCGCTGCATATTTGTAGGCCGGTTGGCTGCATTCAACCAGCTGTCGGCACGACAGCCATGCAGAACTTGCTACACGTTGACCTCCCCCAATCATGCCCCACGAAAGCTGTATCACCCGCTCAACAACACACCCACCCAGCCCACCTCGCAAGCGGTCTCCAGCACGCCGCGCATGTGCTGCGCCTCAGCCAGGGTATCCTCATCCTGGAGCTCTGCCAGCTCAGCATCGCTCCAGTACAGCCAGGGCAGGTCCACATGAGCAGGCAGCGCATCTAGCCATGGCGCGGCGCTCATGGCTGCAGCCACGCCGCCAGCCTCTGCCGCTGCGGCTGCTGCTGCCGCTGCCTGGCGGCGCAGGAGCTCAGCAGCCATGTGGGTGCTCCACCGCCCCTCGTCCACACCCTCGGAAGTTATGGCTGCTGTGAGGGGCACCGACAGAATCACCTGGTTGTGGGAGGGGCGAAGACAGAGGGAACGCAGTTGGCAACGTTGCTAAGCAGCGTTGGGAAGCATGCTGCCACACACGGGGTGGCTGTACAGGGGCTGCCAGCAGCAGCACGGCTGCACATGACCTGACATGCCAATCAAACTTAAAGCCAAGCACGTCCCAACTAGCTGCAAGGGTGCACCCACAACAGCACTCCGCACCTCCTCAGGTTCAATGTCGGCAGTTGCCACCAGGCACCAGCCCAGCCCCTCGCCCGCAAACCGCCGCTCCACCTTCAGGCTGGTCGGAGTGGCGCCCTGCCAGCGCACCAGCCAGTCCAGCAGGCTGCTGGCCTGCTGTCGCTGCTCAGTTGGTGAAGCTGCAGCGCTGGAGCCGGCGGCGGCAGCGGCGGCAAGGTGGTGGGAGCAACCAGCGCTGCGACCAGGCTGCTGCTGCTGCCATCGGCATGAAGCTGCAGCCGCGGTCTGTTGCACGCGACGTGGGGCTACACTGGGCCCACACGCACGCGGGACGGCGGGCGCTCGCCCTGCTGCATGGGCTGGCTGTGCTGCAAGCATAGTGAAATCAATCGATCATCTAGCGCACGAACGTGAGCGGGAGATGCCGGTGCAGCCCCACCCAGCGGCGGCGCAGCGGCGGCAGCGTTGCCACCGCAGTGGGTCGGCGGGTGTGACAGGCCGGGTGGGCAGCAGGGCAAAGCCTGTGCTGGATGGCAGTTGCGGAGGTCAGGTAACGACAGGCATGCGACCTCAATCACGATGACTTCGCGGCAGAGGGGAATACAGTGGATTTATCACTTACTATCTGCACCACCGCTGGGCTATTATCCTCGTCCCACATGTCCGGTGCATCAGCTGATGACATTGCAGGTCTTACATTCACTCCGAATAACTGAAAGCTGACAGGCACATGGGAAGTACAGAGGCGGTATGTAGGATGTGGGGATGGCTTGTTGAGGCACTGATGGGCTACTGGGAGAATTAGTAGAGCGCCACGTGCTCGGCAGGGTCAAACTGAACGCCCTGTAAGCTGTAGAAGCATTGCAGCCAGCCGGAGTACAAGCAGCTAGATGGGTGGTATGGCCGCTGGCCGTTGTTGCAGAGGGCTGCCGGCCAGATGCTGCTTGGGTCAGAGTGATGGCTCACGCCTTGCTCCCCTTGAGCAGAGCGCCCACTGTGCTGGCCGCCTGGTCTCCGGTGAAGATGGCGCCCTCGTAGAACCCGGGCCAGGAGGGAGACAGCTCGGTGCCCGCCCTGCATGACAGAAGAGGGGAGGGGCACAGGAGGTGTGTTCCCGGCACCGCTTTGAAGCAAGCGCATGCCGCAACCTGCCGGCAGTTGGTTCGTCTGTTGGTGGCCACCTGGGCCTCACCAGTGAATGCGGTCCACGGGGGCAGTCAGCGCAGGGCCGTAGCCAGTCCACACGCCGGGCGCCATGTACATTGTGAACGCTCCACCGACGTACTGAAGAAGGGCAGGGGACAAACAGAGCAGTGAGAAGTCTTCAGGGTGGCTGAAGCCATGCGCGCTGTGGCCCCTGGCACTGCACCAAGGGCCGTGCGCGGCACTCGCCACGTGGTACCACGGTACCGGCAACCTGCCTGCTCCACGGGCCAGTTGACGGCCGCAAAGTTGATGGCCTTGGTGGCCACATCCGGTGAGTCCAAAAAGTCTGCCCAGGTCGTCAGCACCGCCTCCCGAATCGCCTCGGTGCCCTGCAAGGCAGGGCAGTAGGGCGGCAGCACGGGGGACGCTTTGCATGCGGCTTGGTGGGGGAGGTGCTGCAGGGCGGCTGCCACAAGGAGCTGCACTGCAAGGTCATTGCACCGTCATCTGTGGACAGTGGGGTAAGCTTCAGAAGCTAGCTGTAGAGCCACCCAGCCAGCTGGGCATGCACTCACCTGCGCCAGCAGAGACAGGGCATCATCCGACCACAGGAAAGAGGCCAGCACGCCCGGGCCGCCGGGCGGGGACACATCAACTGCGGCAGAGAGCATGATCGGGCGTGGGTTGTGAGGCGGCGGCAGAGCTGTGAGGGGGCTGGAGGCAGGACATTCTGGGGAGCAACAGAGGCATCAGCAGCGCTCATCCTGCCTGCTGGGCAACTGATTGGGAGCTGCCGGCAGCACTCACACACGGAGTCAATCTTGCGGGCGCTGGCGGTTGTGTAGGCAAACGGGTCGATGGCAAAGGTGATTGACTCGTTGGCAGGCAAGCCGTTGCGCCAGAAGGGCTCCTCGTAGAAGGCCAGCACCTGCGGGAGTTGGTCAGCAGAGCAGTGGTTGATTGGTTACCACCGGGTTGGTTGTGTAGTCTTGGCGGCAATGGCGGTGCAGAACACCAGCGCCATCACAGCACGCATCGCACGATGATAAGCAAGCAGGCAGGCCACCGCTCCACGCCTGCTTGCCTTGACGGTGGTGCCCATGGGCACGCGCTCCGTCAGCTGGTTGCGCATGGGCGGCAGCGGAGGGCTGTACTGGATGCGGCCCGCCAGGTGCGGCGGCATCGCCACAATCACGTACTTGGCGTTGTACCTGCGGAGCGGTTCGAACGAGGGGGGGCAGGATGAGCGGCTTGGCATGATTGGATGCAGCGACAAGATGCCCAGGGCATGGAAGAAGCGCGATTGCAGCCCCACCAGTGCAAGTCATGGCACGCTCCTCGTTGCAGCTGGGGCTGCGACATCAGATGCCTACCTGGTGTCGGTTGTTCCGGCGGGGTCGTCGGTCTCAATCTCCACACCCTCGGCAGTCTGGGTGATGTACGCCACGGGCGCATTGACGATCATCTTGCCCCCAAGCTTCTTGACGTCCTGAGTGTGAGGCAGAGGAAGGGTGCAGGGTGAGGTGCAGGCTGGTCGTCCAGTCGCTGTTATGTTCACCAGCCAAGTCCCATCAGCAGCCACAGTGGCGGTGATGCATGCACCAAACAAGCTTGTAACGCATGCTCACTTCAGACAGGAGGTTCACAAACTGGCCGGCACCGCCCCTGCAAGATCAAATGCCGAAGTGAACAGTGCATCAGCAAGGGTGCCCGTATCTCAGTAGCTCGCTGCCGCCGCAGCTGCTGCGATGGCACCGAATGGGCTGCTGCCGCTGAGCCCTGGCTGGCTGGCAAGCAACATTAACGCAGTCAGGCCTCACCAGAACAGCCACTTCTCTGGCTCCTCCGACTGCACAAAGGATGGAGGCATGCAGTTGGTGTCAATCGGTGCAGGAGGGCCTGGTGCTGTGCACTTCCACGCATGCTTTTGTGCCGGTGGCAGATTGCAAGTGGTGGGCACCAAGACGCGTGGCATCCAAAGCAGGCAGGGCTGCCGCAGCTGCGCTGCTGCGGCAGGGCTGAGACATCGCAGCGCAGCACAACAGAAGCTCCCATGCCTGTGCTTGCCTGCGGCGCAGCCTTCATCTGGCGGGCGACGTGCAGGGCTGAGACATCGGCGGGCTTCATGCCGCCCAGGGCACCTCCAGACACAGGGTAGCTTGCAGCCACGGCGTTCTTGGCATACTCATTCTTCGAGTTCATGTCAAGCCCTGCAGGTTAGGCAGGGTGAGGCAGCAGCGTGTTGCCAGGCAGCAGGCTGAGGTTCGCCATGACAAGGCAGCAGCAGCCGCAGTTGAATGAGCGCAGATTGATCACGCGCCCATTCGGCTGAACAGCCGCGGTCCCTTGGCACATACGGCTGCGCACATGTCTGGAACGTGATGGAATCCAGCTCCTCGGCGTTGGGGCTCAGCCAGGGGTGCGTCACGTTGATCGTCTCGGCCACGGCGTACAACTCCTCGCTCAGCCGCTCCTTCTCCTCCAGGTCGGCTGCAGGGGCGGGTGCGAAAAGGGATGACCCATGTTGGGGCTACACAGATGAGCGCCTTGTGAGCAGGCAGGTGGTCAGGTGGGGAACATCGAATGGGACAGTTGGCATCGGTTGTTCGGAATGGAGATGGGCATAACCAGCAGGGCATCCATGGCAAAGCCTGCTGGCTTAGCCAAACCCAGACCCTCACTGGCGCACCCAGCTGCTGGTCGGTGAGTGCGTCCAGCGCATCGTGGGGCAGCGGCAGGCCGTTGACGTACTCAGGGGGCAGGATGACGCCCTCGCTGTCGGTGCGGTTCATGAAGACCTTGGACTTGCCGGCAGCTGCAGGGTAAAGTAGAGAGGCGGTGAGAGGGGAGCAGGCCACATCGGAATGCAGTGTGGCGCCAAGCGACTTGGCAAAGCACCAGCACGGGGCGCACGCTAGTGCGCAGATGCTTTGTGTTGGATGTCAACCTGTGAAGCATAAACACAACTCACTGTGGACGGAATCGTAGCGCTGGACACTGTACTCGTCAGCCATGGCCAGGAAGCGCGTCTGCGTGGGGCCGACCCATTGGCCGCCCTGATCCCACCTGCGCAAGTGCAGGCGATGTGTGCACAGCAGCCCTGAGCTTTGGCTTCAGGGTGCTGCCGAAAAAGCGCGCTGCATCTGCAAGCATGCAAAATGCTCAAATCATCTGCTCAAAATCCTCACCAGTACTTGCCGTCCACCAGGCCGCCCTGGCACTCTGGCAGGGTGCAGGGCACGATCTCGCCGTCCTCCTTGGCCACCGCGGTGCGGTTGGAGCGGCCGCCCAGCACGGAGCGGGCCTCCAGGACCAGCACAGAGCGGCCCTCCCGCAGCAGGTTCCGTGCAGCAGTCAGGCCGGAGATGCCGCCACCAACCACAATGACATCAAATGACTCTGGGGGGCGGAGGGGTAGAGAGAAGTATGTGACGCGGTTGCTTGGCGTTAGACAGAAGAAGAAAGGCTGCAGTGCAGCTGAGCACATGCGGGGTGCATTGAGCGGCGGCGGGAATGTGGCCTGTGCCGGCGGTGGTCCCAGCCACCTTGCCCGCGCCCTCTCCATCTCCCTGTATCACGGCGCTGTTCGGCCTGCGTTTGCCTGTCAGACCCTCAGCAAGCTGTATCAATTCCCAAGAGGCGGAACCCGCTCAAGCGCACGTGGTTGCCCTCAGCGCCGAGCAAGCGCGAGCATGGAGCACCCTCACCAGGCTGTGAGCTCTCTGCAATTGCGAATAGAGCGAGCAGGGCCGCTGCAGTGCGGCGGGCAGGGAGCATGTTCGGCAAGCTGCTCGATGCTGCAGTCTTCTGCGCTGCCTCGCTCCAGATGATACAACTGGGCGTCAGAGAGCTCGATGCAGGCGAACAAAGGAGGGATTCACCCATGTGGCCCTTCCTGCTGGCAAGGGTGACTGGGCGCTTCAGCGTGGCGCCTCCACCACAGGTCAGCCTGACAAAGTTTTCGAGGGCTGCGCAGCTGACATTGGCCTGCAGTCAAGCCTGCCGCCAAAGCATGATTATGGTGCTGCGAGAGGAGGTCTGTGGTACAAGCCTGCTGCTGACTGGTCGCGCAGCACCTGGGTGGGCTCGGTTCCATGGTATCCATCAGAGAGGGATGCACAGAGCAGGCCTGCACACGTTCAGCACAGCTGGCTGACGACTGACTGCATGGCTGTGGCAGCAGATGGCAGGCCTTGCGACAGCTGGCACGCACTGGCGGCTGCGTGGTTTGGGACAGCTGCGGGAGAACAGTGCACAAATGTCTGCTGACCAGCGAAGTTGCGTGAAGACAAGGCATTGCACACAACCAGCAGTGAGTCAATGGCCGGCGGCAGGCACGGCCACTTAGCATGGCTAGTGGCGCTAGCAGGAGGCCCGATGCTTGGCAGCAGCATTGCTTGCACAGCGTGACACCTACCAAGCCGACGGGCAAGCGGTTTTGCCATCCTGCGCCCAGCATGCCCATACTCCCTCACTGCAAACCAAAGATACAGCGAGCTGGCGTGCTGACTCTGAATAAGCTAGGCCAAGCACCATGGCACAACTGCTCCTGGCGACAACGCAACGCACTGCTGCGGCGGCGGGCGGCAAGTGCCAGGGGGGAGCCCCCAGCGCCCCGATGCGGGGGTGTGCAGTTGCCGGTGTGATGCCATCCGCATGCTGTCGCAAGCACGGCTTGGTGGGAACGCCTTGGGCCTGCGCTGGGCCCACAGGCAAGCGGGACGGCGGGCGCTCGCCCTGCTGCAGGGGCTGGGTGGGTTGCAAGCACTGTCGGGCTATCTAATATTGAGAGTGTAACAATCTGAGCAGCACAACGCCCCAGCAGGCCCTACCCACCAGCGGCGGCGCAGCGGTAGCGGCGGCGGCAGCCACATGCGGCCATCTCAGCCAGCGATCGCGGTGCTGTCTTGACCACGTTTGTGCGTGCAATACCGCATAGCCCACAAACATGCCAGCAGCGGCCCTGGCTGCAAGGGCTGTGGCCCAACTTCGAGCCCAGCCTGCGCCACGGGCCCAGCGTCAGGCAGCGTGCAGAGGCACCGTGAGCGTGATCGATGGGCGGCAGCAGCGCGTCTGTGGTAGGGGCGGCAGCACTGCCGCCGCCGCCGCCTCCGCCGCCACCCCAGGCGCCGCTCGGGTGCTGCCTGCTCACGGCCGGCCGCAGCACGCAGCTCGCCGCCCCTTTCAGCAGCTTCATAAGAGGCACCGAGGCAGCGTGACAGCACGGGCGGGGCCTGGTGGCAACTGGAGCGACCGCAACCAACGGAGGGTGGACAACCAGATCCTAATTGGCACAGGCGAGTGTTCAGAGTTAGTGAGGGTTGTTCAATCAGCTTCTGGGAGCAGCTGCAGGTACAGTGCTGCTTCTGAATGCAGCCGTTCCTGAACATGCGCCGAAGCCGCTCATTCACACCACCCCTGCTGCTCTGCTGCAGGCCTGGGGCTGACCGCCCTGGTGCTGCTCGCGCTTCGGCTGGGCAGCACAGAAGCCTTCCAGTCAGCCGCAGCATTTGACTGGACCGCTGGGGACGTCAGCTTTGGCCTGGGAGACGCACTGGGAGGCATGTTGTGGGCGGCGTCGCTGTACTTCTGCAGCCCGCTGCAGGTACAGCACCATCGTGCGGTTGGTGGGGTGGGGCTTGCAAATGCCAGGTTGCAAATGTAGCATTGAGTGGAGCCGGCAGCAGCATGTGGCATTGCGCAGCCCATCGTCGGTCCTCTTGCTGCGCCTCACTTGGCCGCCGCTGTCCTGCCCCCCTCCCCCCGCGCCTGCAGCTGCTGCTGCTGTTCTTCGGCTTCATCGAGACGGAGCGGCCATCGGACTGGGTGCTGCGCCGCCTGGGCCTGGCCACAGGGCAGCCCGTGGATGCAATTGATTATCGTGCACCGCCCGCCCTCATGGCCGCGACCGTGGCTGTGTTTGTTGCGTCCGGGCTGGGCCTGGCCTGGACGCTGCAGGCGGCACTGGGCGATGCCACGTGGTCTGTTAGCACAGGTGGGTGAAGGGTGGACGAGGGCTGCTGTGGTGGCTCTGGCTGTGCGTTTTAAGTGGAGGGGGTGACCTGCAGGGGGGGCTGTTGACACCGCCCTCCTCTTGACTCTCTCATGGCTTGTGCTGGAGTGTATAGAGCCAGACCACCGATTGGCTGGGCAGCCTGCTGGAGGCAGACTGCTCCTCAACTTGGCGTGCCACCCACTCCGCTTTCCTGTTCAGGCCTCGGCTCCTTGTTTGCGGCGGGGATGTACGAGGTGGGGCGCCCCCGCCGCCTGACGGTGGAGCAGGCGCAGGAGAAGGAGCGGCAGTGGCAGGACTTTGGTGAGCATCGCCACTTGGCAGCAGCAGCAACAGGTGCCTTGAAGTGCTGTCCTGCCCGCCCGCCTCCTGCTGGGCGTCTGCTGTCCGCTGGCTTTCCAGCACCGTGCCTCGTGTGCCCACTGCCCTCGGCCAACGTGCCACCAACCAACCGCCCTCGCTCCGCTCTCCCGTCCCACCCACCCGCAGCCCGCTTTGCCGACGCGCGCCTGCAGCGCAGCGGCCGCTGCCACGAGACCGAGATCATTAAGGCGCTGCAGCGGGAGCTGCCTCAGTTCCGGCGGGAGGGAGCCCTGGAGGGCGCCACGCTGCGGCAGCTGGTGCGCAACTGGGCACCCGATGCGGAGCGCACCTCTGCGGGATACTTCAAGGGCCTCAGCCTGCTGCCGGCAGGCGGCGCGCCCGTGCCGCCGCCGCGCGCGCAGCCCGCAGGCAGCAGCAGTGCGGCAGGCAGCAGTGCAGCAGGCAGCGTGGACAACAGCGTGGACCAGTACTGATCTGTTGGATGCGGTTGAATGAATTGCTTGGAAGCAGTCCTGCCTCTGATCCGATCTGATGATTTGCGTCACGTGCCACATGTGCGGAGCCGTCTGGATATGCACACCTCAATTTGATGCTACTGTGCAACCACAGTTAGTCCTGGCTCGGCCTGCAAGTCAGACCAGCTCCCGAACAGCAGCTATTACATTGCCGCACCACTGAAAATATCATCGTTTGCCATGGGAAGAAAGGCTGGTAAGGGAGCACAGAATTGGTGGAAGCCGAGGCGTCGGTTAGCATTGGGAGAAGGTTGGGCCTGTCAAAAGGTGTAGGGGCGGCAGTGCTGGGTTAGCAGGTTTGGCGGGGAGGGGGAGCGTGAGAGCAGGCTGAGGAGCGGAGCGAGGGGGAGGGGGTGGAAAAAGCAGCAGGAGAGGCGCAAGAGCAAAGGAGGGAGGGTCAGCAGCAGAGGTGGGTGGGTGCGCTCAGAGGCTGGCCCGGCTGGGAGGCGCGTTGGGGGCCTGGCTCGGCAACACATGGGACATAGGAGGGGGCGCCTGGCTACAGCTACAACAAATCAAACATGCTGCGTCACTTGTCTGTGTACAGTGCGGTCTGCGAGTTAGGGGGGCTGGCGGGGAGGCGAGCAGGCGAGCAAAGGGGGGCCGGATTCCTTGGGGTGGGACTGCTGAGGCGCCAATGTGCGCTCAGGTGCGTGCCAGCTGCGGCTTGCCTGACTTGCCGCCGATCGCGCTGCCGCCGTTGCCGCCGTTGCCGCCGTTGCCATTGCCGTTGGCGCTGGCGCGGCCGCGTGGGCGCCACTCCTCCCGCACCGGAGGGGTGATGCCCAGCCTCAGGCACTCCTCATCATATGCCTGCTCCGCCGTTGACAGCGCCTTTTTGGCGCCGTCAAATACCGACAGCTTCACGCCTGCGGGAAAACATAGGGCGAGCGGGCAGGGCCAGGGGCGGCTCAGAAGAGGGCACTGGGGTCCAGTGAGAGCGGTGGCGGCTCCAGGTGAGAGTCCTGCAACCAGCGGCCGTCGGACGATGCATTTGACAGAATGCGCTGAAGGCAGGCCGGCCCATTGCTGCACGCCGCTTGAAGGGGCGGGCAACCCGCCAAGTAGCCCTGCTGCCGGGCGCTCTCAACAGTCCAGGGCACACAGAGCAGAGCCCGGCAGGCGCCTACTGCCACATCCCACAAAGCCGCCCGCCCGCCTCTGCTCACCCTTGTTGGGCAGGTTTTTGAGGGCGTTGGGCACAAAGCCGCGGTACAGGCCCGCCAGACCGTCATCCTTGAGGATTGTCCGCGCCGCCACGTGGAAAGCCACCGAGCGGCCCGCCTGCGCACAGGATGAGGGAGGGCGGAGTGTGTTGGCAGGTGTGCAGGAGGGCGGAGCTGGGAAGACCAGCGACACGCTCGCGGGCACTCAGCTACCTGTTTCGGTGGCATGCAGGCTGTGCACTGCCCTGCTGGCTGTGCACTGGCCCCTGCCCCTCGCCCCAGCACCCTGCCCCCCCACCTGCAGCTGGATGTGGCGCCGGATTGTGTCCAGCGGGTAGCATGTCACCGTGGCAATGAAGGCGGCGGCAAAGCCGCGCGCAAACGAGGGCAGCTCCTGCGGCAGCAGGTCGTACGAGGTGAGCTCCAGCGCCATGTAGGGGCCGATGCCTGCAGCAAGGGGCGGGTAAACCAGGAGCAGTTTAGACATGGCGTCAAGGGAGGAAACAGTGGCCACACAGGCAGCCTGCGCGGCCGCCCATGCGCCAATTGACAGACTGCGCTTGCATTTGAGCAACAAGCACACATGTGGAGGCAAGATTAAAATGCAGCAGCGGCTGCCATGCCACCACAGCGCGCCCCAGCACAGCGCAGCGCAGCGCACCCAGCATGGAGGCGCCCAGGCCTCGGTAGAATGCCGCCCCGCTGCCCTCCCGCAGCAGCACCGCCACGGCGCCGCGCACGCCGCGCAGATTGGGATCCACTGCCAGCCGCAACCGCAGCGTGTCCAGCGGGTAGGTCAGCTGCGTGGGTGGTAGCGTCAGGTTGGCTGGTTTGTGTGAAGAGCGGGCAGCAGGGAGTGGAGGTGCAGCGCACGCAGCCGCGGCGCAAGTTGCAAAGGTGAAGAGGGATGAACGGTGACGGCACAGCCCAGACACCCAGCATTCAGCACCCCTGTCTTCTCACCAGCGTGGCGGCCATGCCGGCGCACGCGCCCGCCAGCAGGCGCCGCTGCACGCTGAGGTGGCCCTCCTGCGAGTGAAGCAAGCGTTGGCAGGCAGGGCGTCAGCACTGATGCAGACTGCTACAGCTGCCCAGGGCACACGCCGTCGTTTGACAACAGACCCTGCCCCAGTCGGAGCTGCCCCCCCGCCGCCAGCCACCACTCACGTCGTTCTGGAACAGCTTCTTGAACACCTCGTAGCTGTACAGCTGCGCCGCCGAGTAGGGCACCACACGCAGCACCTGCGGAGTGGTGGCCAGGGCAGCAGGTTTGGGTGTCGTAACCTCAACAGTGCAGCCTAGCTCCTGGCCAGGGGATGCACAGCTCAGACATGCGCCGCCCCCGGCTGGCACAGTCAGCCTACCCCACGTGGCCCAGCACCCACCCACCTGCGGCAGGTTGCCCTTCCAGTAGCCCATGATGCCCTCCTCCCTGCCGATGGCCAGGAAGGCCTGCAGCAGGTTGCCCTTGGAGGCGGCCGCCGCAATGGCGCCGCGCTCCAGACCGCCCTTGACCTGCAGCAGGATCTTGACCTGCGCGCAGCAGACAGCGGCAGCAGGGCAAATCAAAAGCTGCATGATTGAAGCCAGGTGTTGGCTGGTATAATCTGCACAGGTACAAGCCTCATACAGCCCCCCTGCGCACCCGGTCCAGCGGCGCGGTGATGGTCTTGGCGATGGCGCCCGACAGCGCGCCCGCCCCAAACAGCACGGCGGCGCGGGGCACCAGGGCCAGCAGGGCGGCCGGTTTGTGGGTGGCCAGGTAGTCGGGGGTGAGGCGGGCGGTGGTGGGCGCCTCCCCAAGCTCCCAGACCAGCTGGGCGGCCGCAGGCGCCGGGCGCCAGGCACCGGCGGCCGGGCCGCCCTCGATGGCCAGGCTGCTGCAGCCCACTTGCAGGGTGTGACTGCCCGGCATTGTGAGGCTGCGGGCGCCGGCGGGCGGGCGGCAGCAAACGGGTGTCTCCGCCGGTGCTTCTACGCTGGCTGCAGCGCGCCCAGGATACTTTGCAGCACTGTAGAAGCGCGATGGTAATGCTTGCAAGGCGTGGCAGTGGCGGTGTTGCGCGCGGCCACCACTCATGCTGGCAGCGCAGCAGGCGCTTTTGAAGGCCAGCCCAGCGCCACTGCTGGCCCTGTCACCGATCAACGCAGCGTTGCGATCGCTCCAGCACTCGCACTAGCCCCGCTCGTGTTTTGAAGCGCCGGCAGCCAGCGCCAGAAGCACCATGGCGACGCGCGGCATGATGTCAGGTGCTGCCCGACGCTGAGGCGGCGGCCAGGAAGGCCCTGGGGGGCCGCGCCGGGGCCTCACCGCCTCCCCGCCTCCCCGCCCCGCAGAGAACAACTTTGTGGGCAAGGGAGTCATCCTGTCGTGGCTGAACAACGCCCTGCAGCTACGCCTGGAGCGGATCGAGGACGTGAGCTGCTGCTGGCGCCGCCGCCGCTCCTGCCGCCGCCGGCACCATCGGGCAGCCATCCCTTGCATTCCACCTTTGTGCTGCGGGTGCCTGCAGCGCCGCCCGCACAGCCCTGCTGGAAGTGCAGCCGAGACTCCTGTGCTCAGTGGCCAGCAGCCAGGACCGGAATGGCATGCTGCTGAGCCCCTGCCGTGCCGCACGCGCTACCCCCTTGCTCCTCGCACCCGCAGACGTGCAGCGGCGCCGTGGCCTGCCAGATCTTCGACTGCCTGCACCCCGGCAGCGTGAACATGAGCAAGGTGCGCTGCCTGTCGGGCGCATGCTGCGCGTGGCTGCCAGCCCTGCTGGTGTCAACTCAACCAAACGGGTTGGCAGGAGGGGGGGTCGCTCCGGCGGCTTCTGGTCTCCCGGCATTGTCAATGCAACGCTCCACCGACACCGTGCAACAACTGCCTCAGGTGGACTTCAACTACCGCAACGAGGTGGACTTCCTGAAGAACTACAAGGAGCTGCAGAAGGCATTTGACTCGGTGTCCTGCCCCAAGGCACGCTGTGCATGTGCACTGCTGCTGGGAGCTGCTGGGTGCTGGCCCGCGTATTGTGCTGGCGGGGCTGGTAGTTGCTGCTGTCATTCTGAATGCCATGCTCATCTGGGGAGCCATCCCCACGTTGGCCTTTTCTGTCAAGTGCTCAGTCGGGCTCAATCCGCCGCTCACTTGCCTGCGGTGCAGGAGTTCAACCCTGCCGCGCTCAGCAAGGGCAAGCTGCAGGACAACAACGAGTTCATGCAGGTGCGGCTGGGCTGGCAGGAACATGCAGCTGTACGCATGCAGTTGCTTGGATTGCCTATTCAGGCTGCGCAGCTGTATGCCGGCAGCAAAGGGTGCCAGGCACAGCAGGTGCAGTGTGCATTGCTGCAGGGACGCTGAGCGCAGACACAATGCTCCTGCCCCGGGTGCCTGCAGTGGCTGTACGGCTACTGGATGCAGCAGACGGGCGGCGCTGAATTTGAGTACGACGCGATCGCCGCCCGCCAACACTGCAAGTCGGGCGACTGGGCCAAAGCAAGTGTCAGGGGAGACAGCACGTGCAGGCGGCGAAGGACTGCATGTGATGGCAGTTGAGGCTGGCGGCCTGGAGCCTGCAAGGGGTTGAGGGTATTCAACCAAGCAGAGGGAATTGATCCAAGCAGATGCACAGCCGTGCTTCATGCGATGCTCACAATGCCCGCCCGCCCGCTGCCCTGCAGTTCTCGCTGGGGGCCGGCGGCGCCACCGCGCCCGCAGGCAAGATTGCGGCAGTGCGGCGCGGCCCCGCGCCCGCGGCGCCACGCGCCGGCGGCGCTGCAGCCAAGGTGCCTCTCTCACGGGCGGCCGCGCCACGTGGCGGCGCCGGCTCTGCGCCCGCCAGCCGCAGCGCCAGCGCCTCGCTAGAGCAGCTGGAGGCGGCGCAGCAGGAGGTGGCGGCGCTGCAGGAGCAGGTGGGAGTGCGGGGTGGGAGAGGGCAGTCTGGTGGAAGGCCGCTGTTGCGTGCGGGCTGTGGAATGCTCAGCCGGGGCCCCGCTTCTGCCTGAGAATGGCCAGGCCGAATTGCTGCAGCAGTTTGCCTGACCCAAGGTGCCAGTCCGACTCCAACTGCTGACCGGAGCTGCTTTGCTGCTGCCACGGCAGACCCTTGCCCTCCAGGCCACAGAGCTGAAGCTCAGGGTGGAGATGGCAGAGCGCCAGCATCTTTACCCCGTTGTGCCATCACCATTGCTAGAACCGCATGTGCTGCCTGGCCTTTGCCCTCCAGGCCACAGAGCTAAAGCTCAAGGTGGAGAGGGCAGAGCGCCAGCATCTTTGCCCTGTTGTGCCATTACCATTGCTAGAACCGCATGTGCTGCCTGGCCTTTGATCTCCAGGCCACGGAGCTGAAGCTCAAGGTGGAGACGGCGGAGCGGGAGCGCGACTTCTACTTTGAGAAGCTGCGCGACATCGAGATCCTGTGCCAGGCGCCCGAGCTGCAGGTGCAGGCGGTCGCCTGTCTGCCGCTGCAGGAGGGGGGCGCTTGTCTGCGCCGCTGCGGCGGCTGGTTGTCTGCTGCTGATGCTGGACGGGGCATGCAGAAGCAGGTCGACGAAATGCTGGGAACGCTGGTCCCACACCAGCCGGTGCATCAATGCTGCTATGCCCCACAACCCGTTTGTTGCCTGCAGGAGATCCCCGCCATCCGCATCGTGGAGAAGATCCTCTATGCCGCCGACTCAAGTGGGCCCCGCGATGTTTTGCTGCATCCTGGGGACTGCAGGAATGCAAAGACTGCATCCTCTTGTCCACCCCTGGAAGCCTTGTGCTTCACCAGCAGCACATGCGCGCCTCGTCCCTGCCAAGATGCACTGGCATGGCCCTATTTGGATTCTATTGACTAAGCTCCCGCCCCTCCGCCCTGCAGCCGAGGCCAAGGAGGCGATGGCGGAGGCGCAGCGCATCTACAATGCCACGCTGGAGCAGCCAGTGGAGGAGGAGGCGGTGCCCGCCCAGTGAGCGGTGTGGCCGCAGCAGCTGCCCTACAAGCCGCAGCGGCTACGCCAGGGGGCAACCTATAGGGAGCAAGCCCAGCCTGCTGCCACAGCAACCCGAGCAGCTGCAGCCGGCCAGCTGCGTGGCAGCCGCGCCTGGACACACATGCAACTGTGACCAAACCTGTACACCAACTGTGACCTTCCTCCCTGCAACTTTTCACGTGCGCGGCCCACTAGCTCGCAGCCGCAGCGGCCATTGGCGCTGACGGCTGGGCTGGCACCCGCCACCGCTATCTGCCTCCCCTGCTTTCTTTTCAGTGCGCGTTCCTCTGCGCCCCGCCTGCCAATGCGGTGACCTGTTACATTATCAAAGTGCTTCCGAGCGGCGCAGCCGCTGTGGGTGCCTCGCAATGCTGGGCCGCAGGCCGCAGGCGCCCGCCGCGCGCTGCGAGCTGGCGCTGCTGGGGCCGGCAGCCGTGCAGGGCTGCTTAGCCCTGCTTCTCCTCAACCATGTGCTTGTACAGCTTCTGCGAAACAAGCAGGCAAGAGGGCGGAAAGCGTGAGGTCGCGAAGGCCAAGATGCTGCGGAGCAAGCGTCATTTGCAGTGCAAGCAGCTGTAGCATTGCAGAATGATGGATGCCGGCCTTACTTCACGGGACACATGCCAGCAGAAATGTCACCATGGCTCACCCCCTTGTTGTTGGACTCCCACAGGCTGTCGCCAACGGAGTGCACCATCTGCAGGGCAAGAATGAGGCGAAACACGGCACATCTGCATCAGCGAATATAATACAGCAGCACAGCAACAGTGCAAAGCAGCATGAAACAGTTCGCGGGCCAGCAGAGGACACACCCAGCCGCATTGCTGCCGCTCACCCGCTCGCCGACAAACGCGCCAACAATGATGGTGGCGACGTACACGCTATTCCGCTTGACGAACACCTGCAGAAGGGTGATCATGCGACGCTGTTAATGCAGTGCAGCCAGCCAGAGATGTACGCCGAGAAGGCTGCGAGCTCGCTGACGGCGCCGCCAGCGTCGGTGGGCGGGCCCCTCGGCGCAGGCTCCTCACGGAGAGCCCAAGCCATCAGATGACTCCCGATGCAACGATGCGGGGCTGCAAGGGTGCGCCAGGGCAGCAGGCAGCAAGACCGCCGTATTTGCTCCGGCTGTGGGCCCCCTGGCCGGCTCGCACGTTGTATAGCGTGTCGCCGAGGCCCATGGTGGACTGTGCCGCTGCCGCAACCGCTAAAAGTCTTGGGTCTCAGCACTGGCAGGGGTGCACACAGCGTGGGCGACGGGGCGCTGGCGCGGGGCCTATAGAATGATCGGGGCACACGCTGGGTGCCTGAGCGGCCCCCATTTCGCTGCCCTCTGGCCGCCCGCAGCATGCACGGCAGCCCTGCCAATGCGGAGTTTTGCGGCCTTGAGAGGCTGCGATCATCGGTCGGCCGCAGCCGCAGAAGCACGATAGCATCATCCTGCTCACCCATCGGTCATTGCTCTTCCAGCGATGGCGCTCACTTCTGCTGGCCCAGCCTGGGCACCCTCCCGCGCCTGTGGCAACGATGGTGTGCACAGCAGGGCAATCGCAGCACTTTCCAACGGCAATGGCTGGCGGCAACAGCAGGCGGCAGTGGTAGACGGGCGGCGGCGGCAGCGGCGGCACGTGGCGGCGGCGGCAGGCGGCGGCGAGCCCAAGGGCAACCTGGGGGATGAGCTGCTGGACTTCATGTGTAAGCCATCCTCAGCGGTGCTGGCTGTCAGCCTACACTTTGGACTCATCACTGCCAGCCAGCAAGGCCAAACTTTGCCCGCCGCCTTGCATGCTTCCCTCTCTGCCGCAGACGCCGGCAAGAAGCTGCGCAAGTGGTACGGCCAGGAGGGGCAGGTGCTGCCGCGGGATGGCCGGCCAGGGCCCTCTGACCAGCAGGAGGAGGAGGAGGAGCCGGCGGTGCGCGAGTACATTGCTGTGCTGGACGCCGACAGCAGCCCCATGGCGGAGCAGGTGGGTGGTTCCAGCTTGTAAAGTTGTTGTATTTGCAGAGATGCGGTTGCAGCTTGCAAATAATATATTTGCAGAGATGTCAATGAGATTGGTTGAGTTGGCCGGCGGTGAACCTGTCACGGCGCGGCGGAAATGCTGATGCCTGTTGGTGCAATGTGGGGCCTGCTGTTCGAGTGGCCGCCGCCATCCTTTAAGCTCCAACTTGAAGCCTCACCCCTGCCCTCCCTGCCCCACTCTCCGTCGCACCTGTGCCGCAGGTTGTGCTGCAGCTCATCCTGAACCGAGCCAAGATCCGGGCCCTGGTCAAGGATGCACCGGCAGCCAAGTCCGGCTTCGGGCCGTACATCGAGGCTGTTCAGGGCGATGCCAACGATGCCGCCACAGTGCGCCGCCTGCTGCGTGGCGCCAAGGCGGCCGTCTGCTGCGGCCGGCTGGGCGCGCTGCTGCCGGCGGCTGCCGCCACGCGCCTGCCGCACGTCGTGCTGCTCTCCACGGCTGGCAGCACGGGCGGCCGCGGCGGCTTTGCGCTTTTTGCATCGGCGGAGCAGCAAGCGCTGGGAGATGCCTCTCGGGAGGCGGCGCTGCTGTCCAGCGACCTGCCCCACACAATCCTGCAAGTGGGCGGCCTTGCGGGGCAGCCAGGCGGCGAGAGTGCGCTGGCGCTGGCGCCTGGGGAGCCCGGGCGTGCGCCGGCGGGCCAAGTCAGCCGGGAGGATGCAGCAAAGGCGCTAGCAGAGGCAGCTGAGCGGGATGCTGCCGCCGGCTCTCTGGTGGTGCAGCTCAGCAGCGGCGGGCCCGGGGAACCTCCCCAGGACTGGCAGGCAGCGTATGGCGAGCTGCTGAAAGTGTCCGCTTGAGGGCAGCGTGCGCTGCCACAGTACACACTTGCGGTCTTATCTGTCCCATTGCGAGCTGGTTCATTGAGCACAGCACTCACTGTATTTCTGTCTTACACGTATCCTCCCCTGTCCCAGTCTGCCCTCGGCCGATTCAGCCCTGACTCTGCTCACTGATTTTATCCGTGTAACATATGCCCTCGCGGCAACAGCAAGAATTGCAGGCAAGAGGGTGGGCGGGTCGGCAGACAGAAGGCACACGAGAGCTTGGCGGCGCTGAGTGCCTGCGCTCATGCCACTGCCGCATGCAGCTCCTCCAGCTGCTGGGTCAGAGCCGCAATCGTGCGGTCCTTGGTCTGCAGCCGGGGCAGTGCGTAGCACAAACCTGTAAGGTCGGTCCAGGAGCCGTAGCAGAAGGCAACCGCAGGGTCCCCTAGTAACACATGCAGAAAGCAACCTCTGTGCATCTCACGCAGCCCCGCCCGCAGCACCCCTGCCCCCCACCTGCAGCAGGCCTCCAAACCGCGCCTGAAGCCCCTCCATCTCCCGCAGCCGCCGCTGCCGCAGCTCCTCAGCCTCCTGCCGTGCCGCCGCCGCCGCCTCCTCAGCAGCCGCCACCTTGGCAGCCAGTGCCGCCTGCTCCCGGGTAGCCGCCTCACGTGCCCGCTGCACAGCGGCCTCTGTGGCGGATGCCTGGCTGGCGGCCTCCCGCCTGGCCGCCGCCACCTGCAGCAGCACCAGGGCGGCAAGCTTTCTCGAGCATCTCTGGGCAGCATGTACAGTGAGATCAGTGAGTGATGAGAGGGTGCGCTGCCTGGCCTGACCCTCTGACCGCACCTTGCCATCCCTCCTGCACAACACCTCACCTGCTCCTCCAAGCGTGCCAGCGCGCCGCCCTTGGCTGACACCTCCCGCTGCAGCGTGTGGGCAAGCTCCTCCAGGCGAGCCACCTTCTGCGCCTGGGCGGCAGCCCGCGCCTCGGCGGCAGCGCACGCCTCTGGGGGGAGGGAGTGGGGCGGGCGGGCCAGCAGCATGTGAGTGTTGCTTGTGCCGAGGACAGCATCATGTTAAGTAAATGCCCCTGACACCGTGTGACCAGGCTCCGAGACATTCTGGATATGATGGGCAGGGAGGGCTCAGCCCCTGCGTGATGAGGTTGGACTGCTCTCCTGCACAACAACCCAGCAACCGACCTGCCATGCGCGCCTCGCCGGCCTGCGCCCTGTCCAGCCTCTCCCGCCATCTCGCCTCAGCAGCCGCCTCGCCCGCCTCCAGCTGCTTCTGCTCGCGGGATTGAGAGGAGCAGGAAGGCATGCATTGGCGTGCCCCCGCGCTTTCCTCGAGCCACACACTTGTGCACCCAGCCCAGTCACCCATCGCCGCCCAAGCTCCCTACTCCCTCCCACAGTCCACACCACACACTCACCTGCAGCTGCGCCTCCTTGGCCATTGCATCCTCCTCCAGGCGGCCCACCACCACAGCAATCTCCTCATCACGCTCTGCCGCCAGCTGGCGGCGCAGCGCCGCCTCCCGCCCCTCCATCTCCCGCCGCGCACGCTCGCTGGCCGCCGCCCGCCACGCCTCCTGCGGCAGGTCGCACGAGTCGGCATGTAGACGGAGGTCGTGGCCAGTGCAGCACGCAAAAGTGGTTGATCACAACTAGCAGGCCACCTGCGGCCAGGCTCGCCTGTTCAGTCCCCTGGTGCACTACTGCCAGATAGCCCCCACCAGGCACTTGCCTGGTCCACAGCCAGCTCCTGCTTCATGCGCTTCACCTCCCTCTCCTGCTGCCGCAGCAGCTCAGCCTGCAGCACGCCGTGGGCAGGATATGAATTGTCAGTAGCACCCGGCATCTTGAGCAGGCAGCCTAGCCGTTCCTGTATGTGCAGGTCTGTGGGGCAATGAATTCGTTCCTCACCCGCTCCGCTTCCCACTCAGCCTGCAGCGCCGCCACCCGCTGCTCATGGTCGGCCGCGGCTGCAGCCAGGCGCGCCTGGTCGTCACGCCGGGCTGCGGATTTTGGGTGGCATGGAGGAGGGGCGGTGTGAAGCTGCAGCCGAGTCGCCCAGCCTGCTGCACAAACACGTCCGCTGGTGGGTGCAACTTCACCCCCACACTCTAGCCTCCATCCCACCTGCATCCGCTCTGTCCAGCTGCATCTGGTGCTCCGCCGCCAGCCGCATGCGCAGCGACTGGAGCTCCACCTCAAACCTGGGAGGAAAAGGAGCAGTAAGGGAAATGAAGGGGGCCCGCTTGGATATGCAGCCTGTGCAGGAGCACGCACCAGGCAGCAGCAGCCAACTCCAATCCTCAAACCAGCTGCCCACCGCAAGGTCTGCAGCAGTTCCCTATCAACCGCCCAATCTCAGCCCGCCGCACCTGCCCTGCGCCGCCTTCACCGCATCGTGAGCCGCCATCTTTTCGGCCTCCAGCGCCGCCGCCTTGTCGGCTGCTGCGGCCGACCGAGCGGCGGCCAGCGCCTCCTCTTGGGCAGCCAGGGCAGCCGCGGCCCGGCGTGCCAGCTCAGCCTCGTGCCGCTTCTCTACTCGCTTCAGCTCGGCTTTGTGGGCCTCAACCAGGCGCTGAAAACGGGAGGAGTAGGGAAGAGGATGGTGTTGGCGGCGGCTCGGAAGGCCAGCAGGCTGTTGGCCAGTGATGACAACCCTTGGCTTCAGCCCGCTTTGCCCACAACACCCAGCTGCACTTGTTTGATCGCTGGCTGCCTCACGTTTCCCCACCCTCCACCCCTGCTTGCCTTTATCTCCGGCTCCAGACCGCGGACCGTGCTCTCTTTGATGGCGCGCGTCTGCTCCGCCATCCAGGCCTCACGTCTGGCGCGCTCCGAGGCCACCCATGCCTCCTGTGCAGAACAGTGGTTGAAAGGGGGGAGGGCGGATGATGAATGTGAGGCATACAGCTAAATCTCAATCTTAAATCAGGCCCTTGCGCGCCTCTCACACGCGCCGCCCTTGCTCTCCCGCCCAACCCTGCCTGCCAGCAATGCACACAGGGCCCACATCCCCCATACCACAAGCGTGCATGTTCCCTCCAGCGACTCCCCACCAACCTTCTGGCGCCGCAGCTCCCGCCCCAGCTGCTCCTTGAGCGCCTCAATCTGGCGGGCCGCCTCTGACTGGGCGGCGCCCACCTCGGCAGACAGCTGGGTGCAGCGGGCTGCGGTATGGAAGGGCATTGGAATGGTGGACAACACAGGCTTGCAGACAAGTGGAGCTTGGCTGCGCTTTGACAACAACCCAGGTAGTGGTGGGCAACCTAGCTCCCACCTACAAGGCCTCTGCCATTCCTGACGCACAACAACTTCCCCTCACCTGCCAGCGCCTCCTTGTCAGCCATCACTCGGTCAATGAACTGCAGGGAGCGGGCAGCCGCTGCCTCAGCCTCCGCTCGCTGCGCCGCCAGCTGGGCCTGAGGCGGGGACAGCGGTTGGCCGAGCAGCAACGGGTGGGCTAGATCGATGCATAGTCACATTTCCATGGACAGGCATGCACGCAGTCTGCAGCCATAAGCCCTGCTGCAACCGCCCGCAACCGGCATGCAGCAACCCCACAGCAGCCCACCCACCCGGTGGCCCTCGTCTACCGCCCGTAAAGCCGCCTCATGCTGCGCTCGATGCGCCGCCACCTGTCGCTTCAACTCCTCCAGCTGCCCATCCCGCTCCCCCACAGCTGCCTGCAGCGCTTGTATCTTGGCGTGCACAGTGCTGGCCACCGCTGCGGGATTCAGGCCGGAGCCCACAGTGCCGGGCAGTGGCAGCACCGGCTGTGTGGCGGCGGCTGGCTGGGCTGTCGCATTAGACGCCGGTGCTACGGCAGCTGACAGCGGCTGTGCCGGCGGGGCGGTGGCAGCGGAGGGAGGGGCCACGGCGCTGCCGGCGCTGCAAGCAGGACCAGCATTGACTGGAGTTGCAGCACAGGTCAGCAGCTCTGCGGAGCGGCGCACCACCCGGGAGGCGTTGGCGGCTTGCAGCGCAGTTGCTGCTGCGGCATCTGTGGCAGCAGCCGCCGCCAGCCGCTTGCTGCTGATGCTGAGAGGCTGCGCCGCCAGCAGGCGGGAGAGCGCGCTCTTCTGCTGGCCGTGCTGCTCAGCAGGTGCAGCAGGCTGGCCGGCAGCTTCGCCGCTGGCCGGCGCAGGGCCCGAGGACGCAGGCAGCGCCGGCGGCCGCGGCGGGCAGGCAGGCGCCACCTGGCGTGCCTCCTCCACTGCCTGCGCCTCCAGCCGCTCAATCATGCGCATGATGCTGCCCAGCTTCTCAGAGGAGGCAGAAGCCCGCACGTCCAGCTGTGGCTGGCTGCTGGGCTGGCCAGGTGGGCGCGTGAGAGCAGCTGCACCTGCGGCCACGGCGGTTGGGGCTGGCGCCCCAGCCGCGGCAGCCTTGCGGTTCATGCGCTCTGCGCTGTCCTCTAGTGGTAGCGGCTTGGCACCGTCAGGCGTGCTGTCTGCGCTGGAACCGCTGCCGTCATTGTGCACAGGTTTGCGTGGCGGCAGCGGCGGCTTGGCGGCGGCGGCTCCAGCGGCAGGCTTTCCTGCAGTCGTGCGCGGCCGGGGCGGCCTGCTGGGCGGCCTGCTGCCGGAGCTGGCTGGCCGTGGCTGGGCGGGCATGAAGTCCAGCACGCTGGAAGGGGGGTTGGCGGATGCGTTGGCGGCTGGCGGCGGTGGAGCAGGCGGCGGCGCCGCCGCCGTGGCTGGGGTGCGGGGCCTGCGCTGGCGGTGCTGCCTCCAGTAGTGCTGGATGATGCGGGCCCCGATGTCGCGTAGGACGAGCGAGTCAAGGCCGGCAACGGACATTGGACGGCTCCCACTGGCGAGGCTGGTCCGCTGCCCGGTGCAGCGCCTTGTGAAACAACAGTGCGACTCGACAGGCCTCAATTGAAAGCCAGGAAATGCCCTGCATGAGAAACCCTGGCCTCCAAACTCGCTGTTCTGCGCCCCATTTGTTCCATCAGACTCCACCACACGAACGAGCAAGCACTCCAGGGGCCCAGGCAGCCTGTGGCCGCCAGGAGGAGGGCAGCGAAATGGCCAGGCGCGACTTTTGGGCTGCCGCGGGCCTGGTGCTCGCTAGCAGGGAGCAGAGAGTTGGATGTGCCGATCGCCGCCTCCAGCGCCGCCCTCCAATGTCCGCCGCCACTCGCTGGCGCCGCCACCGCCGCTGCACGTCCAACGCATTTTCAATTGTTGCTCTGCTTTGCAGGCATGCCGCCTGGCTTGTGGCGTGCGTTCTAGTCCTCCTAGTGCTGGCTGCCGGCCCTGTGGCGGCCAAGCCAGCACACAAGGGCATCAAGCGTGTGTCACTGGTGTTTGCCTGCCACCTGGACGTGGTGCGTTGGTGTGGCGTGCTGTGTTGTGCTCTGTGTGGCGTTTACATGTGTGCGGGTGCACCACCCTTCCTTGCATCAACTGGCTCGCCGCTCTGGCATTTGCTATTCCCTATCCGGACTCTCCCCACCATCTGCGCCTCCCTCGCCAGGGCTTCAGCTCGGATCAGCCGGGCGTGCCGGGCTACGACAATGCGGTGCTCAGCCACTACTTCAACGAGCACCTGCCACGGGCGGCCGCGGTTGCAGAGGAGCTGCGGCAGCGCGGCGGCGAGGAGCGATACGTCTTCCTGACCCACGTGAGGCGCCGGCTGGCTGCCGCCTTATACAAGTGGGTTTTTTTTTGGAGCAGGCAACAGCTGGCACTCTAGCTTACCGTGCGCAGCTGCTCACTTGGTGTGCCCTGCTGTTCTGCTTGCCCGCCGTTGCCTGCAGAGCTGGGTGGTATCTCTTTTCCTGGACTGCCCCGCGCGCATTGGCGTGAAGTGCCCCAATGCCACAGCGGTCGCCAGCGTCAAGGCGGCCATCCGGAAGGGGGACATCACGTGGCACGCCCTGCCGCACAATGCCCAGGTGCGTCCTGGGGCGCACACCCAGCAGGGCTTGGTGAATGCCCAGAGAACTGCAGCATTGCGCATGCAAGACCCCTGCTGCGTTGCGTTGCTGCGTCTGTGTCTCCATGCACGGTACAGCAGAAGGCGCCCACCGCACCGGTCTCCTCGCAGGTGGAGCCGTATGACGGAGACCTGATTGCATGTAGTTTTATGCGCAGGAGCGGTGACAACGCCCTGCACCGGCGCATCGAAAATGGCTGCCTGTTCGATCCCCACAGGTGGAGCTGTATGATGCAGACCTGCTCGCCTTTGGCGTGCGGCTTACTCATGATCTGGACCGCGCATTTGGCCTGCCGCCCAAGGTGACTGCGGCGGCGTGGCGGCTTGAGTGGGTGCTGCACAAGGTTTCGGCTGTCCAGTGCTGTCTATGAGTGATGTGCGGATAGCGGCCACCATGCCTGCGTGCTTGCGCAGATTAAAAACTAGCCCCCTGCCCATGCGGACCAGAGCACAGGATGTTTAAACCCAAACCACACTTACTGCTCCTGGCCTGCAGGCGACCGCCTCGCAGCGGGACATCCCGGGCCTGACGCGTGCAGCCATGCCCATCCTAGCAGACCAAGGCGTCAAAGCCATCACAGGTGCTTGCGAGCTGCGCCTGCTGGGTGGGGCAGGCCGTTAAGGCTCTGAATGCCGTGGTTGCCACCAGATTGCTTGCGTGCATGCAGATAGCTGACTGCCTCTACTGCTACCACCCGTTCCCAGTGGGCGTGAATGCTGCGAGCGCGCCGCCGGCCGTGCCCAAAAACAAGCCCTTCATCTGGCGGGACGAGCCCAGCGGCAAGCAGCTGCTGGCCATGTGGCACCCGGGTGGATACAGCGGGTGGCCGGTGGACAGTGCTGATCAGTGTGTGCAGGTGCGGAAGGCTGGGCGGGTGCAGTGTAATGCCACTGGGCTTTGGGGGTTCCAAAGGACCTCCTGCATTGCAACTACATGTATGGCTGCTTCTGCCGCTGCCTCCCGTGAGGAAGCCAGGCCGGTGCAGGCTGCCTGGCATCTGCTTACCAGCAAGCCTGACCGAGACGTGATCAGCTTGTGCCGCACATGCTGCATTGTTCTGCAGGTGGCTGGGCTGCGGCATGCGCTGTGCTTTGCCTGGCGCGGCGACAACGCCGGGCCGCACACCATTGAGGAGGTGAGCTTTGCTCCATGCTCACGTAATCTGTGCTGCATTTCCAGGAGCTGGTGTCCCAGGGTTGTAATGCGCAGGCTGTGTGTGGCTCAACGTCTTGGTGGGGGCCTGCGCAAGCAGCACTCTCTTTTTGCTGCTCGTAGAGCCATGTTTGCACCCTGGCATGGCCACGCACTCCGCCGTAACTGCTCCCTTACTTACTCCCCTCACCACCGCCCTGCACAGATCCTGGAAATCTATTCCCACGTGCGCGCCGACTTCCCCAAAGCCAAAATCACGGCGGGGGGCCTGGACGACTTCACGTCAGACCTGGCTGCGGCAGCTCCTGGTTTGGACCTGCCGGTTGTGACTCAAGAGATTGGAGACTCGTGGATCTATGGCATCCCCAGTGACCCCGCCAAGCTGTCGGGTAAGAGCGCCGGGTGGGAGTTGTTGGTGTGATGGCGGCTTGACTTGGACTGCGCCAGGGCTGGGCAGCAGCAGAATGCCCGAGCCTTGGTGCTTCCACTCTTCCGCCCCTTGCAGAGTATCTCGCGCTGCTGCGTATGCGGCGAGGGAGCCGCGAGCGGTATGACGACCCCCGCTTCTACGCCTTCTCCCGCTTGCTCCTCAAGGTGAGGGCACCTTGTTGCACCAGGAGCATTCTGCTGCACTTTTCGTCTTGAGGAGTACCACGCGCTGCTGGTGTGAGCGGGGCAGGCCGGCTGCCTGCAGCAGAGGGTGTGTGTTGAGTGTGCTGCCTGTAATCGGAGCTGCTGTGTGGGTGAGACTGCCTCACATCAGGCTTCATCCTCACACTCCGCCTTCGCCTGCCGCACAGATCCCGGAGCACACCTGGGGCACTGACTCCAAGTATCACCCGGGAGACTACGAGAGGTGGACGAATGCAGGTGCGCGGGGCGGGGAAGGGCAGGGACTTTAAAGCAGTGACACCCTGCATGCCAATATGCTGTCCGGCTCGACCCAACTCAGGTGCACGCACGACCCGCTCACTCCAGCCATGGCTGCAATGCAATATGCTCCTCAGCGCCATAACCATCCATATTACTTGCATTGCCGCTTGCTTTGCTGCAGATTTCCAGGCGGCCCTGGCCGAGAAGGGCGACGAGGGGGACAACAAGTTCAGCATTGCCGTGGGCAGCTGGGTGCGGCAGCGCGCCTACCTGCTGTGGGCGGTGCAGGAGCTAGGTGAGCTTTGAAGAGGGCAGGTGGCAGCAGGGCACGCTGGGGCCGTTGCTGTGTGCAGGTGGTTGTGCTGCAAAGCTTGGGCTGGCCTTCTGCAGGCCGGCTGCCTTTCCCTGACACCCATGGCAAACTGCTGTGACATCTGCCGCAGGGGACAGCCCCGAGGGCGTTGCCATGTGGGAGACGCTGGCTCAGCTGCAGGACCGCAAAGCTCCGCCTGCCCCCGGGGCCGCCAACAGCAGCTTCAAGCGGGCGAGCCTAGCAGAGCCGCTGCTGTTTGAGGGTGACAGCTGGCAGCTGGAGCTGTCCAACTTGACAGGGGCCATTGTGGGCCTTCAGTTCAAGGCCTGCACCGCCGGCGGCTGCCCGGCAATTGACAATGGTGGCAGGGGCAGCAGCGGCATGCCTTGGTGGCGGCGGGCGGCCTCCATGCTGCACCTGCCTGGCGCTCTGTTTGCCAGCAGCGAGGAGCGGGCGCAGCGGCAGGTCGGCGGCAGCTGGGCCAGCTTCAATGCGCCGCTGGCCCTGCCTGTGTACTCAACCTACAGCGAGGACGACTACCAAGACGTGATCTTCAACCAGGCAAGCAGGGTGGGGTCATGAGTGCTTTGTCTAGCACGGCATGGGAACAGCATGTGGTGAACAGCATGTTGTGGCCTGTCCGTGCGGCAGTACGCCGCTGCACTGCTCGGGTTCACGTCTGCACGCGACACCAGCTGGACAGCTGAGCATCTGCCTCACCCTGCCACTGCTGCTGAGCGATGCCTGCTTGATCTTGCACCTCCCCTTGGGGCTGCAGTATACGTACGAGAGCCCTCCCCCCAGCTGGTGGGCCCTCCGCGACCTGGGCAAGCCCAACGCCACCTGTGAGCTAGGTGTTGTTTTGAATGCTCTCTGGCATTCATGCAGGCAATGCAACTGCCTCACTGGGAGCCGCATCTGTCCTGCTCTTGGTTTCCCTCTGGTTCTGTGCCACACAGTTGTTTCACCCCTGTTCCCTCCCATGCCCACTCCGGTGCCTGCAGCCAAGGGCGGGGCGCGGAGGGCGGACTACCTGCCCATGGCCCAGGAGGTTTGGTGGCGCAAGGACGATGATGGGGTGAGAAGTGGGGAGCGGGGGTTGTGTGCTGGGCTGGGCTGCCTCTGGTGAAGTGCGCCTGGTGCGCTTGCTTACGCCCCGGCTTCCTGGCCTGGGTACATGCCAGCCGGTTGTGCATGCAAAATTTCTGCCCCATGTGTGCCATCCAGTCGTAATGCCAGCAGTGTCGTGCTTGCTTGCCACTGCCCAATCGCAAGCAGACGCTCTACGTCACGGTGCGGGCCACCTTTGACGATTATGCTGTGGTCAATGCTGGCGCGCCGGTGGCCCTGTGGACTGAGATCAAGTGAGGCAGCTGGGGGTGATGCTGCTGCGGCAGGCCCAGTTGACATGAAGGACAGTTTGCAGCGCTGCTCGCATCTTATGCCTGTACCTTCACCTTCCTCATGCATGTGCAAGATTTTTTACCTTCTGACGTCCGCACTCCTTCCCTGGCCTGCCCCGTCTGCCCCAGGTTCCCTCCAGACAGCCCCAACCTGGAGCTTGAACTGACTTGTGAGACCCCTGGGTTGCCTTTCCTTGATTGCGCTGCCCACTGGGACTGGTGTCACCTGCCTCATGTTTGCAACTGTCGTGCCAGTTGAAACCCTAGTCTGCATATCCCTGGTCTCCACCAAGCTCACAAGCGGCCCCTTGTTCCTGCTGTGCAGGGGAGAACAAGACGGCCACGCGGCTGCCTGAGGCGTTCTGGCTGCGATGGGTGCCGCGCGCCGAAGCAGGTGCCGCAGGAGATGCTGTGTAGCTCAGTAATGCATTGGCTGGGCTGCCTGCTCCCTGCGCTCGAGACTGCCCGGCTTGCTTGCTACATTACACCACGCTTCGTTGCCGTCGGCGTCTTCGCAGGCTTGCCCACTGGCTATCTCCTCCCATCAGTTGAAGCTTCCCTGCCCCCACTTGCTCCCCCCCTCCGCAGTCAACACATCCAGCTGGCGCATGTACAAGCTGGGCCAGCCCATCTCTCCCCTGGAGGTCATGCGCAACGGCAGCCAGGCGCAGCACGCAGTGGGGGATGAGGGGCTGAGCGTGGACTCAGCAGATGGCCGGCGCCGCCTGTTCATCAGGTGGGGGCAGCTTGCTCCTACAGCAGGGGGCAGGAGCGGCCTACGCCTGGGATTGTTCGAACTTCCCTGCCCAAATGCAGAAACAAGCTGCCTTCATCATGATGCACCCCACCCCACCCCACCCCACCACTCTGCTCACCCCACCCTTCCCCACCCCATCCCACCCACCACTCACCCCACCCAACCACACCCCATCCACTCACCCCACCCCACCCCACCCAGTGTACTCCACTGCTCCTGCAGGTCGCTGGACGCCAACATGGTGAGCCCGGGGCGGCCCAACCCGCTGCCCAGCATCCGCGACCCTCCGCAGCTCAAGCACGGCATGGCGCACTGCCTGGTCAACAACATTTGGGGGACCAATTACGTTATGGTGAGGGGGAGGATGCGAGGCTGACTGGTGGAATGAGCGACTGGTTGCTGAAGCCCTACTGAAGCTATCTTCAAGTATGCAAGCGGTTCATGCCGTCCATCCCTCCGCCCTCCAGCTTGCCCGCAGCACCCTCCCACCACACTGCACCCCACCCCACCGCACCCCACCCCACCCCACAACGCCATTGCACCGCCCCAACAGTGCCCCAACCCACCCCATTCCACCCACCCCACCCCCCGCAGTGGTTCCCCTACTCCCAAGGTGACGCCAACATGCGCTTCCGCTTCCTGGTGCAAGTCCAGGAGCTGTCTGGGGGGCACGGCATCAGCGGCGCCAGCGAGAGTGCAGCCAGCGCATCAGCATAGCCCCTGCATGCGCACATTTTTGTTCGAGCGTTCCCTCCGTTGTACTATCTAGCTGCGCTGCTGTACCCCTCTGCTGAGCCATCTGTGTACGCTTTTGAAGAGCAGCGCTCTTTCTACTTCTTTCCGCGTTGGGTTCACACATTTGTTTGGCAATGTAGTGTGGTCGAGTTTTGTATCGATGTGTACGCCATCAATCAAAAGCAGTGTGGCAAGTCAGGGGCTGTTGCAGCACAGGGGGCGCGGCGATCAAATATGCTCTCAATTCCAGGGAGGTGCACGCGATCAGTGGCCAATATCAATCGAGCAATGAAAGCCAAGGGGACAGTTGGGGTGAAGGAGGTGGCAGAGGAGGGTAGGCGAGCAGGGAGCAGGGACACGAGCAAAGCAGGGACACGAAAGCAGAAACAAGGGAGCGGCTCACAACGGCATTGGCATAGCAGTGCGGCAGCCACAGCGGGGCGCGGGTACGACAAGCGCATGTGGCAAGAGCGGTGGGTATGTGTGTGTGTTGCGTGTGCGCGCTTGGCATGCAGGCATCATGCCAGATAAAGGGTATTCAACGGGCAGCTTGGTCGGAGCATCAAGAAGGGGTGTCAGTCACCCAAGCTGGCACCTCACTGCTTCCACACCTTCTTGCCGAGGCTGCCATATGCCAGGGAGTAGACAGTGGCCATGCACAGCGCGCCTGCCACAATGTTGCCCAGGGTCACTGCGGATTTGGGGAAGTGGAGGTGGGGCAGCGGGGTTGGCTGTTGGGGCCAGAGCCATTTTGGTGGCAGTTCTTAGGCAAAGCGAAGACAGCAGCAGATGAATGCGGATACCGAGCGATGACAGCCAACCACCTTTGCATTTGCGACAAAAGCATGTGCAGCGGGCACATGCTTGCTGAACAG
>VFQQ010001096.1_pt1 | contig 41343 bp, 73 predicted proteins | sample 3512341 | NCBI WGS metagenome assembly VFQQ01 (sample SAMN10412373, study PRJNA504923) | tailings metagenome | isolation source: Relicate 2 Philex TSF1 revegetated site | place: Philippines: Tuba, Benguet | collected 2017-08-29 | reverse complement strand
GGAGGGGGATAGAATAATCAGGTTTTCATCAGCTGCAGGTAGCTGCATGCACATGAAAGGAATGGGTTTGGATCAGGACGCAGAGAGATGAATCGAATTGTAGGAAGGACATTTTGACCAGGTACAGATAGCTGCAGGGGGGTTCATCAACTACAAGGTGACTGAATTCCAGGAATGAGTAAGCTGCCAGCATCAGCGATCAGCGTGAGCGGGCAGTGAGAAAGTGAGGCTGCTGCTCGGCGGCCATCGAGACATGTCCTTGGGTCGACACCCTCCCGTACCGCTGCACAGCTGCAAGAAAACGGTCCTTCCCACGATTGCACACCAGACAGCACTGCCACTGCTCTCTCACCGCACATCCTTCAAGTTCATGTTCTCCATCGCCACAGTCCCCTTGCCGTCTGCTGCCTCGATGACAATGGGTGTGGCGCGCGTGCCCCGCAGATCCTCCCAGTAGTTGGGCACTGCGGCAGGAGGGGGAGCGGCCACATTGCTGCTTGAGGAGCGACAGAAGGGGGAGCAGCCGCATCGCTGCTTGAGAATCATCGGAGCATGCGCCATGGCATCCGCTCGAGAGGGCGATGCAGCTCACACACCGGGCCCCAAACCTGCACTGCTGTGACAGCACTGCCAACAAACACCCAGCCGGCTCACTGTCTTGCGAGGTCAGTGTGCCAGAAGTGATGTGGATGTGCACGCCCTGGGTCAGCGCCCGGCCCTGCAAAGAGGCAGCACAGAGGCAGATGTGATGTGAACCCGCCCTATGAGGACTGCAGCCCATGAGTAGCAGGGCGTGCGCAGCATGTGGATTCGTCTGCATGGCAGCTCAGTAGAGCACAAGCCGTGGCACAGCAGCAGCAAGCCTCACCGGTGGGATTGCCAGGTAGGCGGCCGCCAGCGTGCGCAGCGCCTGGCCCCGGGTTGCCCCGCTGTTGGCGTTGCTGCCGGCCCGTGGGTTCACCCAAATGTGGCGCATGGAGGCAGGGAGGTTCATGGCATAGGGCTGGCCATCTGGCAGCCAGAACTCGCCGGTGGGTTGCGGTGCAGGCGAGGGCGAGGGCGAGGGTGAGGGTTTGGGGGAAGGCGAGGGCGAGGGTTTGGGGGAGGGAGAGGGGGACGGCTTGGGCGAGGGTTTGGGAGACGGCGAGGGTGAGGGTGAGGCCTTGGGTGTTGGTGCCGGTGAGCCGCCGGTACGCGCGGGCGCCACGTAGCAGCCGGGCGCATCCGTGGCGGCGACGCCACGGGCCACTCCTGCCCTGTCTCTGGGCACGGCATTGCTCAGCGTTCCGGCGGGAATGGTCCCAGAGCCGGTGCCAGGGGCCCATGCTGGGAAGGCCGGCAGGTTGCGCCACAGCCTGGCCAATCCGGCCAGGTACTTGCCGCTGCCGCTGGCGGCTGGCTTGTAGGTCGAAGCATTCAGCATGGGCACAAATGAGTTGAAGTAGTTCTCCCTCAGAATCTGGGTGAGATTGCAGGCCAGGTTGCCGCTGGCGCAGCCGCCGCCGCTCAGCACGGCGCCGCTGCCGGCCCCCGCCTGCCACACCACGTTGCCGCTGCAAGACGGGAGGGTCAGGGGTTGGCGGGCACTAGGGTGGGATGTGGAACAACGCCATGAGAGCCCCACAAGGCAGCGAGGTGTGCGGCAACCAAACACATGCACACACATGCATGCAGTGGCATTGCCGAAGACCAGCAGACACCCACGGCTGGATGATACACTCTCCCCAGTGCACGCCGCTCTGCTAGGCACGCACCGAATCCTGAGGTTGTCGTCAGTCCGGACGTACGTTGGCAGGTGGCTGTTGGGCGAATGTGACTGCGCCCGCCCCAGCACCTGGAACGCCCCCAGCTGCAGCGCATTGTAAAGGAGAGGCGCGCTTGGCTGACTGAGCGCAGCATGCTGTGCAGGCAGAGCAAGTACCGCAGAGGCAGGGCAGCAGGCTCCTCACAGGTCCGCCCGCCTGCCGCTAGCTGCTGGTGCATCTGACAGCCTTAGTCCCCCTTGCCTCAACAGCAGCACGTGCTGTTGCGCGGCTCACCCGTGCATACCACGTCGGGTTATAGATCAGGTTGTTGGCGACGATGATGTTTCGGCAGGGGATGTTCACTACCTGGCACTCAGCACAGACTGGCCCCCAGGAGCCGCGGCTGCCCTGGGCCGCGCACAGCCGGGTGTCAGCCGGCTGGTCGCCTGCAGGTGTGCGGGGCGGAAGGTGTGGTGGTGTGATGGTGTGCAGCCTCGCCATTGACTGCTCACAAACAGCCGGCGGTGCTGGCAAGCGACCGTGTCAGCGAGCAGTGCAGCGTCTGGCAAGCATTGCAGCAACTGCCTGTGTCTCGCTCACCTGCGCATCCGCGTTCGCAGTACAGCACGTCAATGGCGGCTCGGTACAGGTCCTGGGCGGGCGTGCCGCAGCCCACGCGCACCAGCGTGTTGTGGGCCATCAGAATGTCGTAGCCGCCCCATACCTGTGGAGGGGTGCGCAGGCGCAGGGGCATATCACAAGGCAGAGGCAGCAGCGCCACAGCTGCTGATGTCACGGCACCCGAAATCTGAGACAGCTGCTGCCGCCCGGAGCGCCTGCTGCTGCTGTTGAGATAACGAGCAGATTACCGCAGCAGCGGCGGTGGCGGCGGCAGCAGTGGCGGCAGCGGCAGCAGCGGCAGCTCACCCCCAGGCCCGCGCCCCACACATCATGGATGTAATTGTTATAAATCTGCAGGAGGGCACGGCAGCGGAGGCAACGCCGAAGGGTGAGAGGGTGGGGGTTGATGCCTGCCGAACCGAAGGCGAAACATGTCATCCTCAAAGCCAGCTGCTACACCTGCCAGCACTGCTGCAGCGCTCTTTAAACACGAGATGATAGCACACCCACCTTGACGTCCAGCTGGTCCCAGGTGAGCCAGGGCCGGATCATGTAGTTGATGCCAGTGCCCTGCAGGCACAGCAGGCACAGCAGGTGATATTACAACGCATATGTTCGTCGGGTATTATTTGCCCACAACGCAGGGCCCGCTCGCTGTGATAAATAGCTGCACATATGCACCGGCAACCAGCTCGGCGGCAGCACATGTCTTTTGCCTGTTGGTCGGCCCTGCCCCAACGCACCTGGCCCGAGCTGATGCCCTGGTCGACAGCGACTCACTGCTTGCAGTGCACCCCCGTGAGCCTACCACCAAAGAAGCCAAGAGTTCCCACCTCACCTGCCCGGAGCTGATGCCCTGGTCGCCGCAGTGGTGCGCCTCGTTGCCGGCAATCACCCAGTAGGCTGCACATGGTTGGTTGCATGCAGCGGGTTGGTATGCTGATGCCTCCCCAGCGTGGACGTGGTGCAGAATGGGTCCCCTGCCGCTGCCTCACAGCAATGGGTGGGCACATGCCAACGCCAGGTAGGTGGCCCCTCACCTGAGCCGCCCTTGACAAAGGCGCAGTAGCCGCCGTGGTGGAACCGACTGTTCAGCAGGTGGCCGTACTGGCACACCACTGCGCAGGGGGAGGGGGGTGGTTGCAGGTTTATGGGGCACGGAGTCAGCTGGGCGAATCGAATCATGTTGAGCCTTGCAAGCGGCATGTAAACGGTGCAGCCACCCGGATCGGCAAACACCACTCACTGCAGTCGAACGCGGCGTTCCAGCCGTAGCCAAAGTTGCAGTCTTCCACCCAGATGCCGGTGCCCTGGTTTATCTTGACAGCCTCCTGCGGCACAGGTGAGGCAGTGATGAGCTTGCGCACAAAGCACAGCACCAGTTGCCAGCCGCATGCAGCCATGCGTTCATCCACGCATGCAGAACTGCTCCTATTGGCAGCCCCACCTGCACGCTGCACACTCCGGGCATGGGCTGCCCGCCCGGCGATGGCTGCCAGGCGGCGATTTCAGGACAGATGCCTGACACAGTCACCCTGTGGTCAGGGAATGCTTGGTTGGGCGGATAAGCGGCGGAGCACGCACAGCAGCAGGGTGTGGTGAAGCAGCACTGGCTTTGAGCATGCAGAATGCCAGGCTGCCTAACCACACAGCGCAAGGCGTGCGTGCCATGCAGCGCGGGCTGACCATAACAACGTGCTCACTTCTTCAGCAGCAGGTTGGTGCACAGCTCGCAGTGGAACACATTGTCGGCGCCAGACTGGAATTTCACGCCGATGAAGTAAAGATTTCTACACAGAGGTGGTGCAAAACGGGCGCTTCGCCCCCTTTCGCAGCGAAGGGAGGGGGCGGCGGCAGCATGCAGTGCAAGCTGTGAATCGCGAGCACATGGCTGGAACGCGAAAAGCACTCACGAGCAATTGAACACATTGGCGCCTTCAATGGTGACAGAGCCCACCGCGCCCGCAGTCTGCGGAGCAGCAGCGGCAGAAAAAGACGTGAGCAGCAGCAGCGGCAGCAGTAGGGCCGCATGGCGCAAACAGATACCCTGACGCACTTCTGTTGACAGGCGGCAGGCAACCCTGCCTGCAGCTGGAAGTGCTGCCGCGCCGCAAGCTGACCAACCTGAATGATGATGGGTGCGCGTGGCGTGCCCCATCTGTTTGACCACCAGTTGCCGCCCCAGGCCGCCCCGGGCACTGCAGGTGGGCGGCAGCCAGGGTATGGCGACTTGACAAGGTGCAACGGCATGCTGGATACCGGCGACAGGCAGCCAGCGGCAGCTACCCCTGCACAAATTCGGTGCGCCTCTGGCGCATGCAACCTGCATCTCATGCCACCCCCAGTGGCTGGCGCAGTGCAGCGTACCCATGGCCTCCGTCACCCGCCCCGGAAGGATGCGAATGCGATACCCGCGGCTAGTGAGCACCTGCAGGCACGGGGCAGCGGTGCGAAGATCAGCGCATGTGCCTGTCATGAGGTAAGGGGCAGCCAGGGGTTGGCGTGCGCTCAGCGGCGGTGATGACTTGCAGAGCACTGCTCAGTGGCATACATGCGGCGGCGACCGGGTGGGTGGCGCTGGCCCTTGGGCCTAGCTGGCCGCCTGCCTACCGTTGCTTCCGGGATCATGTTCCAAGCCGCCTCCAGAGTGCGCTTGGCTGCGCTCTCTGACAGCCCGCTGCGGGCATTATTGCCGTTCTTGGGGTCCACCCTGCAGGCGGGGCGGTGAGGACAGACGTGAGAGGGGGCCCATGGATGGGCAGAGGCGCAGCTGCAGCAGCGGAACAGGCTTCAGCGGCGGACAGGTGGCACGCACGAAAGCAGGCGCCCCCTGCAGCACGGCCGCATGGACGCACCAAATGTCCTGCACGTTGATGGTTCCCATGTTGAAGTATGCGCCCGTGGGCTTGGAGACTCCCGGGCCTGGCCCGGCGGGCTGGGCCAGCAGTGAGCGGCGGCGGAGCGGCGGTGGCCAGGGCGGGTCGCCGGGAGGGCGGGCGGCCTCAGCGGCCTGGAGGAACTGATCTGTTGAGCGGTCTAAAACCACTGCAAGCGCCGCTGCTAGCAGCAGGAGCCTGTGGGCGAGCATTGCGTCTCGGCGGGTGCGCCGCTTCAGCGGATTGCCGGCGTGGCTGCTTCAACTCGATCACAGAGAGCTGGCGGTGCGGAAATAGCGGCGAGAGTGCGGGCGGGCTTCATCAGGCGACCGGAGGCCGAAATGGAAGCTGCCGCAGGGAGGACAGATAAGCAATTTGCGCTCGGATCGCTGCCAGAAGGCTATGGGATGCTAGTGGGCGTGTGCGGCGGCGAGGCAGGGGCGGGCCGAGGTGGGCGGGATCCCTTCAGCAGAACCCTCCTGAGCGGCGGCGGCGTTTGCTGTATGCATCCGTACCATTTCACACATAGACGTGCCCCTCATACTCACAATCCAGCAATCGTCATCTCGATTGAGTCAGCGCCTACTCTTGCATGCGCCACTGCTGCCGCCGTTGCGAGTGGCCACCGCCGCGACAGCACAAGCAGAGGGCGGCAGAGGGTCATGGCATGTGCACCGCCTTGCCAGCACACACTGAATGCGGCTGATTTGATGCCAGCGAACTAAAGTTGCACACAATCGAACTTTCAGGATCCTGAGCTGCATCTATGGGGCGGCAGCGCTGTTGGGAGCGCTGCGCTGTGCCGTGCCCGCCGACAGGGTTGCATGACCGCGTCCAGCATGGAATTGCTGCATTGACCATCGCAAACCGCACCTGGCTACTGTAGCATCAATGTCGCAGAGCCAGGCCAGCCTGTGGCGCTCTGCAGCCGCCGCCTGTGCACGGCTGGCGGCAGGGTTGGCGCCGGGCGGGCGTCCGTTTTATGATGCATCGGAACAGCTGAACGAGGCTCTCGATGCGCTCGCCGACGAGCCAGTCTGCGTGCCCACTGCGGACTTCCTGAGGCGAGTTTGCGCTGTGCATACCCGATGGCGACTCAGAGTGCATGGAAAGGTGTGCGTTATTGAGTTGAATCCGATTCGCTGCTCGCACCGATGCAGGAATGCTGCCGCGGCCGCCGCCGCCATCTCCGCGCTGGCCGCCGCCAGGCCGCCGGCAAGGATGCCCACTCACGTGGCAGAGCTTGAGATGTAAGCCGCATGGCAGTCCTGCATGTTGAAACCCTGGTGTGCGTGAGCACACAACCGACGTGCATTACGACATTTGCCTTGCTGCCCGTCTGTGCCTGCAGGGAGCTCACGCGGTGGGGCTCGGCTGGCTTTGCAACAGTGTCGCTCACGCGGGCCGTGTTCCACGGCTGCCTGCAAGGCCTGGAGGCCCGGCAGGCGTACAGCCTGGCCAGCGCCCTCCTGCTGTTCACAAACGGCCTGCCGCTGGCGCTGGTGTGCCTGTGGCATGCCGTGGAGCAGCTGGGCGTGCAGCTGTCGGAGCTGGCGCAGGAGGCCCTCGGCCTGATGGGCCGCACATGCACCGCCATTGCCCAGGCGCTGAGCGTCATTGGTGAGCAGCTGGACAGCTGTTCTGGCAGTGAGGGCTCGGCCGGCGGCGAGCGGCCAGCAGCCAGTGGCGGCTCCCAGCCGCTGACTGTGGCGCGGCTGCTGCGCACCACAGCGGCGCGCCCTGCGCTCATCATCGCTGCACTGCGGCGTGTCACAAGCCTGCTGACCTTGTGTGCTCCAAGCTGCAGCGGCAACCAGCGTGGCACTGAAGGTGCGCTGGGCAGTCGGTGTGGGGGTTGGCGCTCTCGGCTGCTCTCTGCCGCTGGTGCAAATTGGGCATGTGGTGTGCGATGGGTTGGGCAAGAGCGGTCGTGTAGGCATGACCTCAGTCATTTGCTGGTTCCACAACAGTAAACAACAGTGGGACAATCTAGATAAGCAATCGCCTATACGCACAAGTATAGTTAACTGTTGGCAGTGTGCCCGCCGCCCTGCTTCACCGCACGCTGTGCCGCTCGTGCTGCCTGCAGTGGTGGCCAACTGGCTGGGCCTGGCGGCATGTGTGGTCACAAGCGATGTCTGTGTGGAGGAGCGCCAGATGCTTGAGCAGGACCGAGACCTGCTGCTGCAAGTCTCTGCGCTGGCCGGCGGTGAGTTGGGAGACCTGTGTGCCAATGCACCCCTGCCGCCTTTGTGGGGTTGCAACAGGTGCCACGCTGCGCATGCATCTCGCGCTGCACCCGACGTTTGCTTCAACCCGCACTGCCCTGCTTGCGCCCACCCGTGCACTGCAGCTGCGGCCAGCGAGTGGCTGGCGCAGGCCGACCCTGGGAGCCTGCCTGTGTGGCAGTGGGTGGTCACGGATGCCAGCCTCGTCCTGTGCAGCAGCTGCCTCCTGTCGCGGTCCCTGGTGCTCCTAGCTGAGCTGGACTGCAGCTTGGTCGATCACTCCAGCGGCGAGCTCGGCGGGCTGGTGCTGACGGCGCTGCAGAGCTTGCAGGCGGCCATGGATGAGGCGACAGCTGGTGGGCCCTCGGCGCCTGCAGACGCGGTGCGTGCGCTGCAGCTGGCGGCGTTTGCAGCAGACGGGTTGGTGGCAGTTGGCACCGCGGCCGGCCCGGCGCCCGTCCCGCAAGACGGCGAGCCTGCCCATGCCCCGGTGCATGCTGCTCTGCTGCTCCTGACGGAGGCAGAACTGGCAGAGCTGCAGCTGTGCCTGCTGCTGCACATGCACTCGCTGGCGCCGGCGCTGCTGGCGGCAGTCGGGGCAGCGCTGCAGCACGGCGTGCTGAGCCCTACGGCCGGCAACGCTCACTGCCAGCGGCGGTTGAAGCTGGCCCTTCACCGGGCGGGGCTCTTCCTGCCGTGGCTGGGAGTGGCAGGCGTTCAGCTCCCCAAGCCCGTGCTGGCCCAGTGCTCAGAGGCAGTGTCCAGCACCGCCCTGGCTGCCTGGCTGCCAGCGGCCCGCCTCCATCTGCAGCTACATGCCGCCAGAGACACCACCTTCTTGCCTGGCGTCCATCTGGGCGCCTTCAGGCGCGGGCTGGCAGAGGCCTGCCGTGGCCTGGCGTCCAAGCATTGGGAGACGAGCGGCCTCAGCCAGCACCGCGCCCTGGCACAGCAGCGGGGGCAGCAGGCGGCGGGGGCAAGCAGCAGCACAGCGGGCACAGCAGGGGGCGCCACTGCAGCGCGGGATGCTGCGGAGGATCTCCCCGCCTTGCACCAGCTGGCGACAGCCGTGTGCATCCTGTCGCACCTGGCGGCTGCGGCGCAGCTGGAGCAGCCGCACCAGGATGCGGCCAGCGTGCGCCAGCTGTTCTGCTGGGTCCGGGCGAGCCAATCGCGGCCGCAGCTGTGGATCAGCTCAACTCAGTTGTGCGAGGCTTCGAACGAGCGCTGGACTGTGGCAAGCGCCTGGCTGCCATCAGAAATGGCGGCGGCTCCGCAGCCAGCCCACCGCCAGTGGACGGGTGAGCTACGCGGAGCTGGGAAGCGCCCTTTGTGTGTGTGCTCGCAACGCAACCCTGCCGCCACTGCATGCCGTGCATGCAGGTCTCTGCATGACGTGCATGCAACTCTTTCCCCCCTCAGCGGGCGCAGGCGCGCGGTTGCATGCTCACACCAGCGCTGCAACCCTCCCTGCTGCAGGCAGCTGGGAGCCAGTCTGTTAGAAGTGACAGCCGCCGGGTCGGTGCTCCTCAACGCACTGGCTGCCCTGCCAGCTGCAACAGCTGTCGACCCTGCTGGGGAGTCTGCAACCAGCAGCACGAAAGAGGCGGTCAAAACCATCGCAGTCGCGGCTCAGAACGTGGTCGTAATGGCACGGAGCTGCGGCGAGGCGGCAGCTGCTGTTGAGGCCGAGCGGCTCTCCGGCCGAGCACTCAAGCTGCTGATGGTGAGGCAGGGGCTTTGCTTCCTGCATTAGGTGTGGGCGCATCCACGTGGTGCTTGCCGTATGCTTTTAGCTGCAGTGCCGGTGCATGGGCATTCTGGCCTGCGCTCTTGGGGCACGGCTGCTGTTATGCTGTTTCTGGTGTCTGAGGAACGGAATGCTTACGGCCCACCAGCTTGGGTTTGCTTGGTGGCTGGCACTGCCATGTAGCAGCTGCCACCAGGCACATGCACCCGCAGGCACGCATGTCACCCTGTTTCTTTGCCTGCCCTGTGGATGCAGGAAATGGGGCCGGACCCAGCGCTGGCGGTGGAGGGCTGGATCAGCCTGAGCTGCTTCCTGCGCCTGCCCGGGTGAGTGAGCGCAGCGCAGCAAAGTGTTGTTGTGGGAATGGTTCGTTCTGATCCTCCTGATGATCCAGCTCAGCCTGTACTGCACTCTGCCTGTGGTGTGTACTGTGCACTAGATGATGGGGCCAGCCATGCCCTCTGCCCATGAGTGATTCCCAGCTAGCGGCGTCCACAGCAGGCATTCACTGGCGCCGTCGCTCTCAATGCGCCTCATGTGCCTCCCGTCCTCCCATCACCACACTGCACTGCAGGCCTGTAGGCGCTGAGCTTGTGGCCTCTGGGGCTGTGGATGCTGCACTGGAGTGGCTACAAGGTTGGGTCCGCTCCATGGCAGATGGGCGTTGCTCAGTCCCTGACGAGCAGCAATACGTGAGTGGCGCACATGCAAGTGCCAGCCGCTTGCCATGTGCCTGTTGCAGCACTGCCGCTGTCTAGCTTGACAGGAGCTGTGCAGGCAGCTTGCGGCACTGCATGTCCTGCCAGCCCAGCCAGAATCCGAAGCTGAGCAGCGTGTCACCTATCCCTGCCCTTCTGCACAGGGTGTGATGCTGGTGGTGCAGTCTGGCGTTGCCGCCAGCCTGCTGCGCGCAGCGCAGCTGCTGGTGCCGGCGCTGCCGCCAGCTCAGCCGGGCAGCCCGCCCCCCAGCGACGCTGAGCTGCTCGCTGCTGCTGAGCAGCAGGTGCAGCAACACCTGAGGCTCACCGGTGCACCGGCGCAGGCAGCAGCGGCCCTGCTGGCAGGCCACTCAGCGGCCGACCCAGGGCAGGTGGATCGGCTGCTCCGCCGGCTGGTCGACTTGGTCAGCGATCTCGCTGGTGATTGCCAGGAAGTGCAGGCACTGGTCGACTGCCTGCTGCCGCGGCTGCGGGAGATGGCAGCTGAGCGCAACAGGGCCAGCTCCGCAACTGCCAAGGAGCTGGCGCTGGCACGCTGCGCTGCGCTGCGCCGCCGCAGGTGCGCCCACCTGGGGTGCACAAACGTGCCGCTGTTGGTGGGTGCTTGCCCTGGCGGCGGCGGCGAGCCAGTGAGGTCATACAAGTGCACCGGCTGCCGCGCCGTGCGCTTTTGCAGCGAGGCTTGCAGCCGTGCCGACTGGCGGGTGCACAGGCAGGCGTGCCGGCAGCTGGCGGCAGCGGCGGGGGTGGCAGCAGCGGCAGCAGCAGGCGGAGAGCAGCAGGCATGATTGCCAGGTTGTACACCAGGGCACGCACCTGTCGTATGTGTAACACAAACACTTGTACGTGTTGGGAGGGTGCAGACCAGGGCACGGCAGCAAATCGATCGCGCATTTTGACATGCGAAGGCCCAGCGCAGCGCCACCGGTGTGTCTTCTTCTCTTGCACGATCGCCGGGCCTCCGGGTCATCTCCGACGATCACCATGGTTCTTGTGCATTGGGATGAGTTGCTCCCAAGGGCGAACCCGCAGCAGGAGCTGTGGCGCGCTGCAGCGGAGGCCTGCGCTGCGCTGGCCGCTGCCCTGGCTGCTGGCGAGGAGGATGAAGCTCAGGCGGCCGTCGGTGAACTTGATGGCACGCTCGACGACCTGAGCCGCGCGCCCTGCAGCGAGCCCACGGCCGACTTCCTCAGGTCCCGTGCGGGAGGGCCCTTTTTCGCGCGGTACCACGCCGAGCATCTCGTGTAAGGGTCGTGCAGCGTGCCAGGAGCCAGCGATCGCGACCTTGTGAACCCCGATACCTTGCAGGGAGGCCGCCGCCGCTGCCGCCGCCGCCGCATCGCTCGCCGCGGGCGCCAAGACGGCAAAGCTTCCGGCCGAGAAGATGCGGATGATACGGTGAGCTTTGTGACATAATGCGGAAGGCAAATTTGGGACTAAGTCTGCCATCTGGTGAGCCTTTGAGACAGCTTGCTCTCCCACCCTGCCCTGCAGGCGGCTGCGCAGCTGGGAAGCGGCCGCAGTGACGGCGGCTGAGCTGGCTTGTGCTGTGCTGGACGGCACGCTAGGCTGCCTGTCGGTCGAAGCAACGCAGCAGCTCTGCAGCGGGGTGGTGTTTATGACAGACAGCCTGCCCACTCTGCTGCACACTGCGCAGCGCATGTGGCGCACTGACAGCTCCCCTCTGCCCGCGGTAGCCATTCCCGTGGCGGGCAAGGTATGCACATCACTGGCTCACGTGCTCACTTCTATGGACCGCTGCATCAGCTCAGGGGCAGGAGCGGGGCCAGCTGGCGGCAAGGCAGCCACAGCGTCGGCAGCAGCGGCACAATTCCTGCGCATGACTGCAGCGGGGCCTTCCCTTGTCCTGTCGGCGCTGGATGCGCTGACGCTGGTGGTGGCGCCTAATGAGGCGATACGCTGGAACTCTAGAGAGGATGCCCAAGGTGGGTTGGGTTGCTTATGTCCCAGCAGCCTGCTCTAGAATGAGGGGAAGCGGGACCCGGGGCACCAGAGCTGTCCTGCTGGCAGCAGTGCAGCCGCTGCCGCTACTGTGTTGCCTGCCATGCTGCCTGCTGCCGCAAGCGACGCAATCCCAGCCCCAGCCCCCTGCAGGTGAAGCGGTCGGCCAGTTGATGGACTTGGCAAATGCGGTCTGCCGCCTGCCCATGTGCTACGAAGAGCAAGCGCGCCTGGCAGACGTTCCCAGCCTGAAAGTGCTGGCTGATCTGGCTGTAGGTAAGGCTGACACCACACCACTGTAGCACAGTGATGCGCAGTGAGAGAATGGGCGCAGCTGCAGGGCGAGGCCAGCTGGCTGGTCTGGGTGTGGGGGAGGCGGATGCATTGCAGCTGTATATGTGTCCCCGGGCAAGGCAACAGGCAAGGTTTCGCACGCGCCTCAACTGGCTGCTTCTGGGAGCATGATGCAGTCAAGCACAGCCAGCCTGGGCCCGCTCTCACAGGCTTTGTGCACGCCCCTATTCCCTACAGATGTAGCCAGGAGCATGCTGATTTCCAGCAAGGAGGAGGTGCCGCACGATGGCCGGTGGTTCGCCATGACGGAAAGCGCAGCAGCCGTGCTGTGCAACACACGCGTGCTGCGGCACAGCCTGCGTTCGCTGGGGCTGCTGGGTGACGGAGACACACGCCGACTGGTCCCAGCAGCACTGGGCTACTTGGAGGATGTGTTGGCCGAGGAGGCAGCCGGCCAGTCAGCAGGCGCAGCGCAGCGCGCACTGCTGCTGGCGGCGTTTGCAGCCGACGCCGTAGCGGCCGCCGCCGTGGCAGCTGGCTTGGTGCCCCCAGCGGAGCCAGACGCGCCGCCAAATGCGCCTGCGCAGCCGCCAACGGTGCTGCCGCAGCTCAGCAGCGGCGAGCAGGAGAGGCTGCGGGCTCAGGTGCTGCGCAGAGCGCTTGATGCCGTGCCGCCGGTGCTGGCTGCGGTCGATGCGGCGCTGCGCCACAGCCTTTGGCGGCCTGCCGACGGCCAGTCGGCGGACAAGGCAACACTCGTGCACGGCCGAACCGTGCTCAGGCTCGGCAGCTTCTTTGCCTGCCTGGCACACTTGCTGGACACAGCCCCAGCGCAGTTTGCAGCACGCTTTGAGCCAGGTGACCCCACGGCAACGGTCATAAACACCTGGCTGCTGCTGCAGTTCCGGCTCATGCAACTATGCGCCTACCACCCGCCCGGCGGCGGCAGCTGCAGCAGCAGCAGCGGCGGCAGCAGCAGCAGCAGCAGCGGCGGCGGCGGCAGCAGCAGCAGCAGTTGCGATTTTGCAGCATCCAGCGCCAGCGGACTGGAAACCCTGCAACTCGGCCTGGGGCGGTGCAACCGGAGCATGGCCAGGCTTGTGGAACTGGTGCATTCGCCTGGGACCAGCGGCTGCACCTACTCGAGCTCTGTAGAGGTGGCAGCAGCACCGAATCCGGCAATAGAGGCTGCAGATGCAGCGGCGGCGGCAGCAGCAGCTGCCACTGGGGAGCACCCGGCGCTGCGCCCAACACTGCAGCTGGTTTTGGCAGTCAGCATTGTGGCGCACATTGCCGCGGATGCCCACTGCCGCCTGTCGGATGGCGGGGCGGCAGCAGAGCAGCTGGCGAGCGTGCTGCTCGACTGCCGCAACGAGGAATCGCCCGTTCTCCAAGCACCTGAGCTGCTGTTCCAGGCCGTGATGCCGCTGCAGTTTAGCTTTAAGACTGTGTGGAGCCGCCAGCCTGCGGAGTTCCGCCAGCAGCCCACAGACGCATTGAAAGGGTGAGAGTTACAGAGAGTTGTAGCCTGCTGTGGGGCTAAGCTTGTGTCATGGCAAAGCAGATGCGCCTGCTTCTTTGCTTCAGACGCGCAATGCAGGGCTGTTGCTCCTGTTCAAGAGTATGCCTTGCTGACTTGCCACCCCATGCTTGCTGCCCCTGGTGAGTGCAGGCGGCTGGGCTTGCCCTTGCTGGAGGCGGCAGCAGCCGCGGCGGCATTGCTGCACGCCCTGTCCGGCATGCCAGATGTGGCAGCTGCCACGGGCGGCGATCCACAGGCTGTCAGCAGGATGGCTCGTCCGCTGGGATATCTCGTCTTTGCCATGAACCTGGCAGTCTCGGTAGCAACAGCCTGCCACCAGTCCGCTGTCGCCGCTGCAGTCGAGCGAGTGCTGGGCGGCGCACTGAAGCTGCTTGCGGTGCGCCGCAAACTATGCGCATCCGTTTGCACTCTCTGGGTGTCTGCACATGGATGTATTGCAGGGTGTTGCTGCCCAATGCAGTACAGCTTGCAGCGGCAGGTGCATGTTGTCTGGCTGCTTGCGGATGGATATTGTGCCGGCAGCAGTGGGGAGGCGCATGCATCATCGTTCTGCCCCCCACCCCACCCTGCAGTCCATGCCCTCAGAGTTGCACAAGCTCTCAGACCTTTGGTTTGTGGTCAGTGGCGAGTGAGTTCTCAGCGTGCCAGTCAGCCAAGCCAACCAGCACTTGTTTCCCCAATAGGGAACCCCATGCAAGACGACAGCGGCAGTGTGCGAGTTGGCCTGTTGTGCAGCCCGTCCCCGCCTTTGCCCGCCGTGTCGCCACAGTCAGCAACCTTGAAAGTGTGCCTGTTTCGCCACCTGGTGCAGGCAGACCGGCTGCGAGCTTGTGGCCAGCGGGGCGCTGCATGCCTCCCTGGAGCACGCCAAGGAGCTAGCGGCAGCTGGCAGCGATGCCGAGGTGAGCCTTGAGCCCCCTCATGCCCTGGCTCCCCAGGCGGTTCAGCCGGCGGGCACGTTTCCATGCAGATGCCGAGGATGCTGACCTGGCAATTCTCTGCTGCAGACCCGTTCTGAACCGTGCATTTGCCAGCCCGCTTCCTGCGCAGGCCCGCATTGTGACGGCCGGCGTGAAGCAAGCACTGCTTTCAGCCGTGAACATGGTCAGCACGCAGCTGCAGCCGAGTGCCGGCCCGGCCAGGGGCAGCGCGGCGCTGGCAGTTGTGCAGGACGATGAGGAACCGCAGCAGCAGCAGGGGCAGCAGCAGCAGGAGGAGGAGCTTCAGCTCCTGAACACCTTGTGGTTTATGGTAACTGCAACCGTGTGTTCCAGCTCAGCGCAGCAAACCAGCGCGGGCCCGTCCACAGACAAGGAGCGCCAGATCGTGGATGCGGTGGTTCATTTGGGGGACCTTTTAGCCGATTCACAGCTGGGCTCGGTTGTCGTTGCTGAGCTGCTGTCACGGCTGACGCCACTGGCGCAGCAGCATGTGGCAACATGCTCGCCGGCAGCAAAAGAGCTGGCGCTTCAACGCTGCGCCCTGCTGAGCCACCGCCGGTGCGCCCACCTGGGCTGCACAAACCTGCCGTTGCTCCTGGGCTTGAGCAGCGGCGGCAGCAGCAACAGCAGCAGCGGCGGCAGCAAGCCAGCCCGATCCTTCCAGTGCACCGGCTGCCGTGCCGTGCGCTTCTGCAGCGAGGCTTGCAGCCGCGCTGACTGGCGGGTGCACAGGCAGGCGTGCCGGCAGCTGGCGGCGGCGGCGGCGAGGGATGAGACTGAGGCAGCAGCTGAGGGAGCAAGCTGAGGCAGCTGCATTGTGTTGCTTTTTATCTGAAACTGCCGTTTGGCACATTTGGTTGATGCTAACTCATATGATCATATCAGTTACTTATCAGTCGTTTCCATGCCCCTATCACCTTGTCGGCAGCACTGATTTACACATTTGATACTATTGTGCACAAACGCACCCATCAGGTGTTAGGTTACTTGCCATGCCAATGGACAGTGGGGTGCCTCAGATGCAGCACTGGAGCAGCGATGGCGCACGGAACACAACGCAAGCAGAGGCGCACTTGCTCATGCGGATCTTGTTGCTGCCAGCCAGTCTGCTGCTGACGCGGACAGTAGGCGCCGCGCATTCTCAGGGGCCGGTAGGGGCATGCGTGGCGCTGGCTGCAGCGGGGCGCAGCACGCAGTGGGCGGGCTCCAGGCAAGGCAGGCCGCAGGCTGCGGCACACTCGAAGCCGCCCTCTCCCAGCAGGGTCAGCGCCAGCGGCGGCATGCTGTTGTGCGGCAGCTGCAGCCAGGCGGGTGGGGGGGCGCAGGGTGGGGTTAAGGTCAAGCGACACTGTGCCACGTATGGCTGCAACAACAATGAAAGGTGCTTCAGCTTGGCTGGGTGCGTATCAGCAACCTGACACACATCAATTCATGGGATGAGCAGCACCCCACCCCACCATCCTGTGTCTGAAATCAAACCACCTGCCGCACCTGCCCTTCAATGGTCGCCAAAGGTCAGGGTCTGAAGGTCCAGCAGCTGAGGCAGGCCGCCCGCTCCAGAGACACCTGGCACCTCCTCCTGTGCTGGCGGTCCCCCCATGAGCAGCACGCCCTTCTGTGCCGCCACCCGGCAGGCCTTGCCGAATGGCGGCTGGCTGCCGGGCGCAAACATTTCGAGCGGCAGGGTGACGAGCATGGTGGGAGAGGTGGCGGTCTGGCGGGGGCCGTGCCCTGCCTCTGCTGCTTCGCCGCGCGCCGCCAGCGTGGCCAGGTGCGCCCCAACTGCCGCTCGTGTGGCAGGCCGCAGCACCGCCTGAACCTCTGGGCACAGCCGCGCAGCGGGCGCCACCGCTGGGATGTGCGGCAGCCAGAAGCGCAGCACAGCAGTGGCCGCTGGCACCAGCGGCTCAGGCACTGCTTCCATTGGCTGTGGGGCTGCCTCCAGTGCCTGCATGATGCTGCCTGCCAGCCGATCGGCGGCCTGGTTGGGCAGCCGCAGGCGGCCAACGGGAGCGCCCACCCGCCGTGCCGCCAGCGCTGCATCAACGACGGCCAGGTCTGAAATGAACTGCGGCTGCTGGGCCAGCTGCTTGGGAGAGGGAGCGGGCTGTGCCGCCATGCTTGAGGAGCAGCTGCAACTGCAATGCAAGACGGACAGGAGTGAGCAGGCTGAAGGCGGGGCATGAGCAGGCACCCTCGGTGTGCGGCGGCAGGGCGGCGGCGGCGTGCAGAGCCGCAGCCTGCTTGTGCTCCGTGCTGCTCTCAGCATATCAACAGGTCAGCAGGCTTGCCTGCTGTGTTGGGTGAGGGGCGGGCAGCAGCACTTTGGACTTGTGTAAGGGCTCTTGGAGTTCTTCACGCGTCCAAGCGGGGCCACAGCAGTCTGTATGGCTGCTGAGCGATGGAGCAATGTTGGTCCCATGAGGCAGAGGGGCAGAGCAGCCTCAAGGACAGCAGCTGGCCGCCCCGCTGTGCCGCCGCCGCCGTGGCGTGCCGCCACTCCCCCATGTGGGCCCCATCGCCTCCCGGCGGCGCTGTGCTGCGTTCTAGGCGCTCAGTGCGACAACTCCAGCCCGCGATCGCACGTCTCGGCCGGCGCAACGCAGCAGCGCCGCTTCGGCAAGCGGATAGAGCGGAGCGGCAGGGGCTGCTCCCCGCGATCATGGCGCAGCAAGTTCAGAGCACCTTCGTCACGGCGCGCCGCGCGGCCTGCTTCAGCCCTGCAGCAGCGGCGCCCCGCCCACCCCGGCGCCTGGCGGCGGTCCGGTGCAGCAGCAGCAGCAGCAGCCGAGGTGCGTTGCTGCGAGCCTCGCTGTGAATCCCGCCTACGAATGTCATTTTTCGAGTCATGGAACTGAGGTTGATTTTCTCGCTGTCTGTGAGCTGCAGGCGAGGCTGACACAAGCAGCACCGCGCGGCGCCAGCTGCTGCTGGGTGCGGCGGCGCTAGCGGCGGGCGCGGCGGCAGGCGACCGCCCGGCCTCTGCCATCGAGCTGGGCTTCAAGAAGGTGAGGCCTTGAGCTTTGTTTGCGCATCGGGAGTGTTGCGGTGTTTGTTGCCCTGTGTCTGTATGCCCTTTTATCAACGTCCCCGGTCGACCTGACCAACACACGGCGCTTCATGACTAGCTGAAGCTTGCATTGTTTGATATCTTGTGGTTATTCTAACATGAACTGCGTGTTGTTATGGTGCCTCACAGGACCTGACCAACAAGCGGCGGCAGACCATCCCAGAGGAAGCTTACACCGAGGGGCCCGAGGGCCTCAAGTGAGCTTCTTTTGCTCATTTGTTGCTTGTGTATTTTTGATTGCCGCAATCAGTGGCACTGCCACGCCAGCTGGGATGGCAGATCAGGGGCCATGACTGCAGGCGAAGCTGTCCGCTGAGCGCTTTGCTGTGTGTTTGGGATCGCCGGGATCTTCCTTTCATTTTTCATCCATACTCCCTTGCCAGCTGGCCTCAGCTGAGCTGGTTGAGTCTCGAATGCCACCCCTCTTGTTTTCACAGGATCTACGGCGTGGTGATGGACGCATGCTGGCTGGCTGGTTCTAAGCTAAGCTGGCTGTATCTTGCACACACAGCCCCTCTGTTTCTCTGCCTCACAGGATCTACGACGTGGTGGTGGGCAGCGGTCCGGTGGCGGAGGAGGGCAAGCGCATCGTGGTGCACGTGAGGGGCTGCTTTGCTTTTGCTTGCTTGCACGCGTGTCGCTGCTGGGTGTTTGCGGCACTGCTGATGCCGCTGCCACATCTCATGATGCTTCTGCCGCCAAGATGTGTTTCGGTGTTCTGCATGTCCTGCGCAGTTTGATGCCAAATGGAAAGGCGTCACCTTCATCACCACGCGGTAAGCCTCCAGCAGCTGCCATGCGGCTTGTGGAAGGGTTGACGCACTGCAGTCATATGCCACTGCCTATGCCTGCCCTGGAAGGGAAGTGCAAGCGTACCTCACTGGCCGCCACACCACTCTGTGCAGAAAGAGCTGCTCCCTTGCTACGTGTGATCTCCTTGCAGGCAGGGCATGGGCGTGACGGGCGGGCAGCCCTTTGGCTTTGACGTCGGCGCCAAGCCGGGGCGAGGCGGCGCCGGCATTCGCGGGCTGGACTTGGGAGTGCGGGGCATGCGGGTGGGCGGCCGCCGCAAGCTGCTGGTGCCGCCCAACCTGGCCTACGGCGACAAGGTGGGCTGGGTGTTTTGTGTAAAGGGAGTGCAAGCAAATGCTGTTCCGCTGTTCATAGCAGTGCACCTGCTGTGAGATCAGCGCCCGCTCCGGCGGCATAATCAGATGGCAGCTGCGAGGTTTTGGCCGGGCCCTACTGCAGTGTTGCCTCCAGTGCATGGATGATGTGCTCACCCGCTACCTGATTTGTCTACTCTTGACTCGCAGGGCCGGGGCGAGATCCCGCCGGGAGCCACGCTTTCCTTCGACATTGAGCTGCTGTCCATCAAGCAGGACTCCAGGGGCTATCAGGTCAAGCTGGTGGAGGGCTGAGCACTTTGAAGTGAGCCAAACAAGCCAGCTGCAACCGCTTGGGTTGCGGCTGGCGCACGCACGTGGCCCCCAAGCAGTGGGTGCCTATGCCCGCTGCGACCTTGTTCACAGGGTTTGAACCCTGTCTGTGCCTCCCTCGCCGTCTCCACGTGCCAATCCATTGCCATTTCCTGCAATTTTCACTTCCTCCTGCCACCTCTGATGCCTGTTCTGAGCTGCATTTCTTGACTATCCGAGCAGACTTGCAACCAATGCTGCCCGCAACTTGCCCTGCTTTCAGTGCACTGCTGTTCCTTTCTCTGAGCCTGCCCGCTCCTTTCTGTGATGAAGATTTTTTGACCGCCTGTTTCATGTCACATGCGTTTTCGCGGCGTTCCCAGCCGTCCGGTTTGAGTTGTAAGTTGTGGTCCGTCAGTTGGAAGTCAGAGAGCAAAGCGAAAAGCGCTGGTGGAGAAAGATGGTACATGGCAGGCAGCGGCAGGCAACCCGGGGCAGTACAGCAGGGGGCACGTGCAGGTACCGCCCCCCGAGCCTTGCTGCCTGCTGTGCTCCTCTCAGCCCCCTGCTGGAGCGCCGGCAGCGCTCCTGCTGGTTGTTGGGATGTGTCACCGCACGCGGCTGGCCTTGACGGCCACCTCTGCGGGGGCGGTTGGCTGCATGGCCGCCTCCATGCCGCGGTGGTACTCCTCCACCTGAGCAATGGATGAGGAAGGAGAGTGCAGGCGTTAAGTATCTCCTTGCAATGGGGAGGGCGGGACAGCAAGCGCCGCCACGCCAGCCCGTACCCCTGAGCAGTTCAACGAGTTGCCACAAGCCAGCGCTGGTACATGGCACCCAGCTACACAGCAGAATTCGTCCGCACCTGCTGCAGCAGCGCGCCGTACTGCGCCGTCACCGCCTCGATCTGCGCCGCATGCTCCGCCTGCAGCTCGGCGAGCTTGTCCTGCACCTTGCGCATCTGCGCGGCGGTGGGAAGGATAGGGAGGCAGGGGTTGTCGAGGGGAACATGGGCGGTGGGGGCAGCTCGCAGATCTTGTCGTGCTGGTTTCAGCCAAGAACTGCCCTCAATCTCGACTCCCATCAGCTCCCATCAGCTCCCAACAGCTGCCACTCTCAACTTTCCACGCAGCTGCCCTGCCGCCCAGTCACCAACGAGCTGCACTCCCAATTCATCACTTACCATGGCCTCGTTTTCCTGCAGCCGCGCCGCCGCCGCTGCATTCTCCGCCTCAATTGCCTCCTGTGAGGCGAGCAGGTGCAGAACAGCAGGGAACCGGTTGGAAGACAGTTGCAAACAGTGGATGATGGGCAAGCATGACACTGCAACGTGCAGCTTCATGGCCGCCCTGCTGCCCGCCCTGCTGCCTGCACTGCTACCATCTCAGCAACAACACTGCTGTCACACGCAGCCCCCACCTTGTCCCGCAGCTGCTCCTCGATGCTGCTCTCTGCTGCATCATGCTTGGCCCTGCACTGCGCCTCCAGCCGCGCGATGCGCTCCTGCGGGGCAGGGGCCGAGCATTTCATGTAACCCGGCCTGCTGGAGGTGTGCAGCTCAGCAAGGTAACCTCTGACTCCAACATTGCCAACAGCCCCTCCCCACCTGCAGCGCCGCCTGCTGCCGCTTCAGGTGCTGGTGCTGCGCCTCCAGCTGCTGCGCCTCGTGCTCCGCCGCCGCAATCTCGCTGCTCAGAGCCTTGACCTGTTGCGCGGCAGGGACGGCACAAGCAATAGATCGAAACATGAAGCAGTGCGATTACAGCTTGAATAGGCGATACCGTATAGTTGCCAATCGCCTTGACATGCACCAGTTGCGGAGCAGGGCTGTGAATCACACACACTCAACATGGCAGGCACATCCATGACATCAAGGGGACATCCATGCAGCACAAAAAGAGGCTCACCCGGCGCGACACCTCCTTCTTGCGCCCGATCTCGCCCTCTACGCCCTCCATCAGGCTGCTGGCCTTGGCCACCTCCTTCTCCACCTGTGGGCAGTGGGGAGCAATTGTTTCGTATTGCAGAGTGTGCATAGTGGCCAGGCAGCACCATCATCTGCTGGATTTGGCCACCTCTTTCTCCACCTGCAGGAGTGAGGCCAAAAGGGAATGGAAGCGAGCGCTTTGATTCGGTTTGGTTGGGCCAGGCAAGTAAGATTGGCCAGGAAGCCTGCAGCAGAGCAAGCTTGCCCCGCACCTTGCCAATCAGGTCCAGCCGCCCAGCCAGCTCGCGCGATCGCCGGTCTGTATACAAAGGGCGAAAGTGCAGGCCAGCAAGTGTGAATAGGTTGAGGGAGGTGTGAGTCCCACCACACCGAGCACCAGCAGCACAGCTCACCCCACATGCATCAAGCATGCTCATCAACAAGCGCTGCTGCTCAGCGTGAGCCCTGCCTTCTGCTCTCCCACCCACACTCCACAGCCACACAGCCACACCTGCATCCGCCACCATGGCCCGCTCCCGCTCCACCGCCGCCGCAATCTCGCCCAGCACCGCCTGCGGGGAGCAGGGCGAGCGAGGGCAGGGCAGTGTGTAAATCCGATCTCCCAGGCATTTGCATTTGCAGCCGTGTCTGCCTTAAGCTCCCGCTGCTGCGGCAACTGCGTGCATGGTGCCCAAATGGCAACCACTTCCCCATGCAGTCCCATGCACCACTGGCTCCTGCTAATGCTTCAGATACGCGAGAAGCACACCTGGATCTTCTGCGGCGACTGCACGATCTGGCTGCGCAGCAGCTCCGTCTGCCCCTTGGCCTGCGACAGCTTGTACCGCAGCTGGCTCGCCTCGTCCGTCAGCGCGTTGGCGCCCTGCTTCAGCTGGCGCACCTGAACTTAGGGGCACACGTGCGACAGCAGGGAGGGGTGTGAAAATCTTGTTTGCAGTTACTAGCGCACTGCACCAGCTGCGACGCCCGCCAGGAAATGCCACACCAAGACGGCCAATCTGCAGCAGCAGGCGGCGGCCACGAGTTGTCCCCTGTCCACACCTCTGAGCTGAGCGCCGCCTGCTGCTTGTTCAGCCCCTGGTTCTCGGCATAAAGCGCCTCCCGCTCCGCCTCCAGAGCGGCCACCTGGAGGGCAGGGTGCGGAGGTGGGGCGGTTACAAGCACCACATTGGGGGACCGCAAGCATGCAAGGGCAGGGAGGCGTGCAGCCGCAGCAGCTGCAAGCCCAAGGGCACAAGCGATTCAGCGCACAGCACCACGACTACCGACAGTCGCTGTGCCGGCAGCCACCCGGCCTACCCCTCTGCCCTGCTGACAGCTGTCAAAGCAACAGCTGTCACACAGCCCAGCCACGGGCCAACTCAGCAACGTGACCGTCCTCTACACAGCCGCTATCATCCGCACCTGCGGCCGCTCCGCCTCCCGCTCCTCCTGCAGCTGGCGCAGCTCCGCCTGCAGCTCTGCGTTCTGCGCCTCCGCGGCCTCCTTGTCCTGCAAGCATGATGACCCAATGCGCGGCATTGCAGTTGGATGGCGCATTGCCATGCAGTGTATTGCAGCAAGCATCCTGACCTCCGCACAGCCTGCTGCATGTCAGCCACACGCTGCCTCGTGCCGCACGCCCAAAGCACCATAGTTCCCTGCTCTGATGCTGCCATTGAGTGTTCGCAGTGGCCTGCCGCCTTGCCGCCACCACACATGACCGCCCGCGCACCTGCAGCAGCCCCTCCAGCTGCTCCTGCAGAGCCGTGTACGCAGCCAGCTTCTCCTGCACATAGGCACGCCGGGAAGCCCAGGGGACGGTCAGGACACACGGCAAGGCACACGCCTGCGACAGCAAAGCGGCAGCGCAGTGCACACCCATGCCACCCCTACAGCAGCACAGTGCCCAGTGGACGCCCGGTACATGACCAAGGCTGCTCTGGCCGAGCTGCTCCCAGTCGAGCTGCCGCACCTCCCGGAACATGGCAAAATTGAGGATGGCGGATAGGTGGCGCCGCAGGCGCGGACCTTCGGGCTTGTACAGATCCTGCAGCAGGGGGCAGTTTTGCGAACCAGGATGGCGCATTGGCATGGGACACTGCTATCCAGAGGCTGCACTGACATGGCAGCGGCCACGGCCCCGCCGGCTTGTACAGGTCCTGGTAAACAGCAGGCAGATGAGGAGGGGGCAGATGAGCAGAATGGCATGCCAATGTTGTGCCAGCAGCAGTGCAGCGAAGCAGCATGTGGACTCAACACAGCCAGCAGCAGTTTGCTGCGGAGGGAAGTGGCAGCAGCAACATAAAAAGTGCGGCTCGCCTTGAGCGAGAAGTCGCGGACGCCGGCGGCGGCCAGCAGGCGGCCCAGGTGGCGCTGGAAGGCCACGGCTGGGATGGACTCATCGTGCAGCTCCGGGAACTCCAGCGCATCGATGGCGCTGAACACCGGCTGCTGCAGCTCCTCGCTGCGGGCAGCAGGGCGGGAACAGGGTGGGTGGGTGCAGGGCGGCAGGCAAATGAGCAAGCAGGCAGTGGTGGCAGCAGCGGTGCAGCGGCAACCCATGCTGCAACATGTCAGCACTGTGAAGCTTCGCATCCACACAATGCCAGTACTGCAGTTTGCCAGCAGCAGCAGAGCTCAGCAAAAGCAGCAGCACTGCGACGCGCACCGCGTCACGCCCATCAGCGCGGTGACCAGGTTTTCAAAGATGGGCTGCACAAACTCGTAGGTGGGCTTGCCCAGGTGCTCCGCCGATGCCGACATGCCCAGCTCCGACAGGAAGATGATGATGTCCTTCTCCGCAAACAGCGGAGTGCCAAACGCCGGCTGGCTCATGGCGGCGGGCGCTGCAGGCGGGCGGCGGCGGCGGCGGCGATGGGGGAGGGTGAGCGGGGCAGGCAGGGGAGGGCCTTAGATGCTTGTTGTATGCTGCGGGTGTCACCCGAAGCGCCGAGAGGCGCACCTGGCTCGGGAGCGGGCAGGAACGAGTTCACCGCCGCTCACGGCGGGGCTGTGGAGGCTAAAGGTCGGCTGCTTGATCAAGCGAACGTCCAGAGGTTGAGCTGCGAGCCCAACAAGCAGCGGCGGGGCGCCGAGCGAGAGAGGTTGCGGCGGCTGTCGCCGGCTGACTGGGCGTCAGGAGCAGGGGCGAAGTGATCGGGGGTGCTGAGACTGCACAGCTGCCGCCAGCGGGGCCGCCAAGCGCAAGCCAAGTGCAAATGCGCGCAGGAGCCGGCTCAGCGCGAGCAGGGTGGTGGGCTACGTTCACCATCTTGACACATTGCATGCACTCTCGACATCACTCTCAACTCCCAGCAGCAATGGCGGGGGACGAGGGAGACGACGGCCTGTTCCTCAACCTGGCGCTGCCCGAGGCGCCCGCCCCGCATGTGTCACGCACCCAGCAGCGCAAGCAGAGCTGGACGCAGCAGCGAGCCGCCAAGGCGAGGCACCTGGCTGCGCGGTGGCGGCCCGCATGGCTCCGAGCGCCCTCCTATGCTCTTCTGTGGCTGTGCAATCGCATGGGAGAGCAATGGCATGCTGATTGGATATGTTGGGCAGCGCCGCCGCCACCTGCAGCCAGCCTTGCCGCCGCTCTTTCCGGCGCTGCCGCCGCTGCCTCCACCACTCTGCGGCTCTGACATCAATAATCTCCACCTTGCCTCACTTCCGCCTGCAGAAGCTAGCCCACAAGCACGGCGACGCTGGTGGCGGACGAGGGCGAGGTCGGCCCAACTGGCTGGGCGGCGGCCAGCAGCAGCAGGCAGCCGAGGGCCAGGGTGGCGGCAGCGGCGGTGGCGGCAGTGGTAGCGCTGGACAACTGAAAGGCTACTCCCTCGGTGGCGATGCACCTGCCGCTACTGCAGCGGTGGCACCTGCAGCAGCACCTGCAGCAGAGCCCAAGCCGCAGCGGCAGAAACCGCGCCAGCAGGAGCAACGGCAGCAGGGCGACGACGGCCACTTTGCTTTCGGTTTTGGTGGCCAGTCGCAACCTGCACACGGCCGTCAGCAGCACCAGGCGCCGCCCCAGACCCAGCGACAGCGGCCCCAGCAGCAGCCGGCACAGCGGCCGCAGCACGACGGGCAGCAGTCTCGAGCCGCCTACCAGCAGCAGCAGAGCGACAAGCCGCGGCAGCAGGTGGTGGCACAGGCGCGCAGCGGTACAGAGCTTGCAAAGGCTCACTTCGAGCGGCGGCAGGCCCGGCACGCACCCAAGCAGCAGCAGCAGCCACGTCAGCAGCAGCAGGAGCGGGATGCGAGCCCGCAGCCTCCCAGCGGTGCTGCCGCCGCCGGCGGTGCAGCAACCGGTGCCAATCGGGGAGGCGGAGGTGCGGCAGCTGGAGACAATGGAGAGCGGCCGTCTAAGCGAATCGGCAGGCTACGGCTGGCCTCTCGTCAGGCAGGCTATCGTGAGGCTACTCCAGGTGCGCTGGGCGGCTTGTTGGCTTGTTGCTTTTATCAAACTCAACGGCTCGGGCTGTTGTGCGTGTTGTCGACGAGCACAGGCGGCAGCACATGCGGGGCTGCAGGGCGGCTGCCCTGCGATATTGCCCAGTGTGTTTCTGCATGCCTCGGATAGCACAGTCACAGGCAAACAAGCCGGCCAACAAAAACAACCAACTTGTCTCCACTAACCACCTTTGCCTGCAGACCTAGATGATGTGAAGGCGGCGGGCAGCGATGCCGAGTCAGACGATGTTCTGGCAGCTGTTGCGGCCGTGGTTGCGCGGGACAAGCAGGTGCAGGCTGAGCTGGCGGGGGAGGCGCGGCAGCGCTTTGCGCGCTATGCCAGCTCAGACTCCGAAGGCGAGGCGGCGGGGGGAGTGCCGGCCGGCCGGCGGCGCGGCGGCGGCACGGCAGCTAACGGCAGCGGGCTGGCGGCCAATGTGGCACGCTTTGCGGGCAGCAGCGATGAGGAGGGCGAGGATGGCCCCGCCGGAATCGTGGAGTTTGGCGGCGGCGATGGCGGCAGCGCAGAGCGTCGGGCGGCCAAGCGGCGTAAGCGGGATCGCGCCGACGGTGCCGCCGCCGCAGCGGGTGGCGCGAGCAGCAAGCGGCCCAAAGCTGCAGCAGTCAGTGTGCGGCCGGGAGAGCTCGTGCACGCCGGCGCTGTGGGTGGCAACGCTGCAGGGGCTGCAGCCCAAGATGGCGAGGATGGATTCGCTGCTCTGGGGCTGTCCAGCCAGCTGGCAGACCACCTAGCAGCGCACGGCTTTGCTGCGCCCACGGGCGTGCAGCGGCAGTCGATCCCGGTGCTGCTGGGGCGCCGGGACGCGCTCATCAATGCACCCACCGGCTCGGGCAAGACGCTCAGGTAGGGTCTCAGTTGGGTGCGGCAGTGGTTCGAGCAACAGCTGCTGGAGTTGCCATTTTGATGTGATCTCCCAGCTGGCGTGTATAATGCTGTCAAAAGCGTCGCCATGCTCCGCTGCACAGCGCTGTCCTTCAAAGCCTGCCGTTCAAAGCTTACAAATGATGCACCCCGCGTATTGACCCGTATTGACCCCTCCCCTCTGCAGCTACCTGGCGCCCATCGTGGCCGACCTGGCGGCCCAGCAGCCGGCCATCACCCGCGCCCAGGGCACGTTTGCGGTCGTCATCTGCCCCACGCGCGAGCTGTGCCTGCAAGTGGCAGACGTGCTGACCATGCTCGTGCGCCGCTTCGTCTGGCTGGTGAGTTTTGGCGCAACTGATTTTGCTTTTGCCTGGAATTATGGAGTTGGGCTTGCAAGTACGGGCTGTAGCGCCCTGGCGTAACCGAGCTTTCACGTGCATGGAGCTGGCCATGCATGTACTGGGTTTGTACTGGGTTGCCTGCATGCCCACGTGCTTCGGTGACGCGCTGCCCAGCCAGCACTGCGTGGGCAGGGCAGGGCAGGCGTTCAGGCTGAGTATGTATCGCAAGCCAGCTGCACCACCTCAGCTAACCCGCCTGCCTGCAGCCTGCTACTTGTTCGTCCATTTCAGGTGGGGGGTGCCATCCATGGCGGTGAAGACCGCGGCAAGGAGAAGGCTCGCCTGCGCAAGGTGGGCTGGTTATTGGCAAGGATTCGACGGCACAGTCAACAGACCATTGATTTAAAGGAGGAGAGCACCGGATGAGATAGAAGCCCACCTGCTGGGTCCGAACTTTCTGCCTGGTTGTGCCCTGCTGCAACCATTGGTGTGGGTGGATTACATGCCATGCATGTCTCGCATGCAGACTTGATAGGCCCCCTCCCACTGCAACTGCCTCCCATGGTACTGCAGGGTGTGACGGTGCTGGTGGCCACCCCCGGCCGCCTGCTGGACCACCTGCAAAACACCAAGGCCTTCAGGACTGGTGGGTATGAGCACCTCACGAGGTGTTGGCTGGCGCTGCAGCAGCCGATGCCAGTGCGACAGTTTCGCCCCCTGGTTGCTGTGTGGGAGCTTCTGCAGAGGGTCTGGTAGAGACCCCGGCATCAATGCCAATGAGCCGTGTTGCCTAATTCAACAATGTTTTGGTTTTTGTCCCCAACTCCCGCAGAGGAGCTGCGCTGGCTGGTGCTGGATGAGGCCGACCGACTGCTCGACTTGGGCTTTGAAAAGAAGATCGCAGAGGTGGGTTTTCAACCCTAAATCACAAGTTTTAGAGTGTCGCATGTTGTGTTGTGCGGGCCAGATCGGGCGCGGCTCCTACAGATCCCTTTACCACGCCCAACTCCCGCTGCGCAGGTGTGCACCCTGCTGGACGCTCGCAGTGCTGAAGCAGACTATGCCCAGCGGCGCACCACCGCCCTGCTGTCCGCCACGCTGCACTCCCGCCTGGGTTCGCTGGCCAGCCTGAGCCTGAAAGATCCGGCTGCCATTGGTTTTGAGTACGATCTGGTGGATGGGAAGATGGTGGTGCGCAAGGCGCCAGCACAGCAGGCACAGCAGGCACAACAGCAGGCGGCGGCAGGTGGCGGCGACGCGGCGGCGTGGGCTGCTGCCACAGCAGCAGCAGGGGGTGCAGCAGGCGCAGCAGCGGCTCTGGAGCAGTTTGAGATCCCTGCCCAGCTGAAGCAGCGCTTTGTGGAGGTGAGGGCAGGTGTGGGTTGAAGTTGCAAAGACGCTGTGTGTGGTTAAACTTGCCTGGCTTCACGCTGCGCCATTGCCTGGCGCCCAAACAGCAGCTCCGCTGCTTGCTCTTTCCTCACAGGTGCCCTGCAAGCTGCGCCTGGTGGCGCTGGCTGCGCTGCTGCGCGCCCGCCTGGCTGCAGCCCCCGCCAGCTGCAAAATGGTCGTGTTCCTGTCGACCACCGACAGCGTGGAGTTTTACCACTCGGGTGCGCTGACTCCTCTGTTGTTTATGATGTATGCTTGACATGCCGCCGCCATGCTCTGCCAGGCAATGTGTCCGCAGCAGCTGAATCAATCAATCATGGAAGACTGTCTTTCTTTCTGTGCAGTGTTTGCGGAAGCATGGGAGGCGGCCACGGGCGAGCGCCTGCTGCAGGCCAGCGGCGCACCCATCCTCAAGCTGCACGGCAACATGCCCCAGGCAAGATCAAGCAGTCTCGCCCCTGAAACGAAGCTGGCATGGCGGCAGGACACTCTGTAATGCCAGCCTGGGCATGGCTGCCTGCCGATGCTCAACTGCTGCCCTGACGCGCTTCCAACTGCCGATCTTACATCCGCCCTATCCTGCCCGCAGTCGGAGCGCACTGCCGCCTTCCTCGCCTTCACAAAGGCGCCCGCCGGTGTCCTGCTGTGCACGGATGTGGCTGCTCGCGGGCTGGACTTCCCTGCTGTGACAGACATTGTGCAGTTTGATCCACCTGGCGAGGCTGCCGAGTGAGTCAGGGGCAGGCATATCACGCTTATGCCTTTGGTTTGTGGGGTTGATTTTGGCAGGGGTTGACTTTGGCAGGGGTTGACTTTGGCAGGGGTTGCTGTGGCACAGGGTTGAGTTTGCAGGGGTTGACTTTGGCAGGGGTTGCTGTGACACAGGGTTGAGTTTGCAGGGGTTGACTTTGCAAGGGGTTGAGTTTGCGGGGGTTGACTTTGCAAGGGGTTGACTTTGCAAGGGGTTGGGTTTAGAGGGGCTGACTTTGGCGTGGAGTTGACTTTGTGGGGTTGAGTTTAGGAGGTGTTGAGTTTGCAGGGGTTGAGTTTAGGAGGGGTTGAGTTTGCAGGGGTTGAGTTTGCAGGGGTTGAGTTTAGGAGGGGTTGGGTTTGCAGGGGTTGAGTTTGCAGGGGTTGAGTTTAGGAGGGGTTGGGTTTAGAGGGGTTGACTTTGTGGGGTTGAGTTTGGGAGGGGTTGACTTTGCGCATGCCTGCCTGCCAACTGCCTGCAGGTATGTGCACCGCGTGGGGCGCACGGCCCGGCTGGGCCAGCGAGGCGACGCGGTGCTGTTCCTGCTGCCCAGGTGGGTGCACTGCATGGGAGCGGCAGCATTTGCTGTTCCTTTGTGTGCTTTTCCCGCCCATATAGGCCAATTGCTGCTGCCCATGATAGGCCACGTGTTGCTGCTCATGTGTGTGGCCCCCATCCAGTACACACTGTTCTCAACTGGAATGTGCAGCACGCCCCCTGGCTGCGCGGTGTTCGATGTACACTTCATGTGCCTGTCCAACCAGCCTTCCTCTCCTTCCGGATGTCCCGTGCAGCGAGCGCGGCTATGTGCAGCATCTGCAGGCACACGGCGTGGCGCTGCGGGAGCAGCCGGTGGTGCCGCTGCTCAACCATGTGCTGGGGGCCGATCGCAAGGTGGGCTGTAGTGCAGCCGGGTGCTGCTGCAAGTTGCTGGTGAACTGTGTGCTTCAAAGTGGCTGCTGTGCCGCTGCTGGATCGTACGCTATGTGCAGACCGCAAGGTGGGTGGCTGCTGGGTGCAGCTGCATTTTGCTGGAGACTGTGCACACACCAGTGAGGCCGTCACAGCATCGTGCATCTGCCTGCCTTATCGCTGGCGGACCAGCTCCTGCCACCTGTGCAGCGCTGCCTGATAAACTGTGTAGACAGATATGCCGTTCGTTTCTGCCCAATGGCAGGCGGGCAAGGACCTGCCAGTGGAGCGGCACCTGATCAGATGGCTGCTGTATGTTGTCCAATATCCGCCTTTTGTATTTCCCATGATTGCAGGCTGGAATAGACCTGCCAGTGGAGCGGCACCAGGGTGCATATGCCCTGCAAAAGCAGCTGATGGAGGCGGTTGCGGCAGACCGCCACCTGACAGCGCTGGGCGGTGACGCGTTCAGGTGCGGGCGCAGCCTAGTGCGTGTTCTGTAGGGCTCGGGTACTGTTCTGAACCGCTCAAGCAGGGGATGGGAAGTTACGGCTGGGGATTTTCACACTGAGATGTGTCCCCTTTGCAATGCAGGTCGTGGGTGCGGGCATACGCTACGCACGCTGTGGTTGTGAAGGAGGTCTTTCACGTGCGCCGGCTGCACCTGGGCCACGTGGCGCACGCCTTTGCACTCAAGTGAGCTATATTATTTTGCACTCTGTGTGGTGTGTATGGCATGTACTGAGACTAACACGCTCTGCACCTGGGCCATGTCGCCCATGCGTTTGCCCTCAAGTGAGTCTGGCACCATTTCGAGCACACCGCTGCTATATTTGGCCGCCTTCAACCAACGACGGATTGCGTGTAGTTGCCAGAGGGCATGCCTGCTATGCACACGCCACGGGATGGTCCTGCTGACTGCCCTTCAGCCCCCCTTGGCTGCAGACAGCACACCAAGCGTCGCCGGTTTCTCACCACCGCCATTCCTCATCTTGCTGCCCGCAGGGAGCGCCCCACGCTCGTGGGCAAGAGCGCAGCCAAGGCGTCCGCTCAGCAGAAGCGCAAGGCCTCCCACTCGCAGCGCGGCGGCGGCGGCGGCGGCAAGAGGCCGAAAGGCAGCAGCGGCAGCGGCAAGAGCGGCGGCGGCAAGAGCGGCGGCAGGAAGCAGCCGCGCAAGGCGGCGGCGCAGGTGGTGGGAGGCAAAGGCACGATGTACAACCTGGCCTGACCTGGACCCTGCTTTTCGCCCAACGACATGCCAGATGTGCAGACAGGATGCAGTATTGCACACAAGTGTCGCAGCAGCAAAATGTAGTGCAACAAAGACGCAAAGACGTTTGTGATGGTCAAAGCGTGGCGGGTCCGGAGTTCTGCGTTCGGTCATTGCAGCATGTGTGTGTTCGCATGGGAATCTCAAATGGGACCCACATGCGTCTCTGCCAGCTAGCCCAGCCAGACCTTCTGCAGCCGTCCAACTGCAACCCGCCCCCAACTGTCGTGTGTTACAGTGTAGAGAGGGGCGGCGCCCTGCTGTTGTAATGAAATGCGTGAAATGCGGCGCCGGAGGGCGGGAATGGCGCCGGGCAGAGAGCAGGGAGCCGGCTGAGAGTGGGGTCTGAATTCAGCACTGGCCCGGGGTGGGCCGCAGCAACCAATGGCGGATGCGCCTGTTGCAGAGAGGGGGCTGAGGCGGTGCATGAGGGTGTAGCAGCAGCGAGAAGAGAGGAGGAAGTGTGTGTGTGTCTGTGTGCATGTGTTGGGACATGGGGCAGCGGAGGGAGCAGGTGCGGCGGGCTGGCCAGCGGGCAATGCGCCCAGCCGCCCACCCGGGCACACTGCAAAACTTGTGACAGGCGCCCGCATCATGCAGCAGAGCGGCTGCTGTGCCGGTGCTTTGCTAGCCGCTGCTCCGGCACGTCGCTAGCTGCTGCTTCGGCGCTTTGCTAGCTGCCGCTTCGGCGCTTGCCTAGCTGCTGCTTTACTTGAGGAAGATGGCGGTGAAGCCGACACCCATGACAATGAGGAAGAAGCCGACCGCCTCGCTGGCCAGGCGCGGCGGCAGCGGCACGACCTGCGAGGGCAGGAAAGGAGGAGGCAGCAACGGCTAGCTGGTCAGAACAAGGAATGGCCAGGCCATGCCTGGGTGGTTGGCGTTGTGGTGCAGCAATGCAGCTGGCAACTGGCCAGCAGGCACTAGCTGCGGCTCGGCACGACAGCGGAGAACTGGCTCGTCCCGTGAACACACAAGCAGGCTGCACAGTTCAACCGGCCACTAGGCACCAGCCACTCACGTTGACTAGCGCGTACGACAGCACGCTGCCGATGACGAGCGAGGCGACGGTGGCCGCCAGCGCGCCCCACATCGCGTTGCCGCCCCAGAAGGGCCCGTCTGCGGGGGGGGACGGGCATGGGGCGACCAGCATGAGTGCAGGTTTACGCTGCAGCAAGCTCACGGCTGCTGCCACAATACAGTCCAGGGAGTCGAAGCTGGCAAGCAGCTGGCGCGCAGCAGGGGGTGTCCCCTCCCCCATCTCCCTGCTGTGGGTGCTAGCCACACCAGCAGCAGCAGCTGCTCCCCACCTGGGCTGCGCTTGCTGCGCTTGTCGTACAGCTTCCAGGCGGCATGATGCAGTCAAAACACACCCAACACACCCAGCACAAACAGAAAGCAACGATTGCCCACCTGGGCTGCGCTTGCTGCGCTTGTCGTACAGCTTCCAGGCCGCAAAGGCGAGGCAGGCGCCCAGCGGGAGCGTGGGGTCGGAGGCCGCTGCCGTCCACGCCGCCCAGATGCCGAGTGCCACAAACACGCTGCGAAGGGGAGGGGCAAGGAGTGCTGATAATGAGCGAGTGTTGGGTGAGACTGGCGGTATGCTGGTTCCAGCCAGGAGGGCCGCCCAAAATCCCAGCGCGACAACACCATAGCACGTTGCTGAACAGAACAACGGAGCTCACCTGCCGTCGTTCACGAGCGTCGTGCCGGGCACGTTGGGCTCAAAGTACGACCGCACTTGCTGCCACAGGCTGCGGTGCGGAATTGAGGAAGGCAGGAGAGTTAGCAGGAGCAGCCTCGAAACGGACAGCTGCGGGCTGAGAAGAGATCCCGGTTGCGAATCAGCAACCGACCAGAAGGCCCCCGCTGTGCGCACCTCTGCTTGGGCGCGTCGCCCGTCACCAACATGCCTGCACACGCTACATGCACTTGCAACCACCAAAAGCGCACCTCTGCTTGGGCGCATCACCCGCCACGTCGCTGCGCTTGCCGCGCTGCGGGGGGCGGAAGCCGTCCCGATGCCGCACCTTCATCTTTTCCTGCAGAGGCGCGAAGCAGCAGCAGCCACGGTTGTTTGGTTGGTTGTGGGCGCATACGTTGATGGGCATACGTTTCGTGGGGCCTTAAGTATTCAAAAAGACACAGAAGTACAGCGGCGCAGCACAACTGGCTTTGTCCCTGCTGTTCCCTCTTCCACATGCCCCCGAGGCATTGGAAGTAGGGAGCAAAGCCGCACCTGCAGGATGGAGTCGAGCGCGAGCTCGATGCTCTCTCGGCTCGGCTCGTGCTCGCGGTACTGCTCCACCAGGAAGTTGCGCGCCTCCTGCAGCGCAATGAAAGGAAATATGGCCGGAAAGAAATAAACCGAATGTGTGAGGTAACGACTCGTGCTCGCGGTACTGCTCCACCAGGAAGTTGCGCGCCTCCTGTACAAATAAAAGTGCGGGAGCAACAGGTGAGCATTGAATGAGTGTCGGCAGCAGCTACTAGCCACCATGAATGCAATGACGCTGCACACTGCAGCCTCCCGAGACGCACATCCAATGTCCTCCAGCAAACATGGTCTTTGATGGCAACAGCAACAGGAAGGAATCATCGTACCTGCACCTCCTCGTACGACGCCTCCCGCGACACGCCCAGCCGCCGGTACGGGTCCCGCTCCTTGAGCCGCGGGAACACCTGCAGCATGAGGCAGCAAAGCGTCAGCGCGCAGGTATGTAATGACGCAGGGCAGCAACCAGAGCCCTGCAACAAACAGCACAACACTTGCTTGGCCAGTCGACATATCCCACATGTCGCCTACTTTCATTCTAGACCAAACAATACAGCAAACTCTAAGTTACTAGTTCGCCAACTCCGCCCACCTGCGCCTCAGCTGGCGGCGGCTGGCTCTCCGGCTGGTCCATCCAGCCGCTGCCCACGGATGCGGGCGCCGCATCGGCGCTGCGCACGTGCCGCTGCTGCCGCCGCTGCGCCGCCAGGCCGCCGGCGGGCCTGCAGGCGGTGGAACGAATGCCGTGAGGTGTAGCAAGGGCAGAGCAAGGTTGCAGGGCAGCAGCACAGGAATGCAAGTGTGTGTGCTGTGGCGGGCGGCGGCGCTGCCGCCAGCGCGCCGCCACCCGCCCACTACCCCAGGCCGCCCCGCGCACCTCGCCGTGAAGGCGTGGCCATGGCTGCTCCTCAGGCTGCACACTGGGCCCGCCTGTGGGGCGGCCCGCCGCTGCTGCTGCTGCCCGGCGCGCTGCACCTGCATCTGCACTGCAAGCGAGGACGCCATGGCCGCAGTTGTGGCGCGGCCTGCTGCCAGACCTGTTGCAGCGGCTGGGAAGCGCCGGCAGCGGGAGGGGCGGTGCTCGGGTGTGGCTCTGAGAGCGGCGGTGCTGGCTGGCGGGTCCTTGTAACCCTGCAGTGGTCGCAGATGTCGCGGCAGCAGTCCGCGGCGCCAATGCACTTGCCCCACCCAGCGGATGATGGCTGAGCTGGGCCAGCATGCCCAGCAGACGCTGGGAAGTGGCCCCAAACCGCCTGCATACGTGCTGGCCGCACATGACATCGGTCACCGATTGCATCCGGCGCCTGCTCAACGCCAGCCGCATGCTCCCCTCGCCGCTGCCGTCTCGTCCCACTGCTTCCTTGTCCCTCTGCTCGTCTGCGTCCTGCCAACGACTGATCTCAATCACCCCTCACCGAAACTTGCACAGCAGCGCCTGCAGCAGCACCAGCAGCGCCGCCGCCGCCGCTGCCGCCACTGCCGCCATCCACCCCACGCCGGCCGAGGCGCGGGCGATGGAGGCGCACCGTGCGGCCCTGGCAGCCGCTGCTGCCGCCGGACCGCCCTTGGAAGGACGCACATACGCTCCAGAGATCAGCTGGGAGCCAGAGGTGCAAGCTTACCTGGAGGCGGCCTTGGGAACGGAGCAGCTGCGGCGCATCTCGGCTGCACTGGCGCGCCCGCCGCTGGCCACCTGCTTGAGAGTCAACACGCTGCGCACCACGCCCGAGGTTGGTAGAGGGATGTTTCTTGGTGTGCAGGGGAGCTGGAGCCTGTTCTGATCTGACCCCGAGAAATCTGTTTGGCACTTGTCCGCGTGAGCATGTCCTTTCTGCCAACTGTTGCATTGCACAAACTTGCTGCGCCGGCTGCCTGTTGAGCCGGCTGCTTGCAGCCCTGCCTCTCAGGCTGCGGTCGCAACGCCGGGGTTTGATAATAGTGCTGTCTTGTGCCCGCCTACTGGCCAGAGTCACAGGACCTGCTGCGCCGGCTGCCTGCCGCGCTGACTGACATGCCTCCCAATCAATCATGTTGCTGCAGGACCTGCTGCGCCGGCTGCCGGATGCGCTCACACCCGAGGACCGGCAGCTTGTGCAGCAGCGGCCGCCGTTTGTGCACCCGCAGGTCAGTGCATTGCATGTGTGCTGTGTTTGGGCTGCTTCCACTTGCTAGTAGGGAGATCAGCACGCTGGCTCAGGTTATGGTGACATACACACCAGCTGCTGCTGCTGCTGCTGCTGCTGCTGCTGCTGCTGCTGCCGCCGCCGCCTGACCTATATCCAACCACGGCTACCCGTGCAGCTCCCCGACGCCATCATTGTGCCAGGCAGCGGCCCCCATGAGATTGACTACAGCCGAACGGGTGGGTGCTGCTCAAACAGCTGAACAGCCGTTCCACTCTTTGCGAACGGGGCGCTCGTGGTGCAGTGCTGCTGCATGTTCTGCATGTTAATACAGTGCCCTTTCTCACTGCCACGTGTGCAGAGGGACGTGAGGTGATCATCGGGCGCAAGGCGGGCGAAGCGGTGATGCGCGGAGCCCACGTGTTTGTGCCCGGAACGCTGGCGGTCTCGGCAGGTGTGCTTTGTGTTGAGCTGGGAGCAGGAGTGGCATTGCGCACCAAGCATGTTGGTGTGCTGCTGCATTCCGCATGCCTGGACCGGCGGCCCGCAGACACATGTGCGCCGGCCCCAAACCAACCTGCAGGCATCATGCAGGGGGACTCGGTGGCAGTGTCTGTTGGTCTGGAGCTGCCAGGCACCGACCGCTACCCGTTCACCCGTGGCACCGTGCTGGGCTCGGGTGAGTTCAAGTGTCCGTGTAAGGTGCACAGGTTGACTGGCTTGCATTGAGTTTCATTTGCCAAGTACCCAGAGTTGCGGGGCTGTAGCACGCGGCACGGTGGCTCAGTGAGTTGGAATTGATGTGCAAAGGTGCAGATTGCACATGAGACTCGCTCATGGCTCTGTGCACTGGGGTCACGGGGCGGCCCGATGCTTTTTGCCAAGGACAGCCCTCCCCTCCCGAACCACCCTTTACACGCAGACCATGCGGCCAAGCAGGTTGAGGCGAATGGCGGGGCGGCCCAGGACCGCTCCAAGCTGTACATCGGGATTGGACGCGCCGAGCTGAACCGCACTGAGTTCTTTCAGGCGAGTTGCACACATTGCAACCTCAAAATTGAGTGGCAGAATGACATGGCAACACCAGCTGCCCTGCTGTGGTGAGCTCCCCGCACCGCTCTGCCTCTTTCAAACAAGTGGCGTTGCTTCACTGGCTTGCTTCACCACTGCTCGAAGCCCTTGCCCTTTTTACTGCTGCAGGACAAGGGCGGCATTGCCATCACGATGCAGGAGCGCGTGTTCCGAACCCCTGGCTGTGGAGGTGAGGGCAGTTGGTCGTTTACAGGGGTGGCTGAGGCAGCTTGTGTTCCGCACCCCCGGCTGCGGCGGTGAGGCACCGCTGGTGCAGGCATGCCGCGTGCTGCGAAGTGCTGCACAAGATGCTAGTCTGCAGGCTGCCTGCTAAGCACAGCCAAATGCCAGGCTGCGTATGCCCATGAGCATACGAAGCAGGTTGTAAAGAAGCGTAAATTTACCTGGCATGCAAGCTCTCCTTGTCTCCCCTGCAGACATTCTACGCGGTGAATTCATGCTGCAAAACCTGTGCTCGCTCGTCGCGGCGCACGTGCTTGCACCTACTCCTGGATCACGAGTCCTGGACATGTGTGCCGCACCAGGCGGCAAGACCACAGCACTGGCGCAGCTGATGGGCGACCAGGGGGAGGTGAGGCATGCGTATGCATTGGGTTTTTGCAGCTGTGGCCTGTGAGTGCAGCACCCTGCGGCAAAACCACGACACTGGCGCAGCTGATGGGCGGACCAAGGGGAGGTGAGAGTCAGTTCAACATTGGCTTCTTACAGCTGTGGACTGGACGTGTGCTGCTGGGGTGGGTAGTTGCACGCTAGCACTGGCTCTGCTGATGGGCAGTCAGGGGCAGGTGAGGTCTGCTGGTCGACTGTTGAAGGAGGCAAGCTTTGCGTGGCGGGCAGCGGCGGTGTGCTTGTGCCGTCTGGATGGCAGTTCCTGCGGCCGAGGTGCCTCTCTCCCAATTCACCCTACCCGCTCAAATATCCAGCACACCGACCTCTGTCCTCTGCAGGTCATCGCCTTTGACCGCTCCCACGCCAAAGCGGCTGAGGTGCGGCGCCTGGCCGAGAGCTTTGGCCTCACCTGCGTCAAAGCCTACCGAATGGATGCAACCAAGTCGGTGCTGCAGCCGGGGCAGGACGGGGGCAGCGCCACCTCACAGCAGCCGGACGCAGCGCAAGCGCCGGCGGCAGCAGCCCAGGATGTGCAGCAGCAGGACGGCTCAGCGGCAGCAGCAGAGGCGGGCAGCGCCGACGGCAGCACAGCAGCAGCGGACGATGGCGGCGCCAGCAGGGGCCGGCGCGGAGGGCCCACGCAGCCAGTTAGTGAGGCGACTTTGAAGCGGCTGGAGCGCATTGCAGCGGCGCGGCGTGCAAGGGGGCTGGAAGCACCCCCTTCAGCTCACACGCCAGAGGGCAAGGAGGCAGTGATCAAGGGCTTTCCACCTGAGAGCTTTGACTTTGTGCTGTGCGACGCGCCATGCACAGCGCTGGGCCTGCGGCCGCGGTGAGGCGGGCGGTTGGGGGACTGGATTGAGGGAGGGATCCATCCAGCATTGCTGTTCCGGTGAATGGCTAGGGAACTGGGAAAGGATGCAGCATGCCGCCAGATGTCCAACTTTCAATCTAACATTCGCTCGCTCTCCTCTCTGTTCTCCCCTTGCGCTGGTGCACCGCCCGACGATGCGAGAGCTGGAGCAGACCGCGCTCGTGACAGCCAGTACATCCTGGCATTGAAATCTAAATGATCACAACTCCTCTTTCCGCCCAGACTGGTGCACCGCCAGACGATGCGGGAGCTGAAGCAGACCGCTCTTTACCAGCGGCGCATCCTGGCAGCAGCGGTGCAGCTGGTGCGGCCCGGCGGCGCGCTCGTGTTCTCGACATGCTCCATCAACCCAGGTGGGCAAATCCGTGGTTCTTATCACTGTGCTCTGTTGGTTTCCATGTCCGGTGCGGCTTGGCGGCGAGCCCCAGTACTGATTGCTTGGGGGCGACAATCAAGGCGACAATCAAGGCCAGCGCGCACTGGACGCACCTATGCATCCCAATCCTATCTGCCCTGCCTCTTCCTGACAACCTGACCCTACCCAACCATGCAGGCGAGACGAGACCAACGTGCGCTGGCTGCTGCACACGCGAATTCTCTGCACTTTTTCCATATTCCAACTCCACGTGCCCTGCTCCCTTTTCTCAGGCGAGAACGAGGCCAACGTGCGCTGGCTGCTGGACACTTACCCCGACATGCAGCTGGTGCAGCAGTCGCCGCGGCTGGGGCAGCCGGGCCTGACAGGTAGGGCATGCACATTCTAGGACTACCGTGTCAGGTCGGGGTGCGTCTGTTGCATGTTGTCATGCCGCTAGTGGCCTGCTGCCCCTCGGTGCTATTGACTGCTGCCGGTTGTCATCTGGTTTGGCTGCATGTGCTGCCGATGGCTTGGCTGCTGCCAGCAAGCATTGTTTATTTATGCTTGCCTGCGCTTCCTCCCTCCATCCATCCTGCCCGCAGGCGCCATCTCCCCTCCAGACGGCACAGTCCAGCAGCTGCTCACTGGTTTCGATGAGTCATGCAAATTTCACTGTACTGTTCGCCGCATGCCCCATCTGCAGGTGCCATCCCCCTTCCGGACGGCACTGCCCAGCAGCTGCTCAGCGAGGAGGAGGCGGCCCTGGTGCAGCGCTTCGACCCCTCGGCTGAGCTGGACACAATCGGCTTCTTCATTGCCCGCTTTGTCAAGAAGGCGACATGATCTGATGCCCTTGATGCAATGCAGTTGTGATCGCCAGTTGCTATTTTAAGTGTAGCATGCTGCATTGCTCCGTGTGGCAGCGGAGCCACGGGCACATGCTGCTGCCTCCTGAGAGGCACAGCTGCAGTTGGCTGTCGAGCATGTTCCAATTTATTTACAGGTCTGCTGCCATGCAGCACACGTTGATAGCCGGGCAAGGCAGCACGGTTTCTAGTGCAGCGCACCACGCCGCCCAAGGCGCAGGTGTCTCGCCTGCAGCCGCTCGGTGCTGCACATCTGAGTTTCTTTGCAAGCGGCAGGGAGCAGCTGCACTGCTGCACGGCACTGCTCAGCTCTGCTCCGTAAAGCTGCTGCACGGTACTGCTCAGCTCTGCTCTGTGAAGAACTGGTAGACCACGGTGTGACGGTACTCCTCTCCGGGACGCAGGACCACTGCACAGGGGAGGACCAGGGGGCCAGGCAGCGATTGTTACGAGCAAGGCAGGGGCGGCACTCAAGAGGTGGCGACGCGCTCCTGCATGCATCACTGCAAACCGCCCCAGGCAGACACACGCAGCGGCGGCAAGGCCAGCGGCGCCCTGCGGCCCTGCGGTTACCCCTCAGCCAGCGGCGCTCAGCATCTACCCACTTTAACCCTTTTCGGCTCCCTCCCTGCCCCCCTAAAGGCACACCTGACGGGAAGCTGGGCGTGTTGATGGCGTTGGGGAACCCTTGCGTCTCCAGGCACAGCCCCGCGTGCCTGGGGTACGCCGCCCCGCCCTTGCCTCGCAGGCTGCCGTCTGCGGCAGAGCAGGAGAAGGGATGGCAGGTTGAGTGTAATGATTGATGCGCAGCCTGGAATGCCCCCCGCCATGCCCATTAAGCATCTCAATTCGTTGCCAACCGGCACGCCAACTGGCGAGATTGAGCGGTGGCCACACTGCAATCAGCTGCTCACCCAAAAAGTTGCCGCTGTAAAACTGCACCCCCGGCGCGGTTGTGAGCACGTTCATGCCGCGGCCCGATCCCGGGTCCACCAGGGTGGCGGCCAGCTGGGGCCTGCAGAAGGTTAGGAGGAAACTTGTAGATTTTGGGTTCCATACTAAAGCAGCGTTTTAAACACTTGCTGCAAACCATGTTATTTTGCACACTGCCCACCCTTGGTGCCCGGCAGGCAGCCACCGCGCAGCGCGAATCAAGGGACCAGCAGCAGCTAAGCCGGCAGCAGCTCACGTTTCCGATGCCATGCCGCCGTGCACCTTGTCCTTCGCATGCGGCCCGAGCGAAAACAGCACCACATTATGGTCGTAGCCGCCAGGCGCAGGGCCTGCAAAGCAAGGGAGTTGAATCCGTGCCAGCGCACGCACATCAATGCGGGATAATGGGCAAGAGTGCTGCACAGTACTGTGTTCCCTCTCATCTTCCGCCATCCGGTACAGCCCAAACTTGGCCTGGCAGTGCATGCAGCTTACCAGGCACGTTACCAATGCGCTCCCCCACAATGTGTGGCGAACTGAAGTCAAACAGGTAAATGCCAACCAACTGCAGGTGATACCTGTTCTCAGCACACCCAGCTTACCAGGCACGTCATCAATGCGCTCCCCCACAGCGTGCGGCGATGTGAAGTCAAAGGGCGTGCCGCGCACGGACGCAATGTCGGCCGTGGGGATGGCCACGTTGTTCACCTGCAGGTATGCAAAACATGTACAGATGGTAGTTTTGCAAGCGCCTGCAGCTGGTGCTGCTGGGAAGACAATCCCACTTTGTGAAGCACAGGCTGTGGTGCTGCCGCCGTGCTGAATCAAACCAGACTGAGCCTGCATACCTCCCTCCATAGAGCTCCACCCCTCCATCCCCTCACCGGTGTGTAGTGGTCGCCGCCGTGCAGTGTTAGCTGGTGCCCCAGGATGGTGCCGCTGGCGTGCCCTGCCAGGTTGAAGTACGAGTGCTGTGCCAGAGAGAAAGGGTAAGGTATGCGCGTGAGTGCCAAAGCAAGGAATCGTGCCCAGGGACGGTGCCGCTGGCGTGCCCTGCCAGGTTGAAGTACGAGTGCTGTGCCAGAGAGAAAGGGTAAGGTATGCGCGTGAGTGCC
>VFQQ010001095.1_pt1 | contig 41363 bp, 67 predicted proteins | sample 3512341 | NCBI WGS metagenome assembly VFQQ01 (sample SAMN10412373, study PRJNA504923) | tailings metagenome | isolation source: Relicate 2 Philex TSF1 revegetated site | place: Philippines: Tuba, Benguet | collected 2017-08-29 | reverse complement strand
GCCTGACAAAGAGAAATGCAGAGGGGGCGGGTGCAGCCTGAGCCGAGTTGCTTGTGACTGCTGTCCAGGCTGCCAATGTCCCTGCCAAGCACGCAGTGGGGCATGCCGCGCTACAAGCCGCTCGCATCCGCCCACAAGCCACAGCGCACAACAAATCCACCAACCCCCACAGCTGCTGCCCCGCTTGTTCACCCACCATGTTGAGGCGGCGCGCCCAATCCAGCTGCTTGGCCCGGGCCGCGCTGTTCTTGCCGCCGCGCAGCACATCAGTGAGCGAGCCACGCCCACAGTACTCTGCAGGTGCAAGTTGGGGCGGGAGTGGAGTGCTTGGGGGCAAGGAGTCGGTGCTGAGCTGGTGGGAGCAAGGGTCGTACGCCCGCCCGCTTGCAAGAGCACCTTGGGACGAGCACGTTAGAGGAGGAACGTCCTTCCGGGCCATCCCACAGCTGGCCATCTGACTGTGCACCACAGCCAGCCGTCCCTGCCTCAATCCAAACAGTCCAGTGCACCTGTGGCGACGCAGGGCGGCGTGGCGCACACGCCCAGGAAGGCGACCACGTTGGGGTGGCGCAGCGCCGCCATCATGCTCGCCTCCCTGCGAAAAAGAGAGGCATGCAAATGGGGGTTAATACGTTGATGCTGGAGCTTTGAACTATGCTCAATCCAAACACAAAGCAGCTGCCTGGCGGCGTTCCTGCATGCATGACAGGCTAAGCGGGCATTGCGCATGCTCCCAGCGGTTGCCATGCCCAACCATGCCCCGCCTCACTTCTCCAGGCTCTCCAGCACTGGGTTGGACAGTGTGAGGGCGCGCTCCGCATCATCCGCATCCTCGATGTCCACCTGTTTGGGAGGGTATGGTTTGAAGAAGGGAGGGCTGGTGAATGACCTGCAGTTTGCAACAAAATGCGTCACCGCTGACCAAACCAACACGGCGCCCTCTTGGAGTGGGCTGCACGCCTGGACGCCTGCGCCTGCACACCCCAACAGCCATGGGACACGTCCCTCTCACCCCTGTATTCATAAGGATCTTGACCGCCACAAGCGTCTCCCGCCACTTGGCCAGGTAGACTGCAAGGGATGGGTGCAGGGGGGACACAGGAATGAGAGGTGAGGAGGGAGGAAGGACCTCAATGTGCTTCCCTCTTCTCCTGCTGATGCTGCTGCCGAAAAACAGCCCACCGATCCACAACCCAACAGCCAAGCTTCATCTCACCCCGTCCGAACGACCCCTCTCCCACTTGTCGCTGGATCTCCAGCTCCCGGAAGTTGAACTGCCAGACCCGCACGTCCAGGCCCTTGCTGGTACTGCCGCGCCGCGCGGTCCTGGGCGTGCCCCCAGCGCTGGCGGCGGCCGCCGAGGGCGTACCGCTCTGGCTGGTGGGGGTCAAATCCCCGCTGGACTCGCCGGTGCGGGCTGCTGCTGCTGCTGCTGCTGCCGTGGCGGCCACGGTGGCTGCCACCGCGGCGGCGCTGGCCTGTCGCTCAGCCGTAGGCGGGGCCTGTGTCTTGAGGATCCACTCGAGCAGAGGGTCCTCACTGAGCATGGCCGAGTGCTTCGCATCGCTGGCACCAACCAGCGCCAGCTGGCTGTCGTCCCCGCTGATGCCGCTCACATTACGCTCGTGGTGGGGCGCGCTGCTGGCGGCGGCAGCAGCGGCGCCCAACGCCGCTGCGCCCGCTATGCCCGCTGCGCCGGCCGCCGGCGCGGCGCCGTTGCTGAAGGCGCTGCCGTAGGGCAGCAGGCTGGAGCTGGGCCCTGCCTTGCCCTGCCCCGCCTTGTACAGCTGCTGAGCCTCTGCCAGCTGGTTTGCAGAGGCGGGCTTGGGCGGCGGGTGCGCCGCCACCAGGGCGCCCGTGGGACGGCCGCCGGCGGCACCACCACCATTCGCACCCGCCCCCGGCTCCATCAGCCCCTCCTCAATTGAGTCGCTGCCCTTGCTCAGGCTGCTCTCCCGCCGGGCCGCGCGCCTCTTGCTGCCACGGCAGCAGCAGAAGAGGGCCACCAGGATGGCCAGCAGGGCGGCGCCGCCGCCACACGCGATGCCAATGATGGCACCCGTGCTGAGCCCGCTGCTGCCGCTGCTAGGCTTAGGCGGGGGGAAGTAAGGCGTCATCCACACCTCGATGCCGGTGCCCCAGTCTGCAGGTGGAGCGGGGGTGGTGCAGGTTTGGGGTTAGGGGAGTGAGTTCAAGTTGGTGGTGCCATCCCAGCCATGCAGCGCTGCAGCTGCCCTGCTGAGAGCCCGACACGTTCACATGCCAGGTGGCAGCCCCGGCAGCTTGCAAAGACCACCAGGCAAACAAGCCATGCCCTGCACCGGATCCCATCCCTCAATCGCCATGCAACCGGGCATACCCAGCAACCGGTCTCGCTCACTGTTGGTAATGCTGGGGTTGGCCGAAATGTTGGCGGCCACCGCCGGGGTGTTGAGGATGGAGTAGAGCTGGCTGTAGCCGCCCACCCGGCTGCTGACCGTGATGCTGACGTTGGTGGCCAGGTTCTGCCTGCTCGTGTTGGTGCCGTTGTAGTAGTAAGGCGCCGCGGTGATGTTGGGCACGTTGGCCTGCGGGCAGCGGGCAGGCAGCCGGGCAGCAGCAATGTGGACAGCGCTGCTGGCTGGCAGGCAGAGCATGAAGAGCACACGTGAAATATGCCAAACGCAGGATGCACCAGGGCGCCCCTGCAGTGCAGATTGTCATCATACACCAAGCCAGCCAGCCGAGCAGCCGCCCAGGCCTATGCCCACCTGCGGGTCCTGCAGGAACTTGGTGGCCGAGGTGACCATGTCAAAGCCCTGGGCAATCAGCGCGGCGCTCCAGGCCGTGTTGTAAGCGCCCAGCAGGTCATCGTTGTAGGGGCCTGCAGGTGAGTGGGTGGGTGGGTGGAGGCAGCAAATACCATCAGCAGGAGCAGGGAAATGCAAGCATGGCGAGCCAGCGGGGCGGCGGCATTGCCGTGTAAGTTGACAAAGGCGGCAGACCAGTTGCACGTCGGCCGATGCACGGCTGCAACTCACTCTCGTTCTGGTAATCTCCAACGGTGCCGCCCAGCAGCAGGTTGGAGACCCACATTGCCTGGTATGCAGGCGCCGGCGATGGCTGCGGCGCAGATATGGGCAGGCGGGTGCAAGGAGGTATGGGCGCAGATGCAGCGTGCTGGTGCAGCAGCACGCCGGCTTCTAACAAGCACCACCGGCAGATGCTCAGTATATATATACTGAGCACCCTTCCATGCAGCTCCCAGCCCAGCCGTGCTTGCACCCTCACTGTCTCACCGATGGGGCAGGCGAGGGCGAGGGCGAGGGGGAGGGCGAGGGGGAGGGCGTAGGCGGCAGGCTGCTGGGCGGAGTGGCCAGATAGGTGGACAGCGAACCCAGCCCCAGCTGGCTGCCAGAGTTGCCAGTCACAACGAGGTAGCTGCCCGAACCATTGCAGGTGTAAGTGCCGCCAGAGCCGGGCTGGCATGTGGTGGGCTGCTGCAGCAGGCGCCGGCTGCTGGACCCGGCCAGGGGGTTGGTGGCCGACACCTGGACGGACGCCACATTGGAAGCGCCGGCCAGAGAGACGGCTGCGCCAGGTGGAGGAGTGGGCGGAGCGATGCGGGGGCTGGTTTGCAGCCAGGCCAGCAGCAGCGACCGGACGGCAGTCCAGTCCGGCATCCTTGCACATGCTGCCCTGCTATCCGTGCCCAATTGCAGCCGTCTGCACTTACTGGCAACGGTTGCAGTTGCGCCGAGCTCCAGAACAAGGGTGGGCGCCGTGCCAGATGCAGCCTGCAGGCAAGATACAGGTGATGCGCGCAAGCGGGCCTGAGTAGGCTGCTTGCAGCAGGGGTTGCGCCACAGGCGCCAGCATCAGACCAAACCAGCAGCAGGAAGCATGCCATGCCATTCCAGCGCAGGCCAGAGCAAGGCGCCGCCAGCAGGGCAACAAGACAGCAGCGCTCACCTCCACCTGCAGCGCTCCGCCTGTGTATGTGCCACTCTGCACGCTGCCGCTGGAGCTGGTGGCGGAGTAGCGGGCATTGGTTGCCGCGTTGGCCACCGCCGGGTAGACAGACACCCTGCAGGCAGCAACAGATGGCAGGTGTCGAGTGGGTGGCATGGCATGGCATCAAGGGCGTTCACAGCAGCAGAGGAGCAGGCAGCAGACAACCTGCAGCGTTGCCAGGCCTGGGCCCACACAGCTCAGCTGCACAAAAAACTTAACATGTTCGGCCAGCCTAGAGCGCTGCTACCAGTACTGTGAACCACCCCAACGCTACAGAATCCTCCAACTCACCGGCACAGGTTCATTTTGGCAGAGGCGGTGATTGTGAGGTAGCGGCCCCACGCTGTGCAGGCCACGACAGCGGACTGGCTGGCTGCCCCATTGCCGGGCTGCACGTTGATGCCCGAAGCGCACTGCGTGCCCTGGCCGTTGGTGCTGTTGCTCACGCTGATGGCGCCGCCCTGCACGCCGCCGTTTGCGCCCGCCTCAATCACAACCTGCACGGTGCCAGGGTGCAGGACAACATCTGTTGATGCATCAGCGTAGCACAAGTGTGGAAACACCATGAAATCCTGTGCACCAAATGCAACAAGAAACCACGGCTGGAAGAGCTGTGCTCCGCCCCGCTCTTTCAAAGGGCAGTTGGCCCCACCTGCGACAGCTGCAGGTTGCCCCAGCGAAGGTCCACAGTCCAGCTGTTGCCTTGGGACGTGCAGGCGGGGGTGGGACTTCCAGGGCTGGTGGCCGTGACCTTGCCGGCTGCAGGACGGCAGGGCGGGAGGACGATGGCGGGTCAAGATCATTGCCTGGTGCACAGCCGCGCCGGCAATGGGTTGCATCTGTTGCGCTGCAACCGAGCGCTCATGAACAAAAGAAAAACCGGGTATGAAAGCTATCCATCATCGCAGCTGCAAGTGGCGGGAGCCCGCGCACCGTTGTTGTTGTCCGGGTTGCTCCATGCCAGCATCATGTAAGCCATGTCGCCGCCGAGGTATCCATCAACAGGGCTGCTGCCCTGGTAGCACGGGACATTGACCTGTGCAGCAGCGGGGGGTGGCAGCCAACTGTCTCGGTGCAGTGGCTCACGCACTAGAGCGCCCCTGCCGCCCTCAGGCCAGTGCACTGTCAACAACAAGCGTGCAAGGCCTGCCCGGCTCGCCCACCTGGTTGGCACCCGGGCTGTTGGTGGCGGCTGTGTCCCACACCGTTGCCTTGTTGGTCCATGCCACCGTAAAAAGGTTGGGGTCCACGTCTGGGCAGCAGCGGGCAGAGGTGTGCATGTTCAGCAGCAGACATGGAGCGGGCAAAACGGGCCAAGGTGCGCAGCAGCTGCGGACTGAGAATGGCTGCCGACAGCAGCAGTGCCGCACCAGCCTGCAGCAGCAGCTGTGCTACGGCACGCTGCCAGGTGCCATGTGCGACCCCATCCCGCCTCACTTGCAGACGTGGGGTTGCAGTTGGCCTGGAAGCAGGATCCCAGGGAGTTGACCACTGGATACTGCGCGCCGCTGCTGTCGACCATCCACAGCTTGGGCTGCTTGGGCACCGAGCCGCAGAGGTCGTTAGGGAGCACCGTCACCTGGGCTGAGCCAGGCAGATCGCCGGACCAGGAAGACGGGATGCCGCCTGCAAGCAGAGGAAGCAGCGAGGAGAGGTGGCACACAACAGCTCAGCAGGCAGGTGGTGCAGAGCATGGAAGATTTGCAACCCTGGCAGTGGGCTGCCCAATGCACCCAGTTGATGATAATCCAACAGCCAGGAGAGCACGCACCTGTGAGCTGGTTGCCATAGAAGGTGGCGTTCTCGAGCTTGCCCAGCTGCTTCATTTCCGGCAGCCCGCCCTCCAGCTGGTTGTTGTGCAGCAGGTAGGTTGCCAGGCGCGGCAGGTTCAAGTCCGGGATGCTACCCCGCAGGTTGTTGTTGGACAGATCCAGCAGCCGCAGCTGCTTCAAGTCGCCCAGGCTGGAGGAGATCGGGCCCTCCAGGTTGCGTTGCGACAGGCTCAGCCTGCAGCGCAGAGCAAGCAGCAGGCGTGCTCATAATGCATGCAACGGCTAGCAGCAGTACAGGCAGCAACAAGGACGGGCGCATGCAAGCACTGTAGGACAAGGGGTCGGAGATGGTGGGCCATGTGCGATCCCCCCTGGCAGCATGCAGGTGCTGCGCAGCAGCGCAAACCAGCCAGCAGCAGGTGGGCAGGGAAGCAGGGACGCACTCTGTGACATCTGTGTTGTCCGCCGAGCACTTTAGGCCCGTCCACAGCGGGGCGCATGGATTGTCTGTTGGCTCCCCCCAGTCGCTCAACACCGCAGCGCCGTTGGTCAGGCCGGTTTTGAAAGCCAGCAGCGCCACAGCCTGGGCATTGTTGGTGGGCGGCGGCGGCGGCGAGGGCGAGGGCGAGGGTGCTGGGCTGGGGCTCGGCACAGGTTCAGGGCTGGGCGAAGGCTCAGGGCTGGGGGAGGGCGACGGCACCGGGCTGGGCACAAACGGCGACGGGCTCGGCTCTGCGGGTGGCAGCAATGGCAGCAGCGGCAGCAGGCACGATGAAACAAGGCTAGCGGAACCGCCGCCACGACTGCTTTCCTGCATGTGACAAGGGCACATGCCGCATGCCTCTCACAACAAACCAAGCTGCGCAAGCCGCGGAGGAGACAAACCAAGCTGTGCCGCATGCCTCACCGATCGGGGAGGGCGGCGGGGCAGGCGGCGATGCGCCCACATCTGCTGCCGCAACTGCAGGCTTGGTGGCATTGCCCAGCGCTGCGGCCGCGGGGTTGACGGCAGGCGAGGGCGATGTGGTGGCAATGGTCGGCTGCTGGCTGCTGGCCGCTGCTGCAGCAGGCTTGGTGGTGTTGCTCCCAGTCACGCCGCCATCGCCCACGGCGGCCGCCAGCGCGACGCCTGGCTGCGCAGCGGTTGCGTTCAGGCCGCCGCCGCCGACCCCGCCGGCCAGCGCCGCCAGCCCCGGCTTCTTGGACGGCGGGCTGCGCGCTGCGGTGATGGAGAACTCGGGCGCAGGAGCAGGAGCGGGTGCCAGCTCGGAGCTGGGCGTCACCTCGAGCTCCTCGGGCGCGGCCAGGCCGACCCCGCCGTCGCCGCCTGGCTGCGCGGTGCAGGCGCCCAGCAGCAGCGCCAGGGCCAGCGCCGCTGCCAGGGCGGCTCTGCGCATGTCGATGCTGTTAGGCGCACCGGCCGGCCATGCGCGGGCTGCAGGCAGCGGGGAACGCGGCAGTCCCAGCGGGCGTTATTGCAGGCTGCCCGGCGACCGCTGCTCGTGACTTCAGGGCAACTATCCAGGCGCTGCGAGCGGGCGGCGGCTCACGGGGTGGCTTTTGGGGTTGCGAGCGGTCGGGCACGGCGATACTCGCCGCTCGCGGGGTTGCAGACCGGTCCCAGCAGTGCGTCAGCTGTCAGGGCGGCGGGAGATGGGCGATGGCCGGCATGACTCGCGTCGCACTCGCCGCACCCGCCCATGCTTGAATGCTCGGGCAGCGAGCGAGCAGCTCTCCCCACTTTCCCGCGCGCCCCGGACCTCCTGCCATCGCTACTAGCACCGCGACGGCCGTGCCGCAGACCAGCGCCAGCTCCCGGCAGCCGGGCACCCCTCCCCGCACCCTCCCGCCCCGCCGCGCCCCGCCATGGCCGCACGCATCGATCTGGCGGCGCTGCAGCGCCAGCTGGACGGCTTCCAGGCCAAGTTCAGGCAGTGGGCGCAGCGGGCGGTCGCCGGCGCCGAGGAGCTGCGCGATGGCCACCTCGCACGCCTGCGCGAGTTCCAGGGTGCGCTGCTGCGTGTATAGAGTAAGGAGACACGGTGTACAACGTAACATGCACCTATGCGAGGCCGCCGCACCCTGCAGCACCACCTATCATCCGCGCCCGGCTCACCCCGCCGCCTAGTGCCGCAACCGTGCACGCTCCCGACCCCTGCCCGCCCTCCACACACGCCGCAGCCACCATCCGTGGGCTGGAGCAGCAGCATGCGGAGCTGGAGCAGCGTGCCGCAGACGTCAGGGAACGTGAGTGGCCCGCCGCTGCGGCCGCCGCGCCGGGATCCGCCCGCCTGCCCCCCAACCGACCCCCAACCGCCGCGCCGCCCTGCACCCACCTGTCCCTTGCCAGGCCTGGCGCGGGAGACAGGCGAGGTGGAGGAGCTGCAGGCGGAGCTGGCCAAGATCCAGGCAGAGCAGGACGCCCTGCCGGCGCTGGTGAAGGAGGTGCAGGATGCGCTGGAGGCGGAGGCAGCCGCCTTCCAGCGGCAGGAGGCAGGTGGGCACCCTGGGCTGCGGCGGGCCGCAGTGGCGCAGCACCCGCCGAGGCCTGCGCTGGCTTACTTGTGTTTGGTCTGCATGGAGCTCGCCTCTGTACCTGTTTGGCTTCCTGCCAGCCAGGTTGCAGTCGGCTGCCGCCTGTTTGCTGCTCCCCACGTGACCCATGGTGTCCTGTGATCGTGCATGCACACCAAGGCAAGCACACAAGGCTCATGTTGGTGCATTCCGCCTGCTTCATACCCCGCCTGCGCTGCAGCGCTGTCCAACCAGGAGTCCCTCAAGGAGCGCAAGCTGGGCGCGCTGCACCAGGCGCTGGCCATGTACCGCTCCCGCCTCGGCCTTGAGTTTGTGCACGGTGAGCGGCTTGCTGCTGGGCGACTGCTGTGCTGCTTATGCTGGCTCTGACCGGCGTGGGTGCTGCGTGCGCTGCTTGTGCAGGCAGGGGTGCCTGCGCAGGCTGCGGGGTGGTTTCGGTGCATGCCCTGCCGACCTGTTCACGGCCAGGCTGCAGCCACGCAGCACATGAACACCAAATCTGCTGCAAGCTGCGCACAGCAAATGCGCCGCTGCACACCACCCTGCTGCCTGCAGGCGAGGGCGAGCAGCTCCGCTGCATCTTCACGCAGGTCTGCCGGCGCTCCGCCAGAGCTGAGCTTGCGTATGCTGCTGCAGACATGGCATGTCTTTTGCGCAGCTAGTAGTGGCTGGCAGACAGCGCTTTGTGCTGCATGCCCAGTGCCGCCTGCTTGCTTGCCAGCATGCAGCAGTGCCTTGCCGATCCGCGGGCGTCACACTGGGTGTAACGTCGTCCCCCGCTGGTCCCTGATTTGATGCGCAGCTGGACCCGCGGGACCACGCCCGCCCCTTCCAGTTTGCGGTGCAAGTGGTGGGCGACAACTCGTATGCAGGTGAGGAGAGAGGACTTGGCAGGACATGTGTGCACGATGGGCAATGCCTTCTGGCAACTTTGCTGTGGCTGCTGTGGTTATGGCACTGCTTGCTCGATGTGTGCACTTGCTCGGTGTAACTGCCGTCCCAGCTGCCCTTGTGCTCAACCTGCCGCTGGCATGCCCCCGCTGCCATTGCAGTGCAAGCGTGCGAGCCGGCGGTGCCGGGGCTGCAGCGGCTCTTGGAGCAGCTCAATGGCGGCGGCAGCTTCAGCGCGTTTGTGCGCTGCATGCGGAGCGAGTTCCAGTCCCTCGTGCAAGCAGAGATGCAGCAGCAGCAGCAGCCGGGGCAGGCAGTGCCGGCGGCGCCCGTTGCGGCCTGCTGAGCCCGCCAGCTCTTGCGGCAGCCCCACATAGCTGCGCCGGACACCTGTATGCTAGATGACGACTGACCACCAAGACCGACAGCCAACCTACGGACATGACGATGCGGCACGCCGCCTGCCAGCCCGCCAGCCCCTCCTTGGCTGTCCAATGCTACACTGATGGCGCCGCAGCGGCTGGGGCCACTGCAAGGGCTTGCCCCCCGCACGCATTCAGCCGGTGCCGCCGCAAGCACGCTGTGCGGCGGCGTGGCGGCGGCCCGCTGACTGCCGCACATGCCCCTTGCGCCCCAGTGCTGCCTGTAATTTGCTTCCTCGAACCGCTGGCGAGTAGCGAGGCAGCCCAGGCTCGTGAGACAGGCCAGCAGCAGGTCGCGCAGAAGCGGGCAAGGGCTTCAGCTCCTCGGCGGTCGGCGGCGTGCCCTCCACGGCAACCCATGGCCGCGTAATTGGCCCCTGGAGAGGGCAAATAGGCGGGAGGTGCAGCGTGAACGACCAGGCCATCTCCCAACCATGTGCAGCAGGGCGGCGCTGGCGCTGCTGCTGCTGGCCCTGGCCGGCAGTGCAGTGGGATCCAGGTGCGCAGCGCCGGTCGCGGGGCCTGCAGGGGCGCTCGCCACCCCGTGTTGGTTGCTGCCGCCCTTCTGGCGGCCCTGCTGGCGGCGGCCGCCTTCCCGGCATGCGCCTAAGTGGGCACTCGTCGTTGATTGACTCGCTGAGCTCCGATTGGGGCTGCCGCCGCCACAGCCGCCGTCTGCCGCCAGCCGCCACTGGCGGCACACCTTGCGCCTCTGCGAATGCCCTGTAGCTGCACTACTTTTGCTTGTCTTCCAGTGCATTGCTGTTGTGCATTTGTATCCTTGCAGCATCACCACTGCTGGCGCTTAGCTCGCTGCTGCAGAGCTGCCAAAACCGCGCACAACCGGCCACCTTCTTGCCCCTCGCCCCACACTCGTACAGCTCATGACGGCCCTTGCCTGCTGCCCGCAGGGTGTGGGTGTACACGCTAGTCAACACCGACTATGACGGCAGCAAGATGCTGCCCCACTTCCTCAACTACTACCACCGCCATGTGAGCAGACGGGCGGGGGCAGCCCGGCCGGCATGGCTGCATTGTCGATCAAGCACATGCGTGACGGGTAGCACAGCAAGGGCTTGCCGTCCCACAGCCGCGCAACTGTTCTGGCAGCCACACAGCAGCCTGCAAAGGCCTGCCTTGCTGCCCGCTTGTTGCCTCTGCAGGGCGTGACGTGGCGCCGCTTCCTGGTGCTGCTGCACCACACCCCTGGCAAGTACAGCCGGCGGGGGCTGGAGGACGCGATGGGCGTCTGCTCGGGATACAGCATCGAGTGCAGGTGGGCGGACTTTAGGGTGGGCGGCCGATGCAGGGGTGGCGGGGCGGTTGCTGCTGTTGACTGTGCGCAATAGCTGCCGCCACCACTTTGCGCCCTCGTGCATCTTGTGACACGTGCTGAAGTGCAGAGGCCATAGCGCAGATCCAACCCTCTCGTCAGTTTCCCTGTTGCTGCCTATTACATCAGGGTGTGGGCGGGCACCAACTCGAGTGAGGAGGCGATGGCGCACTGCAGCACTGCAACACTACACTGCCCAACCAACCATTCTCCCACCTCACTCATCATCTAATCTGTGCAGGGTGTGGGAGGGCACCTACTCGAGCAAAGAGGCCATGGCGCACTGCCGCACCGCAGGGCTGTGCATTCCCTTGCCTGATGAATCTCAACTACTTGGTCTCACCGCAGGGTGTGGGAGGGCACCTACTCCAGCGAGGAGGCGATGGCGCACAGTCCCGCAGGACCGTCCACGCTTTCATCTGCTTATACTCCCGCTGTTTACGTTGTTGCCTCCGCAGGGTGTGGGAGGGCACCTACTCGAGCGAGGAGGCGATGGCGCAGCAGCTGGGCATGCTGCGGGACTACATCGTGGACCCCAGCGACTGGGTGGTGGCCGCCGATGTGGACGAGTTCCACGACTGGGGCGCCGGCCAGGGCCGCTTCATCAAGTGAGGGCCGGTTGATCGACTAGTACAGCCGAGGGCGGTGGATGGATTGCAGCCGGCTAGTCTGCCTGGCCGCTGCCTTGCTTGTACACTTGCTGGAGCGCACCGTGCAGGCTACACAGTTAGAATGCGTGTTGCATGCCGCCTGCATGAACCAACATGCCTGAGCTCTCTCTGCTCGCAGGGACGCCATTGCGGAGATTGCGGAGAGCAGCAACCCGATGTACTCGTACATCCGCGGCCGGCTGGTGGACCGGGTGGCGCGGGACGGCCGCCTGGCGGCGGTGCAGCAGCCCATGGGCGACTCCCAGGCCAACGTGCGCTGGGCTTGGAGTGGTTTGCATTCACGTTGGTTGGTTTAGCCCGTGGGCCTTGGTTCAGTGGATGCGCTGGCTGTGCAGCAGCCTGTGGACGGCCTGTGGTTGCGAGGGTCTGGATTGGGTTTAAGTCGGTTGCAATGCACGACAAGGGCTGCTGCACCGGTGCATTTGCTTGCGGTAGCGAGGCTGGTGCTGTGAGCCAACGCATGCACCCTGCCGTGCTCCCTGCCCCTCCTGTGCCGCAGGTGCAAAGCATCTTCAAGCAGTTCCCGCTGGCCTGCAACGTGACCAACAAGCTGTACCGCGGCTGGGACACCAAGATTGTGGCGTACCGGGTGAGGGCATGTGTAATTTGTTTATGGCTGAATTCTCTGCTGGGCGCTGCAAGCGCTGGGCTGCTGAGGTCGGCGCAGATGTCAGTGGGTCGGCTGGTTAAATCACGTGCAGTGCTCTGGCTGGCTGTGACTGCTGCCCACTGCGCATGCCTGGGCCATGCAACCGAGGCATCTTACGCTGGCCTCCCACCCCACCCTCCTCCCACCCCAGGCGCACTTCCGCGCCAGCCGCGGCGCGCAGCACATCATTTCCCCCGATCTGGCACGTGCCTACTATGGGCCGTGCGCCGCGCCGCCCGCGCCGTGCGCGCGCCCCCGCGCCTTCAACCTGGATACAGACCTGTTCAACGTCACGCCCTACTATCGTTTTAAGGCGAATTACCTGTACAAGGGTGAGCTTAGGTGGCAAGCACTGCTGTTGTGAACGCTGCTATTAGTTGACTGGATCTTGTGGGCTTTGCCGTGCAGATTTGACTGGGTATCAAATGTATGCCACCAACCTCCCTCTTGCTGCCCTCCTTCAAACCGCTACCTCTACCCTCCTGCCGCAGACTCGCCTCATGAGAAGCGGCCACCTGGGCTGGGGCTGTGGGCGGTGCTCGAGGCGCCCACTGTCATTCCGGTGCGCCCTGCTGCTTGACGGTGGCATGGTGGTGGCGGGCAGGCAGAAGGGCTGGTTGGGAGCTGAGCAGCTGGGGATCTGGCCAGCATCGGTTAAACACACTGCGCATGGCAGCAGCAGCACTCCAAACAGGCATGGCATCACTGGCGCTGGCCGAACCAGGTCCGGCCAACACGGCACATTGCTGCTGACCGAGTTGGTCTGCCTACCTGCGCCTGCCCTGCCTTGCAGGTGCACCACTTCAAGTGGCACGCGGGGCTGCTGCCCAACATGCGGGACCGCATGGAGTGGTACAGGTGGGCTGCCGCCTCAGCCTGAGGGTACGGTGTGACTTGCACAACACGTCTAGCTGATGTCTTGAGCAGTGCGCCACGCGGCAGGCGTTGCGTCAGCCAGCTGTGCTGTCGCCAATGGGCTGGGCAGCGAGGCTCCTGCTCGTTCATCCAGTATTGTCGCAACCACACCCGGCCCACCTCACCCACCCCATCTTCTCCTCCTGCCCGCCCCCGCAGCGGCGACTGCCGGCTGGGCGTGAACGAGGCCACATGCACGCCTCGCCTGCAGCACTGGAAGAATGCGGCCCTCACGTATGCGGCGCTGGAGGGCGGGCAGCCACTGGACCTGAGCGGCATGGAGTGCGCGCTGCCCAAGCCCGACATCGACATCAACACCACGACAGCAGGTGGGGAGATGTTGGGGATCGGCGTAGCGACATCACGTTGCCATCAACACCACGCCAGCAGTGGGGAGCTGTCTGATGGGCGTGAGTTGTCCATCAGCAGGCAGCAGTATGCAGGGGATTGGGTTGGCAGGCCTGGCTGAGCCGGACGCTGGGACCACTGTTGCTCAACCTAATTGCCACATTGTTCTTCTGCTGTTCAGGCCGGGCGTGGGAGAGGATGAGGCCTAGCCCGGCCGTGACCCAATCAGCCTGCACCCTCACACTGCGCTGTTTTCCTTTTCCTGTGCAGGCCTGGCGTGGGAGTGGATGGAGGACTGGCTCAAGGTGCAGGAGGGCAAGAGCGGCGGGCAGATGCCCAAGCAGTACCGCCTCGGCCAGTTCAAGGGCGGCGGCTAGGTGGCGGGCACCGGGCGGCGGGCTCACACGGTGCAAACGCTATTGCACTGCGCGCGTGCCCCCCGCTGACGGCACCTGTGACTGACCCTTTTCCCCACCTCCTTGACGCATCCATTGTCAACACTGCCTACTTACTGCTTGCTCTCGCTCTCTGTGCTGCTGCTTCTGCCGCTTAATTGCCTGGGCCCCGGCGCATTGACCCTGGCGCTGCGGCGGCCCGGCCGTTATAAACCAGCTGCTATCCTGTGTAATCTGAAACAACACACGTAGCTTTTCCTGTGCTGGATGGAGATGCCCTGTGGGCAGCTCGGATCGATGGCCTGTGAGCCCATGCTGCTGATGATGGCGCAATGGGATCCCGCCTCCCGGTGCTTGCACCAGGGCCCTTGTGCCGCCTCCTGCACTTCTTTGCTCGCTTCAGCCAATCGTTTGAAAGTTGTATGCCTGCTTCTCGACCTCAGCAACGCCCCGACACCGTCGCCCGACAGAGCCGCCCCGCCGCAGGCCTTCCCCCAGCCTGCCCCCTCCCTTCAGCGAACTCAGACGTCATCAAAAGCTGCTGGCAAGTGGCGCCGCTGCAGTGCGGCACCCACAGGTCCCGACTTGGGCGCCCCGCTCCATAAGCAACACCCCCCTGCGGCTCATGGCTCTCCGCACCGGCTTGATCCTCCTTTGCATCATGGCGGGAGGTGCGCCGCAGGGGCGAAGGGGCTTGGAGGGCAGCTGGGCGGAAGCAGCCACTTGCCGCCGCTGCCGCTGGTGCCTGCAAGGTCGGTGCCACCTGCAGTGCACGCCCGAGTGCCCTGCCCCTGCTGTCGCGCCAGGGCGCCATCTAGGCGAGTTGCCCTACATACTGTATGCCTGCCCCCTCGCAGGCGCCGCTGCAGGCTGGCGCAGCCGCGTGCCATCCCTTCCGCATGCCGCTGTGGCACCACCCAACCGCTTAGCATCCAGCGCTGGTTGGTTCCACCGGCTCACGTACCCCACCCGCATCTCTGAGAGTGAGCCTAACCGGTGGGCAGGCAGCCAACCGGCCTGCCTGTGACTTGGTGTGCATGCAACCCCGAGTTATGGGCTGCGCTCAAAGCTTCGCACCCCGCCGCCCGCCGCCCACTCTCACCCCTCCAAAGCAGCCGCTGATGAGAGTCCACTCCCACCTGCGCACGGTGAGCACAGGAGCCAGGGATAGGGACACCTGCTGGCTGTGTCCGACAAGCTGCATCGCTGCCGCCTCCACCATCCTGCTCTCATCGATCGATGCCTTCCCGCTTGCTGCAGGCCACCGCCACCTGCTGGCTGCACCGTAGGTCCAAACGCCAAATGGCCGCAAGTAGTGGAATGTAAGGCCGCTGCGCTGCCCGCACCAGGTTGCTGACCCTGGTGTCCTGTGCCCTGTACGCCCGTGCAGGCCACCAGCACCCACCATCGACAACATTGGCACCGTTGGTGCAACCGTTTATTTGTACGTGGATGTGAGGATGCCTGAGAGTGACGGCGGCGCAGGTCAGGAGTCACACGCATGCGCTGCCACAGCACACTTTTGCACAAATGCTTGCGGCATGCGTGCCTTGTGGGCTCACATTGCTACCAGAGTCTGGAAGGAGTTGGGTGCAGTGTTTTCGCAGTAAGGGCTGAATGCCTCACACCACATGCCCTGCGGCTGCCCTCACCGCAGCCATCGATGCCTTTGAGGTTACCGGCATGCCTGTGGGCGGCCCAGCCCCTGGAAAGCCCAAGCTGCAGAAGACGGGTGCGGGCGAGGTGACCCCTGGGCGCAACAATGTGAGCCCTTTGCACTGGTGCTCTGGCTCACGTGCACGCCAGCAAGGCCGATTGAGCAATGCATCCAAGCACTGCTCTGCTCCTCACGCATGCAGCGAAGGTTCACCTTCAAAAGCGCTGAGTATGGAAAGGGCGTGCAATATGACTTCAGTGTGAGGGCCCACAACAAGGCGGGGTTTGGCCCCGCAAGCACGCCGCCGGTCCGCTTCGCCACCCCGACAGAGAGAGTGTGAGTGATGGGGCGCGGGGTGGCCCGGCGTGCCAGTGCAAGCCATGATGCTTGATGTGGTGGGGAGCGTAGCGCCCACGCTGGGCTGTTCCTCACCAGCTGTGGAACGTTTAGACACGCTCTCTCATTGCATGCACCCACAGCCCTGGCATGCCTACGCTGAGCATCACCCGCCTGCCGGACGGCGTTTACCTGGATGTCACACCTCCCGCCAACGGTGCGCCCAAGGGCTGGCTTGGCTTGGCTGTGCATTGCTTGTGTGCATCATGACACGCTGGCTCAGAGTCCCGTGCCAAACAGAGTGCGCTGCCCCGCTGCCCCGCTGCACTCTGCTCCGTGCAGCAATCGGCTTGACGTATGAGCTGGTTGGGCACCCCGACGGCTGGGAGACTGCGCAGCGCAAACGCATCGTCATCCGCGGCGCGGGAGACCCAGTGTCTGGGCAGTCGGGCACAGCCACAGACACGCTGCAAGGGAGGCGCGGCGGCTTGGCACCACCCAACACAGTGAGCAGGGAGCGTTTGCTTGCTCCAATCGCTGTGCCCTGCTGCATCATGAAGGAGTGCTTCACAACCCGGCCTGCTGCTCGCACTTTCGGCCCGCCGCAGCGGCGGTTCAAGCTGACTGGATACCTGGACAACGTAGTGTACCGCCTTGCCGCCTCGGCCCGCACTGCAGCTGGCTTGGGGCCAGAGAGCGTTCCGCGCATCGCGTTTTACGAGTGCGGCGATGGCTACACAGACACCGGCTCTGGCTGTGTGCGCAAGGTTGGTGCCAGCTTGGGTCGGTGTGGCACGTGCCGTTGGACCGTCAGGTGTGCTCGTGACTCTGCGCCGCCACATGGCACTTTCATGTACAGACACATGCCTCGTAAATGTCTGCTCCAACTGGTGCAGTGCCCATCAATCACTAACTGTAAGGTATACTCCAATGTGGACTGCTCATGTACGGAGTGCAACGCTGGTGAGGAGCAGCCATGCAGCCTTGACGTGCCGGTTGCAGAGCATCTGTCCTGCTCCACACTGCTGCTCTTTCACTTACTACAACTCGAATTGGCACCCACAGGCAACTACAAGTGCAACGGCCAGTGTATCCCTGATGCCACATGCTGCACGGTGGCTGGTGCATTGTGCCCCTCCGCCAACTCTAACTGCAAGTGCACGGCTGGCAACAGCCGGTGCCCCAGGAATGGGGGCACCTGCCAGTGCAAATCAGGTAGGGCGGACAATGCGCACACTCTTTTTTACAGGCTGCCCATACAAAGCTCGCGTCAATGCGTTGCAGCTGCACGAATCATGGTTTCCAGAACCAGCAGTCTTGATGAGACTAATGCTGCCGACCGGCAGCCCTACAATTGCTGTGCCTGCCCTGTCCTTCCCTCGCAGGCTATGACAACTGCAATGCCAACAACCCGGACTGCGAGACCAACCTGAACACGAGTAACCAGCACTGCGGCCGGTGTAGCTTCGCCTGCAGTAGCGGCGGCAGGACATGCCAGTCCGGATCGTGCCAATGCCTGAACGGTGGGCCAGGCTGGACTGCTGTGCTGTGCTTGCTGCTGACGTGGGTGATGGCAGCATTTTTGTAACTGCCGGGTGGGCAATTACCCAGCTGTTCCTGATAGCCTTCTCAGTACAGGATTCTCCTACTGCGCGTCCACCGCCACCTGCCGTGCATTCCTACCCAGCCATACACTTCCTCTCGGCTCGAAGTGCTGCACCGACCCTTCATGGCCTGACGAATGCCAGCCTGTACATGACGGATATACGGCATGCAGGCTTAAGTCAGCTGTGTGCAGTAAAGCAATTGGCTTGCCCATGGCCACAGGTTGGTGCGAGGTCAGGCTGTGCAATAGACTCTCACCTGCCTGCAGCTGGCTGGTCAAGCTTGTTCAAGGTGTTGCAGTAGCAGCTGCCAGGCACAAGCCCAGATCCGTGCCCAGCGTTATCACCTCCTTTTCCTTGTTGCGATCCGCCTGCAGGCTATAATTGGGATGGCCGCCTGGGCGATGGCACAACAACCGGCCGTGACTCGCCTGTGAACGTTGCCAATGTGGGCAGTGTCTCTAAAGCCACGTTCCTGGCGGCAGGGCTTGCTCACACCTGTGTGGCCGTCAACTTTGGAGCTGAGGCCGCCATATGCTGGGGGTGAGTGTCCTCATTCGTGTTGAATTCTCCCATGGCACCTTGAAAGCAGCAGTCTGGCAGCGTGTGCTACTTTACTTCATCACTCCGCTCCCGTCGCGGCAGGGCCAACTTTTATCGGCAGCTGGGCGACAACACAAACACAGAAAGGCACGTGCCGACAGTTGTGACTGGACCCCACACCAAGCTGGCTGTTGTTGCGGCTGGTGGGTATCATACATGTGGCGTGCTGGCCGGCTCAAGCAAGGTGGCCTGTTGGGGTGAGTGCCATGATGTATGCAACAGTGCGCTCCTATCTTTTGGTCTGTTCTGTACACGATGGCTGTGCTAGGAGCTAGCAGCTTGGATTGGGCCCATCCCATGGATGTTCCAGCTCCAGGAGAACAGTCTCTTGTCAGATGCATCATGCGCAGTCCTTGGCTTGCGCCAGATGGTCAAATTCGTTCCAGTGCCCGTAGCCCTCCCCCGCAGGTGCTGGAGGATCATATTGCCTCGGTACGGGCGATGCAACCGGTCGCGCCCAACCAAGCCTGATCAGCGACGGAGGTGGATCGACATACAGCTCCGTCGTGTGTGGTTACTTACATACTTGCGCCCTGCGCACCGACGGCCAGGTCCTTTGCTGGGGAGACAACGGCCAAGGCCAGTGTGGAGCTCCGATTTCGGCTTTTCAATGGATCAAAACACCCACCCTCGTCGCCGGCGGCCACACTTTCAAGCATATCACTGCTGGCGAAGCTCACACGTGCGGCATACGCAAGTCCAACAACCGTGTGATGTGCTGGGGTGCGTAATAAGTGGCCATTGGTTTGGACGCCCGCAGCCAGTGACATTGTGACAAACCAACTCGCGATGGGTGTTGCAGGTGACGGTCGTTTTCTTGGTGACGGCATTCAGCGCCCAGACGGAGCAAAGATGGCAACGCCCGTAGAGGTTGCAGGCAACTTGGAGTTCACACACATCGATGCTGGCTATTATCACACATGTGGCGTGCTGATAAACGGCTCTGCTGCTTGCTGGGGTGCGTGAAGGGGTGTGCTACCATTTCGGTAGGGGTGGGCAGGCGGTGCCGCTGAGACAGTGGGTCATTGAGCACGAGGGTTTCTTTGGGTCACCCCACATTGAACGTTCACAGGCCAGCATGGGTCAATACAGCAGGGATCAATACTGCAGGACAGTTGGGCGATGGTACAATGATGAGCAGCCTTGCGCCCATTGTTGTCCGCGGCGGCCTGACGTTTGTTGACATAGCCCCTGGGAGCAGTTTTTCATGTGGCCTGCTGAAGAATGGAAGCGTAGCCTGCTGGGTGAGTGCACTTGGCCCGTTGTGGGTTGCGCTTGAATGTGTTGTTCCCGCCACATACGTGCAGGGTGGCCGCGGTTGAACCCAAGGTTGCTCTGAAGCTGTGCAGGGCACGAACACGGATGGCCAGCTGGGCGATGGCACAGAGACCGGCAGCCTGGTTCCAGTCCTCGTTGCTGGCGGCAAAGCTTTCAGTGCTGTAGCCGCTGGTTGGAGCCACACACTCTTCCTGCCGTAGCAGCTGGCCGATTTTAGAGACATGCCCAATGCGCCTCTCCACGATGCGTGGTGCGCCTCCCCTTGGGAGTGGACGGTTGACTAATTGATCGTTGTTGGCAAGCCGCCCAACTGCTGTTGCCACGCATAGTTCTCATGCCTTCATGCACATTGCACCCTTCACGCCCTGCTCTTCACAAAACTCATCTTACCCTGGTACTGCGTCTCTTGATGTTTTTAATGCCCAGACCGAGGCAGCCTGCCTACTTCTGCATCACACTTCAAGCACCAGCACCCGTCAGCGTGTTTGGGGGCATGATTGTTAGCCGTCAGTCATTCTCCCTTCGAATAAGCGCATGCCGTGACGTGCATCCTTTTCTTTCCTTACAGCAGCTGCTTTAGCGCCGCAGGTAACAGACAAGGGGCAGATTTTTGCCTTCAATACTTTTTCCGAAATTATGTAATCAAACCAATCAAAAGCATCAAGAAGGCCCGCGTCGTCTGCTGCCGCGCGGCAGCGCGCTGCCGCCCTGATTTTTTGGGCTGATGATCGTGCACCATAGCATAGGAGCAGGCAACACTAAAACCAGAATGCATGTAAGCATTGATACTCAATCAGGTTGCAGAGGGGCTTCCCTAGCCTAACTCACTAAAAGTGAGCCTGAAATGATGAAATGAATGGCGGCAGTGCCGCTGTAGGTTGGCGTGGTGGTGCGGCGGCATGCGAGGAAAGGTACAGAGGCCCATGAACTGCAGGCGTTGCATCCTTCGCTCAACGTCGACCAGTTGCCCGCTCGCCGAGCCCAACGCCGGGCCCCAACATGGCGAGCCGAGCGCAAGGGCTCTGCGCCCGGCTCGCCCTCAGCTTGCTGCTGCTTGCTGGTGCTGCCAATGCGCAGCCTGAGGCATGCGCCGCGGCAGAGGCAGAGGCGGCGGGGCGCTCACCACCTCCCGCCGCCGCCGCCGGCTGGCAACATGCTCTTGTCGGTGAGCCGCCGGCGGGCCCTCGCATCATCGACATTAGCGTGGCACTTGACGCTGCCACACCCAAGTTCAGCAGCCCAGACGGCCTGGGCCGGGAGTTTCGGGTGCTGGAGACGTCGCAAGCCAAGGGCGACGCGTATACCAGCAGCCTGCTGCGCCTCGGCGCCCACACAGGTGCGGCTCGCTGTGGATGGGCCCTTAGGTCCTGCCTGCTGGATGGCAGCAGCAGGAGGGCACTTATGGCATGCATGGCAAGCGAGTGTGGTTATCACTACATCCAACCTGGCAAATGCTCAACCAATGCAAATGCAGGCACCCATGTGGACAGCCCTGGGCACTTCATCGCGGAGGCGTATGCTGCCGGGGCGGGTGTGGATCGGCTGGACTTGCATGCCCTGAACGGTGCGTGAGCTGCCTGGTTGGGCCAGGTAGTGATGCGCCTGTGCACGTGCAGCTGTGGGCAGGCCTGAGGGCTTGCAGCGGTGGGCGGGCCTGAGGGCAGGTATGCAGTTGATGCAAACCTTCGGGTCCACCTGGGGCCATGCAGGCTGGCTGGACTGCTCTTCTTGCTTCCGTCCACTCCCGACAGGCCGCTTCCTATTCTGTCCTGGCAGGCCCAGTGCTGGTGGTCGACATCACTGCCGCCCGCAGCAATATCACCGCACAGCTGCTGGAGAGCCTGCACCTGCCCCAGGGAGTGGAGCGCCTGATCTTCAAGACCGACAGCACAACCAAGTGCGGCTGAAGGGATGGAGGTTGGGGCTCTGAACAGGGGCGGTAACAGCTAACCTGCAGCCATGTGGATGGCACTCGTTCCAGTAAGGCATGCGTCAGCAGTGCTGCCTGCAGTGCCATCTTGGCAGGGCTGGTATGCTGCATGGCTGTGTGCAGCACTGCAAGCAGTTTGCCTCCCGAGCCAGTTGCTACTTCCCTGCAGGGGCCTCATGCACCAGACTGCGTTTGACTCCAGTTACACCGCCTTCACGGCCGATGGTGCACGATGGCTGGTGGACAATGTGCCCTCGGTGAGAGCCACGGAGGATGCGGGAATAGTAGCTTCAACTGCAGTGTCTTCGGCTCCTGGTGCTTTTGCAATCAACCAGCCTGCCAGTCGACGGCGACGTTCCTCACCAAGCTTGCATCTCCTCTGTGTGCAGGTGCGTGCAGTTGGCATCGACTATTTGTCAGTTGCAACACTGGACCACATTGTGGACGCCCATGTGACGCTGCTTGGTCATGTGAGTCCTAGGGAGGCTTTGGTTAGGCAACGCTTTGAGGGTACCGCTGGGATGGGGGCTGCCAACGCAGTGCAAGCAGATGCAGCACCTGCTGATTCTGTGTGTAAACATCCAGGACGCCTGGCCACATGCAACAAAAGGTTTGGCCTGCGCGACTTAGGAAAATACATTCCACCTGTCTGCCCCACCTGTCTGCCCCACCTGTCTGCCCCGTATCTTACTGCGCAGGGCATTGTGGCGGTGGAGGGGCTGGTGCTGGGCCAAGTGCAGCCGGGCATCTACACAATGCACGCGCTGCCGCTCAAAATTGTGGGGGCAGACGGCGCCCCCGCTCGCGTCATCCTCACCCAGTGACGAGCGGGCGCAATGCTTGACAACTAACACCAACGACTTCAATAATAGGCCCACTGCTTCAGCCCGACTGACTTATCAGCCATTTCATACCAGCCACTCTGGCTGCATTCTGTTCCCTCGGTTTGCCTTCTGCTCTTCCCAGCCGGTTGATTGCCCACAGCCTGCACCTCAATTTAGCCTGTATTCCTCCCATCAGCGTTTGAATTTGATTCCTACAACTGTGGCTCGTACCGCGGAGGCGTCGGGCACTCGGATGAAGGGGGGAGGGCGGGCAGCCCGCTGTGCCGCCGGCCGCTCCACGAGATGCACGGCAGCCTGAGAAACACATTTTGATCACATCCAGGCTTGACAGTGAGGCTCTGGAGCGAGCGGGGATGGCGAGCGGGGCTGAAAGCGGAGAAGAAGCTCGGTTGGCGCGAGAGGTGGAGAGCCTGCAGGCCGAGGTGCGGCTGGAGTGGCACAGGCAATCCAATTTAAATGCTCTACACTCATCAGGCCAGGTGCTGGCGCTAGGGTGGGCCCGCTCCGCCACCTCGCTGACGCTGCTGGCCGCCGTAGAGCCCAGCTGTCCGACTTGCAATCACGATTGGCTTGCGGATCATCAATCCGCTGCCCGTCAGTGGCAGGAGTCGGGGCGGGGGCCGCGGCGCCGCTGCTGCCACCGACGCCGCCTGCATCAGCGGCTTGCACCTCGCCACTTTCGTTGCCGCACTGCAGGTGCTGCGGCTGCACCGCAAGCTGGAGGACTATCATGTCAGCGACTACAACTCGCTCCGGTGAGCGTGTTGGCGAGCTGTTGTGATCGCCGCCTCCCAGCAGCCGAGCCGCACCCGTCGACACACCGAACGGTGCACGCCCCATCCGCACCCCGCCTGCAGGCGCGCCTATGCCACCCTGTCCCAGCATGTGGCAGCCCTGGAGCAGGAGGCTCGCAACATGACCGCTGACCTGGCGCGCTTTGAAACGCAGGCGGTGCCGCCGCAGCTGGTGGCGCAGGAGGTGGGTGGTTGAAAGGGCTGGTGGTTGGGGCGGGTGGGTGGGTGGTCCACTGGGCAACCCAGCGCCTGCCTGGGTTGCTACCGCTGGGATCAACAAGCTCTCTCTTGGGTTCTGACATTTGTACTTGACGACGCTCCCTGCTGCCGCAGCTGGGTGTGGCAGCCGCCATCACCTGCGCAGTGGGCCTGCTGCACACCACGGTGCGGGCGCTGCCCGTCAAGTCGGGCCTGTTCATTCGCGGTGAGTGAAAGGTCGCTTTAGGTGGTGGTGTGTTGACGCTGATGCACTGGCGCGTTTCCTTCCAGGGCTGCAAGGGGCAGGGCAGTGGAGCTCAAGGGGCAGGGCAGTGGAGCTACCAGCATCTGGCTGCGCTCCTGCAAGTTGGCGAGGGCCTGCAGAGCTTCAAGGTTCCCAGCACTGGTCACTGCTGCCACATGGCCCCCCAACATGGTTCTGCCTCGCCTGCCTTAAATGCCTTGCAACTGGCCTGCCCAACCGCCGCAGGCATGTGGCTGCTGGGAGGCGCGGTGGTGGTGATGCGCCTTACGGGAGGCACGCTGGCGCATGTGGCAGGCAAGGCTGGACTTGAAACAGGGCAGCTGTGGGCATTTCTGCAAGCACTCTCCAGAAGCCAGTAGCAGGGTGCCTTTCGTGCAGACTCACTCTTTCACGGACGTGCTGTGGCTGCAAACAATCCTTGCCTCCCTTGTGCTTCCTGGCGCCCCATCGGCAGGCATGTTCCAGCGCAATAGCTCGCGCAAGCGGCGGCTGCAGGCCAAGCTGGCTGCCGTGGAGGTGAGGCGAGGGGCAGGCGCCAGCTTGCACTCCTCAGCGTATTTCAACAGGTTGAGGCATTGCGGGCATTGCTAATACAGCTCGCCAACCGAAACGTGCATCCTGCGGTTGCACCCAGCAAGCACAGATCTGCTGTCCACATACCACCACCTAGCTGCCCTCTGTTTCTCCCTGACTCCCCCCCATCCCCAGGAGCGCATTAAAATCATGGCGGCCCTGCAGACGTGGGCAGAGAAGCGGGAGGGGCCCAGCGCCGATGAGCAGGGCGCTGCGCCGCCGGCGCCTGCAGCAGCAGCCGAGCCAGACGTTGAGGTGGCGCCGCCGCGCCGCGTCAGCCCAGCCACCTCCAGCGGCAGCAGTGCAGAATTGGTGGAGATGCCGCAGGCTCAGGAGTTGGAGGAAGCAGAAGCAGCCGCTGCAGCAGCCGCAGCAGAGGCGGGGCAGCGCGGCAGCGGCAGCGGCCACGGCAGTGGTCAGAGCGGCCGGGGTGTCAGCGGCGCTGCTGGGGCGGCGGCGGGGCAGCCGCAGAGGCAGGCGGTACGCACGAGCAGCAGTGGGGCGGCAGCGCTGCAGTCCCTGCTGGCATATGCCGAGCTGGGCCAGAAGCAGGGCCGTTGAGCGGCTGGCTGGCCCAACTGTTCTGTTGAGCTTGGTTGCTTTGACATTGCGTTGCTTTGCCCTTGCTTATACATTTCATGCCTCATTGGCGCATTCCTTCCTGGCGTGCCGCCCGTGTACATTCCCCCTGCCGCTGCTCGGCACCTTTCATTTGTTTCTGTGCATCTACGCGTTGCTGTTTACATGGCCTTTCTGCGTCTGCTGCTGCTGACTTGTAACACTCCCTACAGCAGCACTGTTGCGCTACTTGACAAGGGGCAGGACAGAACTGCAGCTTGCCATGCACACCAAAACATAGGTCTAACACACTGCTAACCTTCAGCACCCACTGCCTGCACTTCAGCCGTCTGCCTTGTGCGCTATGGGCGACACCACCACCTTGCCAGGCGGCAGCTCCCCCGCTGCCGGCGCCACTTTCTGCACATACACAACCGCCCGCTCCCGGTCCAGCTGCTCAGCCAGCTTCTCAAGGCGCCGCAGATCAGGCGTGAGTGCTGCCGCCCAGTCGCCCTCCGCGGCGCACTGTAGGGGTAGGGAGGGTCAGGGGGACGAGCAGGTGGCAGGTTGTTGGCAGGGCAAGTGTGATGCAGAGCCGTCAACCTGCACCCACGCAACTGCTGCTTTGTGTGGTTTGAGACATGGTTCCTGCTTGTTGCTACTCCACACCCTACTAGGTGTGGTACAAACCCCAGTCACTTGCAACCAGCAACATCTCCTCACCAGGGCCAGCGCCTCGCGTGCCTTGCCTAGCGCGGGCCCCATGCAGGCCACAGCAGCACCCAGCTGCTCCACTGCCCGCTGCGCCTCGGCCAGCTGTGCATACGCGGCGAACGTGTGCCACAGGGCCGCCACAGCCGGGAAGCGGAGCAGCCGGGCTGCATGGAGGAGATGGGAGCGGGGTTGTGTGTGCTCAAGGTGCTGGCTTGGCAGTCCATCTCAGTGCACTGTGCCACAGCAGGGCAAGGAAGACCCAGGGGCGTGCGGGTGTGCACGGCGAAACTTGGGACAGCTCAACACAAACTTTTAGTCTCACCTGAGAGCCGGCGGGTGCAGCTGGGGCTGGGCGGCTGCACAGCCAGCAGCTGGGCAGCAGCCGTCTCAAACAGGTCTGCACTTGCAGGGCAGACAACAACAGCTTTGGCATCTTCCAGGAAGTGGCGCACGACACAGCACGCTGTCCTGGCAAGCAAGCGGTCCTGGCATGCTCCTCACCATGCACCCACCAACGCTGCCCCCTCCCACCCCACCTGCCGCGCCGCGGTGCAGCGCAGCAGCCAGCGCAGGAGCCGCACCCCGCTCCTCAGCCCGCCGGGCAGCCAACCCTTGCGCCTGCGCCAGGCACAGCTGCTCTAGAGCGGCCGCCAGCCCAGGCCACAGCTCCACTGGGCAGCTATCCCAACCAGGCAGCGCCCCTGCCGCCTGTGCTGCAGGCAGCAGTTCTGCTTCGATGTGCCCGTTCACGCCCGCTCCCCGGCGAAACCAGGCGGCAGCGCCAGCCAGGCCGCCGGCTGCCTCGCTGCCGCTGGGGGCGCGGGGGGAGGTCAGACTGCCCGCCTCCCAGACAGTGGGTGAGACCACGCTGAACGAGGCAGCTGCGGCATTGCCAGCAAAAGGTGAGCTCCTGGTGGGGCAGCGTGAGAGCGTGCGGGAGTAAGGAGAGCTGGGGCGGGGCGATGCACTGAACACGCCGTCTGCTGCCGCCGCCGGGCTGCCGCTGCTCCCCTGGCTGGCATTGCCAGAGTCAGCCACTGCCTTGCGCCGGAAGTTGAACAGTAGCCGGTGCAGCAGGCTCCTCTTCTTTCGCTTCTCTTTGCCGCCGCTGGGTGGCGCACCAGTGAAGGGCCGGGCTGTTGCAGCGCCGCCAGCCCAGGTGCAGTCCAGGGAGCCCGGGACTGCAGGCGAGCCACCCAGGTGATCAGAGGCCAGGCCCAAGGCGTGCTCTGTGCACAGGGCGGCGTACATGTGCAGTGCCATGATCTCCTCGGCCAGCGGGGAGGAGAGCGGCAGCAGCGGCTGGGCGGCTTGGCCAGCCATCGGCGCGCTGCGCAGGGCAGGAGAGCAGGAAGGCGACCGGTCACTTGAATAGGTTGTCACTCGACAGCGGCTTCAACTGCATTGCACAGCCAGTAGTATTGACAATCTGCAGGTGCCGCACAGTGTGAGCACCCACCTGAGTGGCGAGGCCCACTGGAACAGCCCAGGCTCTGCCTGCCTCAGCTGCTCAGCCCACGGCTTGCCGCCGCACTCGCGAGTGAAGCGCCGGAGGAGCGGCAGGAACCGCTCAAACCTGTGTATGGGAGGGGGGGCGGGGAACCGGATGGGTGGCTTGTGAGCATGCGAGAGCATGACCAGCCAGTTTGGTTTGCTTGGATAATGCAAGTAAAATTCACATGTTTCAGAACATTTGTCACCAGCCGTGCACCCACCACAGCAAGTGGTGCTCTGTTGTGGCCTGCTCCTCCAGTCGCAGGCACTCCCTGCCCGCGGCCTGCCGGCGGGCCAGCGAGAGCTCCGACAGCAGCTTCAGCTCTTCAGCATTGGCCGCTGTGAGCAGCTGGTCCAGCTGCAGGGGCGCCGTGGCCGCGCCGGCCAGCGCATCGCCCAGGTGCAGCAGCATGGCGGCGGCGGGAGGGAAGCGGCGGCGGCGGCGCGGCGGCGGCTTCAACTGGCCGCCTCACGACAGGTCGGCTGCCAACCGAGGCGCTGCCCTGCTTGGTCTGAACCGCCAGGGGTGCGCGTCCCTGGCTGGGGGCCGCCTCCGGGCCACCTGCCGCAACAGCCCGCACGCTGTGACAGCCCAAGCGTCCCCAGGCGAGTGCTGGAGAGATGCAAAGCGCTGGATGAGCGAGCTGCTTGCAACAAGGGGCCACCCCGCACCGTCGGTGCTGCCCATGCCGCAAGTCCGTCGCGCAGTGCGCTTTGGGCTTGGCTTCCACACATCTGCACACTGACTGCACAGTGCTGGTGCCCGTTACAGCAGGCACATCCAGAGTGGCCCAGCCGGGCAAACTGAGGCCATGGGGCATGCACTGGACTATCGTGTGGCTCCATGCCATGCCGCTTTGAATGGCCACCTCTTTGCACAACATGGACGAGCTCTCAGGCCGGGCTGCTGCCCGCGGCCGCCTTCACCGCACTCGGGTCCTTGTGAATCACTGCAAGGCAAATGCACGGAAGGCAAGCTGGGTCGGCAACGAGTGCCACTCAGGGAGCAGAAGGCGGAGGGACCAGCCAAGCATGAGCCGGCAGGGTGATGACCGGCGGGGCGGTTGCTTTGGACGGTGGATGCACGGCAACCTGCAGCATGGCCCTCCTGATGGCGGCCAGCGAGCAAGCATAGATGTCCACTCACCCACGTTGCACTTGGAGTGGTGCACCACATAGTCCGAGACTGCGGCAGCAGGCGTGTGCACAGACGGCAGTATTGAACTCCACCTTGCCAAGTGAGTGCGCCACTCTTGGCAGGCTATGACGGTGGACATTAACGATGAGGTTTGAGAAGAAGTCACTGCACTCCAACATGGCATGCCTGCAAAGCTGCAGCTGACTCGAACCTGCATGCCGCATCCGCATTGCATGGCCGGACCATGGCAGCCCACCTGATCCCACGGCCAGCAGGTTGAACAGAGCGCGCTTTGTGATCCCCAGCCCGCGCGATCCCATCACCACTGTCTCGCAGCTGCAGCAGAGGGTGCGGTGATGGGGGCAGCAGGCTTGAGCCACGTGTGGCAAGCGTGCTTTGGAGAGTGGGAAATCGAAGGGAGGACGCAGCGGATGCTGACATGCCATTGAGCAGCTTTAAACTGCCGTAGCCGGCACGCCCGTGCTTGTGAAACACAGACCCCCAGGCAGCGAAGCAGGGACAGCTCACCCGCAGTCTTCAGCATAGTTGCTGATCTCCCGCCCTGCGGCAACATTGGCAGAGGCAGTGAGAACGTGAGGAGGCTGATGACCGCAAAAGAGTATCAGGTACGCAGCTCATGCCCGCATGCATCTGCATGCATGCAGTTGCAGAGCGCACCCTTGCTGCGGGAGTCGCCGGCAGATGCGACCAAAATGCTGGTGTCAACCTTGCTGCCGTTCACCTGCAGACCAGCAGCCGGAGTGCAATGGAGGCGGCATAGGTGGGATGAAAACTTGCCTTTCGATCTGTTGCGCTGGGAGCGCAAGTGCGGCAAAGCTCGATCGCCCTTCTTCAAGCCCTTTATCAAACCGTGGCTGATCAGTCGATGCTGTTGACGACTGATCCTTAGAGCATGGCTCACAGCGTGGCTCCAACCTTTCCCCAGCAGCGCTCACCCCCAGGCTGACCAGCCGCTCCTTGGACGCGTGCAGCAGCTCCTTGCTGCTCTCCAGCTCCTTTGGGTCCGCCTCAGTCTGCGACCGGATATAATTGATTAACTATGGATCAAGTATGGCTCTAACTCAGAGTTGGCAGTTAGAATTTCCAAAGCGTTGCTCTGCACGCGACTGGAACGGCAACAGCTGATATCGAGACCAGCAGGTATGGGCACACGCGTGCGGCAGCAATGCGCCCCACAGCGCGCCTCTGGGTGCGTGCTGTAAGTGCCCTGGAAGTGGCCGGATCGGATCATCTCGTTCTGGGTGGAGGGCGGCAGCACGGTGAACAGCCGCACCTGCGGATGGGGAAGGGTGTGCAGATGCCGATTGACTGTGCGGCGGCAGTGGGCTGGCCGACCATACGCCCACCATATGGGTGTGCAAGCACCATGACGATGCAATCCGTACAGCAGCATGGTGCCATGGTTTGCAGAGGCAAGAAGGTAGAGAGGTCGGAGCCAGAGAGCCGCTTGACCGGGCATCGGCAACAGCGGCGGCGGCCGGCGGCAGCAGTCGGCGCCTCCAGCAAAGCAGCCCGTGCGTGCAGCAGCACCATGCTTGCCTCGTCCATCTTGCTGGCCAGCTGGGAGCGCCCGACCCAGTCCAGCGCGCTGCGGGAGGTGTTGCTACTGTCCAAAGCCACGCACACCCGCCTTGAGCCCATGTTTGCAGCCAGAGGAGGGCAGCAAGGCGGTCCAAGGCAGCCCAGAACTCAGCAGCAGGCAGTATGGGTTGGGTGGACGGCGCTCCGCCACCTTCCTCACGCTCCGCCGTGCAACTTGATCGCACATGCCACCGCATACTGTCTGCCTCGCGTCGCACAGATCTTGAATGTTTCCACTTATCAAATGCAATGAAATTCAGTATTAAGTCTTCATCCTGATCTTGGCCTGCACCTTGCGGTCGACTCACATTGGTGCATTAATCACGCGCCGCCAGCTCTGCCCGCTGCCGCTGCCGCCGCCAGCGCCTGCTGCACATAGCCCACCAGAGCGCCCGCATTGTCATGCTCGGTCCAGCTGCGAGCCTTGGCCATGGCCTTGCGGCCGACTGCTGCCAAGCCCGCTCGGTCGGCAAGCAGCGCTTCCAGGATGTCTGCCAGCTGCAGGTCAAGGGCAGTGGTGCAAAGGGCATGGCTGAGCAGCACATGCTGGACTGGCTGCAGCATGTTTTGAGCGCAGATTCTGATTGACATTGTGCATGCTGCTTAACCTTACGGGCAACACCTCTATGCACCACCCCAGCCCACCTTGTCAGCAGGTTGGTCCATGTCGCAGCACAGCACCTCGCCGCTGTCGGCACACAGCAGGTCGGTGGCGCCAACATGGCCGCCGCCCTGCACCAGGGTGGGCGCGCCCTGGGACGCCGCTTCCACCACTGTCATGCCGTAAGCATCGTACCTGCACCAAATGCGAGGGCATTTAAGCGCAACGGTGTGAGAAAGGTGCGCTGGGAGGCAGGCAGCGCAGGAGCCGCCGTCGGCCACCAAACAGCTGGCACCTCTTTGCAACATGCCAAGAGGTGCGGCGCATGCAGCAACAGGCCCTGCTGGCAGCTCACGTGGGCGGGTGCACATTGAGCACGGTTGCGGCGTACACAGCCGCCAGCTCAGCGGGGCCCAGGAAGCTGTCATGGATCACGCACTGCGTTTGGGAGGCACACGGATGGATGTAAGCATGGCGGTGCACCCGCTGAGCGAGGGTGGCATGGCATGGCAGGGAGGGCTGAGCTTCAGCCACGGTTTGCTGCCCCCCGTGCGGCCGCGCACATGCATGCAAGCCCCTCCAGCAAACTTGCAGCAAGCTTGTACTGCAAGCCAAACAAAGTGCGCACCTGGGGCACCGCAGCCTCCAGCCGCCGCCGCAGCGCTGCACCATACTCGGATGCCCAGCCGGCGCCAGCCATGAGTGGTGTGACGCTCAGCCGCTGCAGGCTGCCCCGCCGCTGCAGCTCTTCTACCGCCTCCACAAAGCGGTGCGGCTCCTTTTCTGGGGAGATGCGCACGCAGCAGGTGAGGAAGCGGCGGCCCGCCTGCTGCGCCTGCCGTGGGAGCAGCGAGGCCGCTGGTGCCTGCTGCGCCTGCTGCGCCTGCTGCGGGTCTGCCGGCATCAGCACTGCCTGGCCCGCCTGCTGCGCCTGCTGCTGCTGCGGTGCCAGTGCCGTCTGCTGGTCATGGGCAGTGGCTGCCGCTGTTCCTGCCGCTGCCCCTGTGCAGTCCACGGCCAGCACAGCAACGCCAGCGTGCTTGCCGCAGCACTCGGCCTCCTGCCCCGCCGCTGGCTGCGCCGCGACATCCGGCGGCCGAGGCAAGGCCTCCATGTCGGCCCGGAGAGCAGGCAGCAGCACGTGCAGTGGCGCTGCGCCTGTTGCCGGGTCGGTGGCCGCTGCAAAGTGGCGGCGCAAGTACTCTGCATCCGCGCGGCACAGCACCAGGGAGGCTGCCGACAGGTGCAGCGCACGCTCCTCTTGCGCCTCAATCACCGCCAGCTCGTCAACCGAGGCGGTGCGGTGGTACACTCTGGAAGTTTGGCAGATGGAAAGATTGAGTGAAGGATGCAGTAAAACAGCTTGCTGTGCTGCCCGATGCGCAGGCCCTTCTTGTTGGCTGTGCTTGCCTGGCCAGCCTGACTGGCGCTGCGTGCTAGCCGCCAGCGCATGGCTGGCTGCCCAGTTGAAATGCAACTTTGCATGCTCCCCAGCCCACCTGTAGTTGAGGAACACATAGGGCGGTGCTGCCGCCGCAATGCCGCTGCCGGCACTGGCGCCGCTGCCGTTGCCGCTGGTGTGTTGGCGAGCCAGCGCCTCAACCAGGGCATCGTATGCAGCCACGCTGTGCCAGTCGACGCCCAAGATTGCTGTTGGGCCGAAGGCTGCCACTGCCGCCGCAACGTCTGGGCGGCAGGCACCTGCAGCAAAGTCGCGCCATGCGCAGGCGGCGTCCAGCCGGCCCCAAGTGGGCAGCTCGATCTGAGGGGCAGGGTTGGAGAGGGTGAGACAGGGTCAAGGTGAGCTGAGCGGCCGAGGTGCAGGCACACATCCCGATCACCAAGTCAGCTTGTCACTAACCGTGCTGCCATCGTCCAGCAACTCAGCATGCCTATGTGTCTGCAGCAGCCCATCATCATCCGCTGTGTGCCAGCCCGCCACTCACATGCAGGATCTGGGCCGCAAGTGGCGGCGCCTCGTGGCCGGGGCTGGTGCTGCCTGCTGCAGGCGCATGGCCGGGCGGCGCCCCTGCCACCACCAGCACCTCGTGCCCCAGCTGAGTCAGGGTGCGCGCCTGGCTGCAGGCATACACGCCATTGCCTGCGGCCGCACACGTGGTGCATGGGATTGGCGGCGGACAGGAACGCAAGGCGCGGCAGTGGGGCGGCCTGCGGCGGCGTCGTGGAACCAGGCAAGACAGCGAAAAGGGCACATACCTGAGAAGGTCCCCGCATTGAACTCAATGCTCAGCAGCACCAGCCGCATGTTGGCGCCGCGTGCACGGAGCCTGCGAGCACGGCGGGGTAGCAGCGGTGAGCGTCAGCGGCGGGAGCGTCGGCGGGGCAGGCGATGAGGCGGCGGCATTACATTGGGGTCAAGCATCGCACGACTCACGCTCAATTGGGCTCCCGCACCGGGCGGGGGCGGCCGAGAACCCCAAGCTTGAAACGCGTTGTCGCCAGGCAAGCGCGGGGCGCCCTAGGCAGCCTGCTAAAGATACATCGGGCACGATCCAGCTGCAGACGCAGCGGAATGGGCCCTGCTGTGGCCCCTGCTGTGCCTGCTTGCTGACATGGGCGCGCCATCGGGCAAGGAGCCCACATGGGCGTCCCGTGGCTTCAGTCTCGCTCAATTCAGCTTGTATATACCCAGCATGGACGCTAGGATGCAGCGGCAGAAGCGGGTCCGCCAGGACTGGGCGGGGGAGGAGCTGGGCTCGGAGGCCTCGGGCTCCTCCTTCTCGGGAGACGCTGCCGGCGACACCTACAGCTCAGATGACGACAGCGGTGAGGAGGCGGGGGGCCGCGGCCGCGTGGGTCTGTAGATGCGTGGGGGATGTGGGGGATGCGGGGCCTGGGCTTCGCTGCTCGCGAGCCGGCGGCCCAGGCAGCCCCGACACAGCTGCAGCTGCGCGGCAGGGCTGCGGGACGCTGAGGAGGCCAGCCATCTGCGGGGCTGGCTTCACCCCATGCCCCGGCCCGTCCTCCCCAGCCTGCGGCGGCCCTCCCGGCCCATCCAAGGGGCTCTGGCAGCCTGTCAGGCCGCCCCACGGCAGCCCTGGGCGGCCCTGCGCGTGTTCCCTCCCGCGGGCGCGCACATCCCGACCCCAGCCTGGACGGCCAGCGAACAGCCGCCAGCGGGCGTGAAACGGGCCCACAGCCTCAGATCCGGTGCTTTTAGCCAGCGTGCGGGGCGGCAGGGGCGCCGCGGGGGGGGCCGCCCCGCCCCGCGGCCGTGCGCCGGCGCCCTGCGCTCTACTCGTCTCCTGCCCACCCTGTCCCGGCCTGCGCCCTCCCCGCCCCTGTCCCTGCAGGCCGCGGCAGGCTGGCTGTTCGGTGGACCGGCGCGCTGGAGGCCCGGTTCCTCAAGGCGCTCGAGCAGGCCGGCGGCGTGTGGTGAGTGGGGAGATCAGTGGGCGATCCGCACGTGCTGTTGACCAACGGGAGCGATGTGTGGCGTGGTTGCCTGCCAGCCACCGCCTTTCTGGCCTGCTATTGCCGCCCATGGCAGCGCCACATCTCTGTGCATGAGCAGCATTCAGCGCCCAGCCCGTCTACTGCCTGCCGCGCCATCAATGCACCTCCCCATCTGCTGTGCCCCTTCGCTCCATCTCACGCACTCGCTGCCCTCCCTGCCCCTCCTTTCATTCCGCAGGGAGGCAAAGCCCAAGGCCATCCTCATGAAGATGGGAGCCTACGCCTCACAGCTCACAACCATCCAGGTGGGCCCCTGCTCGAACAACTGCGCTTGTGAAACAACTGTGACCCTGAGAACCGCTGGGCCACCGCACCAGCTTTGCATCAGCGTCAGCTTGCCTCGGCTTGCCCAAGCGTCAACAGCGCCCACCACCTCAGAACTTGCTCAGCAATTAGCCTGCTGGTCAGCCCTGCCCTGATATCTTTGCTTTGCGCCAGTCTGTCCTGCCCTTCTATTCACCCTCCCCTCCTCCCCTCCTCCCCTCCCCGGCAGGTCAAGAGCCACCTGCAGAAGCACCGCATCAAGGTGGCGGCAGAGATGCAGCGCCAAGGCATCGCGCTTGCCACCCCCACCAACGGCGAGGCGCCACCGCCGCTGCAGGCGGCCCGCATGGCGGCGCAGCAGCAGCGCGCGGCGGCTGAGGCGGCGCAACGGCAGGCCACCGCGGCTGCCGCGGCGGCAGCCGCAGAGCAGCAGCGCGCAGCCAAGGTGTCACGCGGCAGCGCCGGCACCCCCACCAAGCCTCGCAAGCCGCGCTCGCCGGCGCAGCAGCAGCAGGCGCCCCAGCCGCCCCGCAAACGCCACTCGTCTGGTCAGCTGCAGCTGGCGGCCGGCAGCCCGGCGCCCGCCACGCCGCAGCAGCCTGGGCGGTACGAGCAGCTGTCCCACGGCGGCGCCTCGCACTTCCCCCAGCATGGCCTGCACCGCACCCACTACCCGCCGCACTTCCAGTCTGCGGCGCCGGTGTACGGCGGGCACAGCCACCCGTACGGGCACAGCCACCAGTCGGAGCATGAGCAGTCCACCCTGGTGACGGTCACCGACGCCACCGGCTTCCCGCCCGCCGACTCGCCCCACGCCGCCACGCTGAGCCACGCCAGCAGCAGCGGCGGCCCAGGCGCAGCGGCCAGCAGCTGGGAGGTGGGCATGGTGCCCTCCCACTCTGGCGCAGCAGCAGCGGCGGCGGCAGCAGCCGCAGCCCACCAGGCTCATCATGGCCCCAACCACTTTGCCATGGCACAGTCACGTGGCCTGGCGCCTCACCACCCACACAGCCACAGCCAGGCGCAGTTCAGCCACTATGCCGCGGCAGCAGCGCAGTACGGCGGCCACCCCGCCTATGGCGGCCACCCCAGCCTGCAGGCCCGCCACGCCTCCTTTGCCCGGCTCAGCACCCACGGCAGCAGCCACCATGAGGAGATCATGCTTGCGCCGCAGCCAACGGCGCCGGCGGCAGTGTGGCGCGGCCTCGTGCCCGACGCCAGTTGCAGCAGCTGGCCTGACCTTAACAACCTGGCGGCCAGCGGCAGCGGCCCCGCAGCGCTGGGCGGCCTGCACAGCCACAGCCTGCCCATCCTTGCGCACGCCGGGCACAGCCGCGGCCAGCTGGCGCCGCTGGCTCACTCCCACAGCCACGCTGGCATGGTGGCAGCGCAGCATGAGCGCAGCATGGGTGGCATGGCGCTGCATCAGGCAGATACGGCACAGCCCGGCCCGCAGCCGCCCTCCCCCGGCGCACTTCTCGACCTGGGCGCCCCCCACGCCTCCCCCGCCCTGCTGGGCCCTGTGGTGGTCCTGCCCGGCCGCTGTGGAGCAGCGGCCCCCGCCACCAGCGAGAGTGAGAGCGACCACTTCATTGCTGAGCTGCTCGACATGCCCGCCATGCCCGGTGAGGGCCTGGGCGGCGGCCTGCCAAAGGTGGCGGGCGCAGACCCCTTTGCCAGCTTTGGCCTCTTTGACTCTGGCATCTTCTGAGCACCGCACTACACGTTTTGAGCCTAGCCGCGGCGCACCTGCTGCCCCGCTGTGCTGTGCTGCGCTGCGGCGCAGCACGGCAGGGCGTGGCAAGCCCGCTTGCGCACTTGGCGCCCGCACCCTGAACCACACCATCCCCTGCTCCCTGATCCCTTGTGCGAAACACTACCCATTCTTCGTTCTTCGCCCCCTTTTTGCCCCGATGCCCTGATTCTTGAGCCCCCTTCCTGGCCCTACCCTGCACCATCTCTCCCCCAGCAAATCCGTTTGTACATACATCCCCGGACCGCCCCCATGCTTGCTCGACTAACTTGCTCCCCTGTATGCGCTCCTGCCTCCCGCGCTCTCCAACCCAAGTGCGCTCCCCAACAGTGCCTCGTGCGGACGCGCCCTTGCCCTGCCCGCTTGGATCTCCCTGTCACAAGGCCCCATCCCTCTGGCCGGTGGCGCCCCGTGAACCCACCACCCCGGTAGATTGGTTCTGATTCTTCGAATCACTCCGCTCCAACGACAGATTGCTCCCCGATCCGTCCCACCACCCTATCAAATGCCTGGCCTCGAAATCCTGCCCCCATGTTTGTTGGCCCGGCGCCCCACCAAGCGGGCAGAGCCCCCTCAGCACACTTGTACTGCCTGTGTACTTCCCGCCATCCCATGCAACTGCACTGCCTGCAGCCAGCCGCTACTGTCCAGTGGCACCACGCTTTGAACCCATGCCCGCGACTGCCTGCAGCCCACCTCACTGCTTGTAAATGTAATAAAGTGAACAAAAGCACTGTGGCTGATGAGCGGTTAGCCAAAAGGCGGCGGCAAGGCGAGGAGCCGTTGCAGGGGCTTGGGCTTGGCTTGCAGACTCTGCTCGCAGCGCTGCGATTTGCATCACAGGCCAGCTTGTGTGCAGTTGACCATGCATGACTGCTTCCTGCCCACATCCTCGGTGGCCACTCCTCGTGCAACTCTTACAATGCTCATATGCTCTCAATGATGGCACGCATTTGATGGCAGTCACCGCTCTGTGATGCTTTCCTCAATCGCCACCCCAGTATGCCGCGCGCCGCCCTGCCGCAACACAAACACCCGATCACCAGGCGCCAGCTCAGACACAGAAACGGCTCGCCAGCTTGCGCTGCTTCCGCTGCCGCTGCTGCTGCCGCCCTGCTGCCAAACATACCCGTCCTCTGCTGCAGCAGCAGCACTCACTGCACCTGATGCTGTGCCTGGCTTGTTGCCGCTTCGGCTGCCACTGCTGCTGCCGCCATTGCTGCTGCTGCCGCTGCTGCTGCCTGGGGCGGGGCCCACCAGCCGGACAGTCTCGGCGTTTTGGAGCAGCACCGAGCAGGGCTCTCCATCGGGCAGCTCTGCCTCAACCAGAATCTGGCAGGAGCAGGAGAGCGGCTGATTGGAAACATGCTGTGCACGATTTGCATCAGGGCATCAAGCAGCGGCGGACACAGGGTATGTATGCACCAAGCATGCGCCACCCTGCGCCATCTTATGCCGCCCTGCACCACACTGTACGCCATAAAAGGCCCCCAGCACCACCGAGCAGCACTGCATGCCATCCAGTCCTGCAGCCCTCCCCCTCACCAGCGGTCGTGCCTCGATCTTCACCCGCCCCACCAGTGCGGTGCGGGTGCTGCCCTGTGCATCTGCCACCAGCACCTCTGCTCCAGAGCGCAGCTCAGATAGGTAGCCAGTGCGGCCACCGGGGAGCTGTAGGTAAGCATGCACCTACAAATCAGATTGGGGTGCGGTGTGGCATGCTCGGGACGCGGGTGCGGTGTGGCAGCACGTTGGGTGGGGGCTGCTGTTGCTATGCGCCTTAGCCAGTGGGCTAGCGAAACAGGTAGCACTGCAAGTTGCGCTGCCAAGACAGGCCCTTGGTTGCTTCAAGCGGCATGCACTCCTCCAGCCCAACCAGCCTGCCACACCGTCCAGCAGCCCCAGCACGCACCGGGCCCGCATTGACGCGGAAGGGCCGGCTGGCGATGTATCGGCTCTCTGCGCACTCACTGTGCACCACAAAAAGCGCACGTGCAAAGCTGCCCACCAACATGCCTTCCCCCATGGTCAGCAGGCTGCGGCAGAAGGAGCAGTGGCAGGCGGCAGGGTGGGTGAGAGTGGCATGCGGCGGCAGCAGGTGGGTTGCTTGCTGTTCATAGGGCTGGCCAGCGGGGGGCAGCAGGCGGGGGGCAGGGATGGGGAGCCACATCCCTCCTGTCTGCATTCCTGAAGCATGGTAGCACACCACAGCACAGCACAGCACAGCACATCAGTGCTTCACCTGCACAGGTCGACGCAGGCGCGGTCGCCCATGCCCACAGGCCGCACTGCCGTCACTGTGGCAGCCTCATACTGCAGCTTGGCCCCGCCCGCCTGCTGCCGCTGCTGCACGTACTGCGCCAGGGCCCGCACCTGCATGCATGGGCAATGGGGTAGTGGTGGGCGAGGTGAGAGCTAGGGTGTGCAGGCTGGGAGCAGCAGCTGAAGCACACAGCTTGCAAGCGCACTTTGGCACAACATCCTTTGCACTCGGAACCATCCTCCTCGCTTTGCCACCAGCAGGGTGCAGCCTGCCGCAGCTGGGCTGCCGCCTGCTCACGGCTCAGACGCCCCTCCCGCACCTCAGCAGGGCTGTCGGTCTGCAGCAGCACGCCATCAGTCCCCACCTCCAACGCCTCCAGCATGACCCGCCCGGCTGCACAGTCGGGGGCAGCTGCCAGCAGGGTGGCCCCTGGGTTGGCTTGGTAGGCAGCCACCAAATTCTCGGCTGGGATGATCTGCAGTTTGAGTAAGGCGGTGAGGTTGTGTTCAGTCTCTATTTATCAAGACGTGCTAGCAGCGGCAATCACAGACCAAGTGCGCAGAACATGCGCCAGTCGCAAGTCTGCAACAGCAACAACCGCCGACTGCCCAGGCAGCTGTGTAACAGCAGCGGCTGGCATTCCTTGCCTTGCTTGCACAGCATCATCAATCATGCATCATCAATAGCAGATTTACCTGCCAGTCAGTCGCCGCCATAAGCACTACTCCCTGGGCCGCCACCGCCTCACGTTCCGCAGCCCGCAGGTCTTCCGGAGACCCCAGCAGGCGCACACGGCCGACCTGGAAAGGAACATAAACTATGTGAGATGCATCTGCAGCAGTCCTCCAGTAGCCCCGCAATGCGCTCCAGAGCCTGCTGGGGTGTGTGACGAGCCGGTGTTGGCTCCGCAAGCAAGCCAAGGAATCACGACAGGGCACCGGCTTGTTGCGTAAACAAAAGTCGTTGTACATGCCATCAGGTGTCGAGGGTCCCACCTGCTCGCCGGCCGCGCCCAGCAGCCGGCCATCGGCGGTCCTGGTCACCGCCTCAAATCGCCCCAGCTGCTGCCACTCCTGTGCCAGGGCAGCCTGGCCTTCCCCAAACACCACTGTGCTGATGCCCGCCTCCAGCCCCGCGGTCAGGGCATCCTGAGGCAGCAGTAGGGAAGCACAGCGCAGGCAGGTTGAGGAGAGCATGGGGGCTGGGCTGTTTGCGAGCATGATGTGCAGCGGCGCCAGCACCTGCAGGTGTGTGCAGCAAGGCACCAGCCAACATTGTTTGCACCTGCATTTGCAGATCGTGATGGCATTGCTGCGCTTGGAACAGGAATGTTATCTGCACCTGGTTGGAGGTTGAGAGCCACAGCAGCTTTGGGCCGGCAACGGCGCTTCCGCCGCCGCCGCCGCCCGCCTGTGCTGCTGCTGCCATTCGCGCCGGGGCTGGCCGACGAGCCAAAGAGCTGAATCTGGCTGTTCTGAGGCCTGAAGCGGCGCCCGGGAGGCCGTAGGAGTGCATATGGCGAAGAGCGCCGCGCTGCGGGACGAATGGAGAAGCGTCGTCGCGTGTAAGCAGGATGGGTGGTAACGGGGAAGGAAGATTGTGCGTTTATCACCGCGATTCCGCCGACAGGGGCTGCTGATGACCTGAGGGTGCCGCACCCGCCCGCTGGCTGTGACAGCCTGCTGCTCATCACGAGCCTCATGGCCGTCCTATTGTGCGAGCATCGTTCTGCTCAGTCCAAAAGACAGGTTGTGATCTTGAGGAGGCCCAGACGGGGCTGAGGAGCACATAAAGGCACAAGGGCAGGGCCTTGCATGTGGCCGGGGGAATGACGCCCCACCGATATGGCAGGCTGGTTCTTGGTGCTCATGCACCGCCAAGCAGCCCGGATCCGTGCCAGCCATTGTTGCCTTACAGTGCACGGCTAGTCATGGCTAAGCAAGGGTGCGAGAGACGGCCACGGGGTTGTGGCTAGATGAAACAGCGGGAGCCGGAGGAAAGGGCGGGAGGTGAGGGTGGGTTGGATGCAACCAATCGAGTTGGCAGCGCGGGTGCAACATTCGGGTCAGGGAGTCAAAGAAGGAGTGCCGCGTGCCGCGGGCGCGTCAGTAAAACAGCAGCGTGGGGCGTCAAAGTGCAGCTGGGCAGCAAGGGAGCGGGGTCTCAGCTCTTGGCTTGGGGCCAGCGGCCAGCCTGGCCATGCCAGCAGGGGGCAGCAGCATGGTTGGGCTTCCCTCGCTACCCAGCAGGGGGCAGCAGCCTCCCTTGCTCCGCCAGCAGGGGCCAGTGGTGTCCCAGGTTACGCCAGCAGCGAGCAGTGGCCGTCCCGAATGACCTCGTCCAAATCCAGCAGCTCCACCTCGCCCGTCGCGTATTGCACGCTGCAGGCGGAAGGGGGAACGGGCAACGTGAGAAGCGAGCAGAATGCGAAACGGAAGAGGAAGGAATGAGCAGCTGCACCTTGGCTGCAGGGCAAGGGGAAGTATCGAGAGCAAGCGATGAGCGAAATGCAGATGGGGTAGGAACCCACGCTTGTTCAGGCAGCCCAAGCATGGAACCAGGCGTGTCATGGCACGCATTGCCTGTCTGCTTGCACATCGCTGCGGCCTGCCCTCAGGTGAGCAGGCATTCCAAAGCTGCCACAACATCACAAAGCCCGCACTCACTCCGCCTTGCGCGAGTCCAGGTGGATGGACATGAACTGGATGAGGTACCTGCGGGCAGAAAAGAAAACCAGCAGATGTCCGGGCCTGTTTATGCACACTGCTTGGCACAGGAGAACAGAAAATCCAGCCAATGTCTGCGCCCATTCATGCACACTGTTTGGCGCAGGAGTGCAGCAGGCAGGCGGGCAGGTGCAGGCATCATACATCGGAACAGATTCGGAGCACAGCACAAGAGCAGGCAGGGCAGCAGCGACTCACCACTTGCCGTCGTCGGGCCAGAACAGCTCCGCCTGCCGCCCCTGTAGCGCCGGGGTCACATCCTCCACGGTCAGCAGCCGGCCGGTGGGCAGCGGCTGCAGGGTGGTTGGGGGAAGGAAGGGGAAGCAGGGGTGGGCTGGGTGGGGCAGGCCGGGCAGGGCAGTGGTGCACACCCCACCGGTTGTGGGGCGCCGGGGCAGTTGACGGCAAGGGGTAGGTCAGGCAGGGGGGTCAGGGAAGGCAAGCAAGCTCTACTAATTCCATCTCCTCGGCCCTGTTTGCTAGTAGCTGTGCGCACCTGGTCTGCCGCCTGGTAGCCGGGCCGCACAAACGAGTCTGGGGCTTCGTATGCCGCCAGAGCCGCCGCCTGGTTGGCGATGGCCGCCTGCAAGGCCGGGGAATGGACAGCAGCAGACGGTTTGGCTGGTTGCTCAGGCAGGCCCAGGCGGTGGCACACAGCGGTGGGCAGGCTACACAGCGAACAGCCCTTTTGGCGGCGAGCACAGCCCGTGTGCAGCAGCAGCAGCAGCAGCAGCAGCAGCAGCAGCAGCAGCAGCAGCAGCAGCAG